>JAAIGE0100933394.1_pt1 | contig 19874 bp, 4 predicted proteins | sample 6487951 | NCBI WGS metagenome assembly JAAIGE01 (sample SAMN13974128, study PRJNA590717) | phyllosphere metagenome | biome: tomato field; feature: multiple bacterial spot infested tomato fields; material: tomato leaves; isolation source: leaves from tomato fields | host: Solanum lycopersicum ...
CTGACTGCCGGGTATGGCAGTACCGGAACCGCAGGATCTGACAGTTCGCTGATCGCGGGTTATGGCAGCACACAGACCTCGGGCGGGGACAGCGCGCTGACGGCGGGGTACGGCAGCACGCAGACCGCTCAGGAAGGCAGCAACCTGACTGCAGGGTACGGCAGCACCGGAACAGCAGGTGCCGACAGTTCGCTGATCGCCGGCTACGGCAGCACACAGACCTCTGGCAGTGACAGCTCGCTCACGGCGGGCTACGGAAGTACACAGACCGCGCAACAAGGAAGTGTACTTACAGCCGGCTACGGCAGCACGCAAACGGCCGGAGCGGACAGTAATCTCACTTCCGGTTACGGCAGTACCGGCACTGCGGGCCACGATAGCTTCATTGTGGCTGGTTACGGCAGCACGCAAACGTCGGGACACAAAGGCATCCTGACAGCGGGCTACGGAAGCACGCAAACGGCCAGAGATGGCAGCGATCTGATCGCGGGGTATGGAAGTACCGGAACGGCAGGTTCGAGCAGTTCGCTGATCGCAGGTTATGGCAGTACGCAGACAGCGAGTTACAGAAGCACACTGACCGCAGGGTATGGCAGCACTCAGACCGCCCGGGAATGTAGTGATCTGGTTGCAGGCTATGGCAGTACTTCAACTGCCGGATCGAACAGTTCGTTAATAGCCGGATATGGAAGCACTCAGACGGCGGGCTTCAAGAGTGTCCTGACTGCCGGGTACGGCAGTACGCAGACGGCACAGGAGCGCAGTGATCTGATTACAGGCTACGGGAGCACATCCACTGCCGGTTATTCAAGTTCGCTGATTGCGGGTTACGGCAGTACGCAGACGGCAGGCTACGAGAGCACGTTGACTGCCGGCTACGGTAGCACCCAGACGGCACAGGACAGCAGCTCACTCACCACCGGCTACGGGAGCACATCCACTGCCGGTTATTCCAGTTCGCTGATTGCGGGTTACGGCAGTACACAGACGGCAGGCTACGAGAGCACGTTGACGGCCGGCTACGGCAGCACCCAGACGGCACAGGAGCTCAGTGACCTGGTGACCGGCTACGGAAGTACGTCCACTGCCGGTTATTCCAGCTCGCTGATCGCAGGTTACGGCAGTACCCAGACAGCAGGTTATGAAAGCACGTTAACCGCCGGTTATGGCAGCACGCAGACTGCCCAGGAAAACAGCTCGCTTACCACCGGCTACGGAAGTACCTCCACCGCCGGTTTTGCCAGTTCGCTGATCGCAGGCTACGGCAGCACCCAAACAGCAGGGTATGAAAGTACCCTGACTGCGGGATACGGCAGCACACAAACCGCAGAACGCGGAAGTTCTTTGACGGCAGGGTATGGCAGTACCGCAACTGCGGGAGAAGACAGTTCTTTGATAGCCGGTTATGGCAGTACCCTCACCAGCGGAATCAGAAGTCTGTTAACCGCCGGCTATGGAAGTACGCTGATCGCCGGACTTCGCAGCGTTCTGATTGCAGGTTACGGCAGCAGCCTTACATCGGGAATGCGCAGTTCCTTGACTGCCGGCTACGGCAGTAACCAGATTGCAAGTTATGGGAGCTCGCTGATCGCGGGCCATGAAAGCATTCAGGTTGCCGGGCACAAAAGCATGCTCATTGCCGGCAAGGGCAGTTCGCAGACAGCGGGCTTTCGTAGCACTCTTATCGCCGGTGTGGGCAGTGTGCAAATGGCCGGTGATCGCAGCAAGTTGATTGCCGGTGCAGACAGTAATCAGACCGCGGGTGATCGCAGTAAATTGCTGGCCGGTAATAACAGCTACCTGACTGCCGGGGATCGAAGCAAACTGACGGGAGGTAATGACTGTACGCTGATGGCCGGAGATCAAAGCCGGTTGACCGCTGGAAAGAACAGCTTTCTGACAGCTGGTGCCCGTAGCAGGCTCATTGGAAGTGAAGGTTCGATTCTCTCGGGTGGAGAAAACTCTACTCTGATCTTCAGGCTGTGGGACGGCAAACGGTACAGGCAGCTTGTTGCCAAAACGGGAGAGAACGGAGTCGAAGCCGACATGCCGTATTACGTGAACGAGGCTGACGACATCGTGGCCAAACCGGATGAGGATTACATTTAGACGCTCACGGGAGGCGTCGAGAACTTTGGTATTGAATCATCGACAAGGCGTGTCGGTGGAGGCACGGGACATGACGTCCCTTTTTAGAACACCTCGGCAGTGCGGGTCTGGGTGTGGCGTTTTTTTTCAAGAAGAAGCTCCAGCTGTCTTGCAAACGTTTATCAGACTGACTGCAAAAAAAGCCACCCGAAAGTGGCCGTATCAATAGATCGATACGTTGTCTTACAGGTGCCGTCTCGACAGTGGGGTGCCAATGCTTTGCTCTGCACCCCTCAGCCTTTGAAACGGCGGTTCCACCAATCAGAACTTGTATTTGGCCGTCAGCGTGTAGTTGCGCGGATCGCCGTAGGTGTCGGTGGATCCCCATACCGAGCTGGTACCAATCGCCGCGTAGTAGACCCGGTCGAACACATTGTTGGCGTTCAGTTGCAGGTCCAGATGCTTGTTGACCTGATAACCGGCCATCAGGTCGGCGACGGCGTAGCTACCCTGTTCGAGGCGATAGCTGCCGTCGGTGAGGGCGATGTCGTTGTACATGCGGCTTTGCCAGTAGACGTTGCCGCCTACGCGCAGTTTTTCCAGCGGGCCTTGAAAGCGGTACATGGTCGACACCTTGAACAGGTGTTCAGGTGTATCGGTGTCGAAGCGCTGGTTCTTGTTCGCCGGGTCGGCATCCTTCATGTAATGGGCGCGGGTGAAGGTGTAGCCTGCGCCAACCTGCCAGTTCTCGGTCAGTGCACCTTGCAGCTCCATGTCGACACCCTGGCTGCGCACCAGGCCCGACGCATCGTAGCAAGTGAGCACCGGGCAGCCTGCCTGGGTCGAGGTCTGGGTTCCGAGATTGGTCTGGTCAGTGCGGAACACCGCGAGGCTCGCGTTGAGCGCGCCGTTGAAGTATTCGCCCTTGATGCCGACCTCATAGTTTTCACCGACGACGGGCTTGAGCTGCGCGCCGGACAGGTCCTGATAGTTCTGTGGCTGGAAGATGTCGGTGTAGCTGGCGTACACGGAGTAAGTGTCGTCCAGCTTGTAGATCAGGCCGCCATAGCGCGTCACGTTTTTGGTGACCTTGTAATCACCATCGCCGGTGCGGTCATCGTAGTCGTACCAGTCCAGACGCCCCCCCAGAATCATCGTCAACGGATCGGCCAGACTCAGGCGTGTAGTGAGGTAGACGCCTTCCTGCGTGGCAACGCTGTGCAGGTTGCCGTCGCGTACGAAGTTCGGCTTCGGCGCGGCAATCGGCAGGCCGGTGTCGTAGGGGCTGTATTCCTTGCTGTCCTTGTCATAGACGCGCCGACTGGCTCCGATCACCAGTTCGTGGGTGCGGCCCAGTGCTTGAAAAGGACCGCTGGCGAAGGCATCGAAAGCGGTCTGTTTTTCCTCGGGGCGCGACTGGTAAGCCGTGGTTTCCAGCGGGCCGTTGTAGCGCGACAGGTAGGTGCCCGAGAACAGGCCGTCCAGGGACGAGGCGGTGCCGGCCAGGTGCAGTTTCCAGTCGTTTTCGAAGCGGTGTTCCAGCTCGGCGAAGACGGTATCGATCTGCAGCTTCTTCTTTTCCCAGTCGGATCCTGGGTAAGTGGAGCGGGGCAGGTTCAGGTGGTGTCCATCGGTGCCCAGTGGCAGGCCGCCCCAGAAGAAGTTGGTTTCGTCTTCCTGGCGCGAATAGCCCAGTGTGGCGGTCGTGGCGTCGCTCAGGTCAGCCTCGACTACGCCGTAAAACAGGCCGTGGTCGCTCTCTTCCTTGTCGCGAAAGCTGTTGGCATCCTGATAGGAGCCGACCACGCGGCCGCGCAGGGTGCCGCTGTCGTTCAGCTTGCTCGATGCATCGAACTCGCCGCGATAGTTGTCCCAGCTTCCGGCGCTGCCGGTCAGGGAGACCTGAGGCACTGCCGTAGGACGCTTGCGGACCATATTGATCGCCGCCGAGGGGTTGCCTGCGCCTGTGATCAGGCCGGTGGCGCCGCGAATCACTTCGACGCGGTCGAACATCGCCAGATTCGGCTGCACGCCCATCGTGAAACCTGAGTACGAGGCAGGAATGCCGTCGTACATGATGTTGTCGATATCAAAGCCGCGGGAGGTGTAAGTCTGTCGGCCCGGTCCGCTGGCCTGGCTGAGGAACAGACCGGGTGTATTCCTGACCACGTCGTTGACGCTGGTCATGGCCTGGTCGTCCATGCGCTGGCGGGTGATGACCGTCACGGCTTGTGGGGTTTCGCGCATGCTCAGGGGCAGTTTCGTGGCAGTCTGCATGACGCCGGTGGTGTAGGAGCCGGAGCCTTCCGTAGTCGTGCCCAGTCGGTCGTCGCTGATCTCGGTGGCGCCCAGTTCCATCGTACCGGTCGCTTGTACGGGGTCGGGTTCTACGGCAAAAGCCCCTTGAGAGGTTGCTATCCCGATGCCGATAGCCAACAGGCATGGCGTGAAACAAAAACGGCTTTGCAGTTGCTGGCCCGACATGAACCTGACACTCCCTGAACGCCTTCCGTGGCCGCATGATAATGTTGATAAGAACGATTCGCGTTAGTGTGACAGATTGTTTCTGTCAGAAAAAGCTCACGCGGACAAATACTTAACAAAATTTTCACATTGTCGGGCGGTCGAACAATCTGGACAGGCGAGTGTTCAGGGGACAAAAAGCGGGGCGTGGTTGAGTCGTAAGTCAGGTGTCACAGTGTCATGGATGCACTGCGTACTGCTGGAAGTCGCTTGCCGGGGATGGCGTCCGCTCAGTCGCTGATACAGCGCCTGAAAAGACGTATCGCCGGCAAGCCGCGTCCCACGGAGAGCGCGTTGTTTCAGAACCCCATGATGTGTTTCATGAGCCAGGCATCCATCAGAACTGCCAGTCCAGCGACAGGCCCACGCCGTGAGTCTTGTCACGCGAACCCAGCAGGCCGTTGTAGTCCAGATTGACCCGTGCGTCCTTGCCCAGCGCCAGGCTGGCGCGAGCGCCGACGACCGCAGCGTCACGGTCTATCGAAACGCTTTGTACCGCGAAAGTGTTCACGCCGCTGGCGAACGACAGATGTTGTTCGGACGAGGTGTCGCTCAGGTTGTGCTGCCAGCCCAGGGTTGCCGAAACGTCCAGCTTCTGGGTGTCGTTGAGGTTGAAGCGGCTGCCTGCGCGTACACCCAGCGTGGACAGTACGGTGTCGCGGGTATCGTCACCGCCCTTGAGCGCCGTGGCGCCGCCTTTCTCGGTGAAGCTGTCGCTGTCCAGATGCACATAAGCCAGGTTGGCGAACGGCTCCAGTGCCAGCGGTTGCACGTTCAAACGGTACGCCGCTTCGGTGAAGACCTGAGTGGACTGCGCATCACGCTTGACCTTCTGACGATCCGAGAACGGACCGAATTGCAGATCACGCTTTACGTCGATGCGGTGCCAGCTGTGAGACGCGCCCGCTGTGAGACGCATCGCACCTTGCTCGTGCCCGATATAGGCACCCAGGTGGTAGCTGTCTGCAGATGCACGCGAGTGAGTGTCATCGCCCAGGCTCAACGAGGTGTCGCTGTAACCGGCCATTGCGCCCAGTCGCGTGTGGTCGCTGATCAGGCCGTCGACGCCCGCGAGCAAGCCACCCAGCGATGACGTGGAGCTGGCGCCGTCGCTGCTGCCGCTGTTCTTGCCCCAGGCACCCAGCGCCTTGACCCAGACATTATTGTCGTCGCTGCCCGGTGCCGGCTGGTCGTACAGCCCTTCGACCCGCAGGCGGTCGCCCACGGCATCGCGCAATTGACGACTGTCGTTGATCAGTTGGGTCGCGATGGCCGGATGCACTTCACCCGACAGTTGCGTGAACGCGCGACGAGCCGTGAGGGTGTCCGGACTCAACGCCACACTTTCATACAAGGCGTTGCCAGCGCCCAATTGCTCGATGGCCGAGGCAGCGCTGCGCTGATTGGACGTTTGTGCAGCGCTGGCAAAACTGTTGCCATTGCGCTCGACGGCCAGGGTGATACCGGTGCCGGTGTACGCCAGATTTCCACTCAGAAACGCAGTGTTCGTCAGGACCGAACCAAACTGACCCTGAACACCGCCCGCAGCCTGCAGTACATCGAACGGTCGGTTGAGGAGGCTGTTGGTCTGGCTGTTGTTCAGGAGCGACGGGTTGGTTTCCAGTGAAAGCGTCATGTTGGCACCGGTGACTGTGGCAGTGCCACCTGCGACGATCCGGTCACTGCCTGAAGGCGAAAGCTCGACCGCGTAGAGCGAGCCCGGCGCCAGGACAAGATCGCCGTCCACGCGCAGCGTACCGATGGAGTTGCCCGGCGCAACGGTGCTGCCGCGTCTGGCAAGCAGCGAGCCGATGCGGCCGTTGCCACCCAGCGTAGCGTTGTCGTTGAGGATCACGGCTGATGTCAGTGAACCGTTCACCGACAGGAGGCCTTGATCAACCCGTGTTGGCCCGCTGTAGGTGTTTGCGCCGGTCAGCATCAGCGTGCCGATACCTTGTTTGGTCAGACCGCCATGTCCGGAAATGTCGTTGCTCCAGACATCCAGCCCGCACTGCGGCCCGGTGCACGTACGCTGGGTGGGTTTGCCTGCGTCGACCACAGCACCGATGCCCGGAATATTGGCCACGAACTGGCTGTCGCCATAGCCGCCCTCGATGCGAAATTCAGCCGGAATGTCCGCCTCGGTCACGAACATCGCAGGGCCTTCGATGGCCTTGCGCAGGTTAATCATGCCCCAGCCGTACAGCGCATCGACGCCTGGGGCGCCGAGGTCGGTGGCGGTGGTTTTCAGCACGTCGGCAACCTGCGCGCCGGTCATATACGGAAAGCGCTCCATCAACACTGCCATGCTGCCCGCAACATGGGGCGCGGCCATGGAGGTGCCGTTCTTGTTGGCCCAGTCACTGGCAAGGTTCTCAAGGCTGTTGCCGTTGATCACCGCGCTATAGATGCGCGTGCCCGGTGCCGACACGCAAAAGCTCGCGGTATAGCCGCAGCGTGAGGAGAAGGTGCTCAGGGTGTAGGGCGTGGTGGCCGACGCAGCCGCGTTCGGATTCTGTTGCAAGGCGGCAACGGTCAACCAGTCGGGTGCGATGTCCGGAACGAAATACCCCAGACCGGCCATGGCATCCGGGTTGTTCAGGTTGTAATCGTTGCCCGCAGCAAAAATCGTCACCACGCCACTGCGTGCGGCGTTGACAGCACCTGCGTAAGCGCCTCCCTCGGGGGAGTCGATGATCTGCGCGATTTCGTCGAATTGCACCTGTGCGTCCTGCACGGTGAAGTGCGGAAAGGCTGGATCACGCCCGCCGTTCGCAAAGCGGTCGGTGATGCCGATGCCCCAGCTGTTGTTGATCAAACGGGCGCCGCTGTTGACCAGCGCATCCCAGCCCGCTTTATAGACGGCACCGTCGTTGCCCAGCACAATTCCGTCCTCGGGCCCCGGATCACCATTGTCGGCGCTGATGATCTGCGCATTGAAGGCCACGCCATGCATGGGGCCGCCATCGCGGCTGCCACCCGCGATACCTCCGACATGCGTGCCGTGATTGCCGAGCTTTCCCCCGGAGTCCAGAGTCGGTGTGCCGTCGTAGCGAAATGCATCGCCCGCTTTCACAGGAATGTACGGGTCTGTGTATTCGCGTATACCGCTGGTTACCAGATTGACCACTTTGCCCGAACCCGAAAACTCCGGGTGCGCGGCGTACACCGGCTGGTCGAAAATACCCAGCTTGATGTCCTTGCCGGTATAGCCAGCGGCATAGGCGTACTGGGCCTCGATGGCGGCCAGTCCCCAGTCGGCGTTGAATTCGGCCGTTCGCCAGCTACCGGGGTTGTCGGGCAGTCCGGTCTCGACGTAAGGCGCAGCCTGCGCAACGCTCATGGTTGCGAGGTAGACCGCCAGTGCGCCGCAGGAGACGCGGTTGATCGCCCTGATGGACTGACGAAGGGAGGTGACAGAGGTCTGTCGGGTGATAAACGCATCGTTCATTAAACTACCGTCCTTAGTTGACGCACACAAAACTCCGCGCGCATGCATGGGCATGCGCGTTGTTCTTTTTTGAAGCGAGAGGGCTACGGAATCAGAACTGCCAGTTAAGGCTCAGCCCGATACCGTGGATTTTTTCGCGGCTGGCCAGTTGGCCGTTGTAATCCAGGCTTACCCGGGCGTCCTTGCTCACTGCCAGACTGGCGTGGGCACCGACCAGCGCGGCATCGCGTACCAGAGGTGAGCTTTCGATTCCGAAGCTTGCGCCGCTGGATGCGAACGCCAAGTGTTGCTGCGAGTCGGTGTCGCTCAGGTTGTGCTGCCAGCCAAGACTGCCCGACAGCTCGAGTTTCTGTTGATCATTGAGGGAGATGGTTTTCAAGGCGCGTGCGCCGAGGGTGCCCAGTACGGCATCACGCTTGTCGCGACCGGCTGACAAGGCGGCTGCGTCGCCTTTTTCGGTGAAACCATCCGTGGCCAGATGCACGTAAGCAAGGTTGGCAAAGGGCTCGATCGTCGCCGGCTGCAGGCGGATGCGATACGCCGCTTCGGTGAACACCTGGGCGGTCTGGGCGTCGTGTTTGGTGGTTTCCCGACCCCTTGCGCCGCCGACCTGAACATCGCGTTTGGCGTCGATACGGTGCCAACTGTAGGCACTGCCCAGTGTCAGGCGCAGCGCGCCCATTTCATGACCGACATAAGCGCCCAGATGGTAGCTGTCGACGGATGCACGTGAATGTGTGTTCGAACCCATGGCAAGCGAGCTGTCGCTGTAGCCTGCGACCAGACCCAGACGGGTGTCGTCGGCCACTTTGCCATCGACACCGGCCAGCAGACCGCCAATCGAGGTGGTGTAGCCGGCGGTGTCATCGCGTGAATCGGTCTTGCCCCAGGCGCCCAGCGCCTTCAGCCACACATTGTCCTGCGCCGGGGTATCGCCCTCGGTGCCGAACGCACTCGCATTCAGACGCTCGCCAACGGCATCGCGCACCTGGCGACTGTCGTTGATCAGCACGGTGCCGATCGCCGGATAAACCTCGCCGGACAACTGTTGGAAGCTGTTGCGTGCCGACGCGGCAGAGGGGGAGAGCAACAGATTTTCGTAGACGGCGTTTCCGGCACCCAGCTGTTCGGCAGCCGTGGCGACTGCGGCCTGATTGGGCGTCTGCGCGACGCTGTCAAACGCGGCGGTGCGATCGATATTCAGGGCGATGCCGGTGGCGGCGTAATCGAGTCGACCACCCAGAAAGGCGTAGCTGGACGACACGCTGCCAAACTGGCCGTTGACGCCATTGGCAGCCTGCAACACGTTGTACTGACGGCCTTCCAGCGTCTGAACGGATGAAGCATTCAATGCGACCGGTGTTTCATCCAGCGCCAGCGTCATGTTCGCCCCTGACACGGTCGCACTGCCTGTGGCGACGAGACGGTCGCTGGCTGTCGGCGAAAGCTCGACCGCGTAAGTCGATCCCGGCTCGAAAACCACGTCGCCGTTGACCTGCAAGGTGCCGATGGAGTTGCCCGGCGCAACGCTGCCACCGCTGCGCGCCGTCAGCCCGCCAATCTGGCCCGTGCCACCCAGCGTACCGCCAGTGTTGATCTGCACTGCCGACACCAGCGAGCCGTTGACCGACAGCAGGCCTGCATTGACCAGCGTGTCCCCGCGGTAAGTGTTGTCACCTTCCAGAATCAACCGGCCCGTGCCGGACTTGATCAGACTGCCCTGATACTGGCGCTGTGCAGCAGCTGCCGCGCGCGCGATACCGACTGCATAATCGGTCTGGTCCTGTTGACTGGCCGCGCTCGCAACGCCGTTCTGCCAGCCTCTGCTGATCAGCGTCTGTTGCCATGCGGCCTGCTCGGTGCGGTCTTCGGCCTGACGCTGGATCAGGGCCTGGTCGGAAATGTCGTTGCTCCAGGTATCGGTCTGGCCTGCGCCCAGTGTTGCATCGAAATTGCCGAGCAACTGGCCCGGCCCGCGCATCGCCCGCTCCAGATTGGCCACGCCCCAGCCCACATTGGTGTTCGGTGCCTGGGTGACCGAGCCATCCAGCTGAGTCGCCGTGGTCAACAGTACCTGCAGGGCCTGCTCGTTGTTCATGTACGGGAAGCGTTCCATCACCAGCGCGAGCGCACCCGTGGCGTGGGGTGCAGACATCGAGGTACCGGACTTGATCCCGTAACCGCCGCCCGGCACGGTGCCGTTGATCAGGCGTCCAGGTGTGGTGATGCACCAGTACTTGGCGACGCCGCACTGGTTGTAGCGTTGACCATTGGTGCTGTCCAGGCCTGATACGGCCAGCCAGTGGCCTTCCAGGTCAGGTTGAAAATACGGTAGCGAGGCTCGCACGCTGGCATTGGCATAACCGCTGTTGCCTGCGCTGAACACATTGATCACGCCCTTGCGCGATACGTTGGCCGCTTCGTCCAGCCAGGTGCCTCGGTTGTAGTGCTGGGCATAGGCAGCGCGCATGCCATCATCGGTGGCGTAGGTCACGTCAGAGGGCTGGCTGCCCCAGCTGTTGTTGATGGCGCGCACACCGGCGTCGGCCAGTGCGCCATACACCGCTTTGAAATAGCGTGGGTCCGGACTCGGACCGAACAGGAAACTGTCGTTCTTGTTGGTGTTGCCTACGTATATCTGCGCGTTGTACGCCACGCCATGCACGCCCGCGCCATCCCGGGCTGCGCCCATGGTGCCTGTCACATGAGTGCCGTGTGTGTCGTTGTTCGGGTTGATGGCGCCGGTGACGCTGAACGGCGAGCCATCGACATAGGTGCCACTGGCGGTCACAGCATGAAAACGTGACGGGCTGGCTTCAGGGTGAGAAGGGTCATAACCCGAGTCCAGCGCCCCGATTTTCACACCCGCGCCAGTGATGCCTGCGGCATACGCGTGTTCGGCCTGAATACGGCCAAGTCCCCAGTCACTCTGGAACTCGGCGGACCGCCAACTGGCAGCATCGCCCAACCTGCCTTGTTCGACATAGTCGGCGTAGGCAGAACAGCCGAAAGTGAAGGAAAGTGCGCAGAGGGCGCCTGTTGCAGCAGGTTTAAAAGAATAACGGACGGCACTAACGGCTTTCGACTTTTGCATCCATGCACACCTGTAAACTGATTAGCTCCCTATCGAGCGCCGTAAGAACATAGTCCGCACGTACTCGCTTGGCAACAGAATTATTTCAGAATTGATACAGGTTTCTATACATATAAATAATGCATCACGAGTTATTTTTCAGGGTGATAGGTCATTGAAATAGTGAACGAATCCCATTTTTCCGGCTCGGGATTGAAAAAGGGATGATGGCGTTTTAGTTGCATTTGTTTCCCGTCACACGCTCGCTGCAAGAGTGCAAAGTGAATGGGCATTAATGCGGACACTGAATATTTTCCGTGTTCTTTCATGGGCGATTCCTGACGGTGGGCTACTCGCTATGGAGCGCACAAGATTCACACTGTTAAGCAGGGGGCGAGCAGTTCGAAGTGTTGTACGTGGCGGCGCGGGGAAGGCAGGATTCACACAGGGTTAGGGCGTTTTGATATCATTTTTTTGAACCGATTAGTTCACGCGGCTCGCCATACTTACGTCTGTTATCCATATCGCAAGTGATGTTGTGAAGACTTTCGAATTTGTCACTTTTTGTTTGCTTTCGCGTTTATATTCATGGTTATTATCGGCTGCGCTCCGGGTCACGAACCCGGGCCAAGGATTGCCATGACTACAAGCCGGGCAATCTCAGCCGATCGGGACAACCCAGGCGCTGACACCCCTGCGCAGGCCATTCCCCGTCGTTGACCCTCAAACGAAAGATGAGGTTTAAAGTGGTCAGGCGGTATGCAATTTCCAGCTTCAAGGCTCGTGCGATCGACGTCGCCATAGCGCCTTCCCGAATCTTCGCTGCACGCGAGTCACGCCATGACGTGTCTCCGGCATGCCTGCGCCTTGCAGTCATTCAGTCGGTCTTCCAGGTCGTCTTTACGCACGACAACACCCTGGGCCCGCGAGCCCGCGCCGCGCCTTCCCCCTGATCGCTCGATCCTGAAACCTGAACCATTCCGGCCTGCGCGTCGGGGCCTGGCGCCTGCCTGAGCGATCGGTGCATGGCCGCCTTCACATAAAAAAAGTAGTCATGGACGGTGATTTCCGATGCTCGACAGATCTTCTTCGCGTGGGCAGAGCCCTGCGCATTCCGCTTCTTTGTCCGTACAACACAATTGCGATCAGGACGGGTCGGCGGACGCGCTGCAGTGGCTGGAGCTGCCAGTGGATCGTCCCAGACCGCGTGTACAGGATTTGCGCTGCGACGCGCAGGTGTTCGAGCTGGATGAGTCGCTCGTTCACCATCTGGCAGCGCTGAGTTCCGATGGCTGCAGCCTGTTCGCTGTTGTGCTTGCTGCCTGGGCTGCAGTGCTGGCGCGGTTGTCTGGTCAACACGAGATCATGGTCGGCACGCGCGCACCGGGTTGTGACAATTCGCGGCTGCTGCGGGTGCCGTTGACCAACGCCATGACGGTCAACCAGTTGCTCGACCACGTGCATCGTGAAGTCGATGAGGCGCCCCGGCATTACCCTGTGCAGAATGCGTATCCAGTCGCTCAGGTGGTGTGTGTCGGTGACCACCACCAGGCCTTGCCGGCAGGTTTCGATCTGGCCTTGAGCCTTGTCGGAGCAGAGGGGCGCATCGACGGGCTCCTGCATTACGCAACGGCGTTATTTGACGCCTCGACGGCCCGGCGCCTTGTCGGCTACCTGCGCCGGACACTTCAGAAAATGGTCGAGCAGCCTGAACAGCCCGTCCTGTCGATCGACATGATCGGGGACGCGGAACGCCAGCGACTGGTCCACGACTGGAACGCAACACAGCAGTCGTTCGACGAGAATGGTTATGTGCATGAATTGTTCGAAACACAGGTGTGTCTTCAACCTGAAGCCGTCGCTGTGCGATTCGAGCAGCATGCGCTGAGTTACGAACAGCTCAACGTTCAGGCCAACCGCCTGGCCCACTATTTACGCAGCCTGGGCGTCGGTCCGGATGTACGGGTCGGTATCTGCGTCGAGCGTTCGCTGGACATGCTGATCGGCGTACTGGCGGTGCTCAAGGCTGGCGGCGCCTATGTGCCGCTGGATCCCGGTTATCCGCAGGCCCGTCTGGCCCATATGCTCGCTGACAGTGCGCCACCTGTGGTACTCACGCAAAAGTCGGCAGACAGGGTTTTGCAGGCGGCGCTCGAGGGTTGCGCGGTGCTGCCCGTATTGCTGGATCTGGCTGAAACCTCTCGGTGGGCGGCGCAGCCTGCGGACAACCCCGACCCTCGTGCGGTCGGTCTCACCGCTCGCCATCTGGCGTATGTGATCTACACCTCAGGGTCCACCGGCACGCCCAAGGGCGTCATGGTCGAGCATCACGGGCTGCGCGCAGTCAGCGCCGCGTGGGAACAGCGGTATGACCTGCGCGCACCGCTCAACCATCTGCAAATGGCAGGTTTCTCTTTCGACGTGTTCAGCGCCGACCTGATCCGCTCGCTGGGTTTTGGCGGCACCCTGGTGCTGTGCCCGCGTGAAACCCTGATGGACCCGCCGGCGCTTTATCGTCTGCTCAGTGAAGCCCGCATCGGTTTCGCCGATTTTGTACCGGCCGTGCTCAACCCGTTGCTCGCCTGGGTGGAAAGCAAGGGGCAAGACCTGTCGTTCATGCGCACGGTGGTCTGCGGTTCGGATATCTGGACGGTTCACAGCGCCCGGCAACTGCGCAGGCTGTGTGGCGATCACGTGCAGATCGTTCATGCCTATGGCGTCACCGAAGCCAGCATCGACAGTAGCTGTTTCGAGGTCAATGCCGACAGCCTGATCGGGGGCGCGCTGCCCATCGGGCGTGCGTTCGCCAACACCCGGATTTACCTGCTGGACACCTTCGGTGCTCCGGTACCGACGGGTGTCACGGGCGAGCTGTACATTGGTGGCGCAGGCGTTGCGCGCGGTTATCTGAACCTGCCCCAACTGACCGCTGAGCGCTTCATCGACAACCCGTTCGTGAAGGGCGAACGTCTTTATCGCAGCGGCGACCTGGCCCGTTATCGCGCCGATGGGAATATCGAATTCATTGGCCGCAACGACACTCAGACCAAACTGCGTGGCTTGCGCGTGGAGTTGGGGGAAATCGAAGCGCGGCTGGCGCAGGTGTCCGGCGTTCGGGAAACTCTGGTATTGCTGCGCGAAGACGAGCGGGGCGTTCAGGCCCTGGTTGCCTGGTTCTGCGCCGATGACAGTGCCGTCCTGACGCCACGTGCGCTCCGTGAACAGTTGCAGGTTCATCTTCCCGATTACATGGTGCCCGCCGCGTTCGTGCGTCTGGCTGCCTTGCCGCTGACCCCCAACGGAAAAATTGACCGCACCGCATTGCCTGCACCGGAGGCTGACGCTTTTGATCGGCGTGAATTTCAGGCAGCCCAAGGACCGTTGGAAACCGCGCTCGCGGACATCTGGCGCGATGTGCTGGCGGTCGAACGCGTCGGCCGTGACGATCACTTTTTTGCCTTGGGCGGTCATTCGTTGCTGGTGATGCGCGTGCTGGCTCAGGTCCGGCAGAAACTGGGCATGGAGGCGTCACCCGCTGAGCTGTTTGCCACGCCCGTGCTGTATGAGTTCGCCGAGCGTTTGCATTCCCGGCAAAGCGCTGCGCGTCCGGCGATAACGGTCATTGATCGAGGCGATGCGCAAACGCTGTCGTCCGCCCAGCAGCGGCTGTGGTTTCTGGCACAGATGGATGGCGGCAACGCGGCTTATCACATGCCGCTGAACCTTCGCCTGCGCGGCACCTTGCACGTCGCGGCGCTGGAACGCAGCTTCACTCAATTGGTCGCGCGTCATGAGGCCTTGCGCACCACGTTCGTGGCGGTTGAGGGCGAAGGTCGACAGCGAGTCGCCGCGCCGGACTCGGGCATGCTGCTGCCGGTGATCGATCTGCGCAGTCACGCGGATGCCGAGGCGCGCCTTGTCGAGCTGATGGACGAGGAGGGCGCCAAGCCGTTCGACCTCACTCGCGGGCCACTGATGCGCGCCAGCCTGATCAGGCTGGCGGACGACGATCACGCGCTGCTGCTGACCCAGCATCACATCATCTCGGATGGCTGGTCCGTGGGCGTGCTCACCCGCGACCTTGCCCTGTTGTACGAGGCCGCCTTGCAGGATCGTGACGCAGACTTACCGCCGTTGCCGGTGCAGTACGTCGATTACGCCGCCTGGCAAAGGCAATGGTTGTCCAGTGACGTCATGGACGCGCAACGTCGCTACTGGCGCGAAACCCTCACCGATGCACCCGTACTGCTAGAGCTGCCCACCGCTCACAAACGCCCTGCGGTACAGGATTACCGAGGCGGGTTTGTGCCGCTGATAGTTGACCGTGCGTTGACGGCCCGGCTCAAGGCGTTGGGTATGCAGCAGGGCACCACGTTGTTCATGACACTTCTGGCCGCCTGGTCGCTGGTGCTGATGCGCTTGTCCGGACAGCACGATGTGGTGATCGGCGTGCCTTCGGCGAACCGCAACCAGCAGGAACTGGACGGCCTGATTGGCTTCTTCGTCAACACCCTCGCGCTGCGCATGACCCGGTCCGAGAACGCTGCGGCGGCGCAGTCGGTCGCGAGCTGGCTGCAACAGGCGCGTCGCGTTGCCCTGGATGCGCAGGAGCATCAGGACCTGCCGTTCGATCATGTGGTGGAGTTGCTCAATCCGCCGCGCAGTCTGGCGCACAGCCCGCTGTTTCAGGTGCTGTTCGCCTGGGAGCAGGATCAGGACTCGGACCTGATCCTGCCCGGTCTGGACATCAGCCCGATCCTCGCTCATCAACAGGTGGCCAAGTTCGACCTGCAGTTGGCACTCAGCGAACAGGACGGGCAGATCGTCGGCGGACTTGAGTATGCGTCCGGTCTGTTCGAGCCCGAGACGGTGGCGCAGTTCGGGGAGTACCTGAACCGCGTGCTGACGCAGATGGCCAACGACAGCGAGCGGTCGTTGTCGAGCCTCGATTTGCTCAGTCCACAGGAGCGGGATCGGATCGTCAACGACTGGAACCGCACCGAGCGAGGTCTACCGACAGTCGACTGTGTGCAGCGTTTCGAAGCGGTGGCTCGGCGTACGCCCGACGCCGAGGCGCTGCGTGCCGATGGTCGGACGCTGACCTACGGCGAGCTGAATCGCGCCGCCAACCGACTGGCCTGTTACCTGATCGAAAAAGGTGTGGGACCTGAACAGCGCGTCGGTTTGTGTCTGGAGCGTTCGCCGCAGATGGTCATTGGTTTGCTGGCCATTCTCAAGACAGGTGCGGCTTACGTCCCGTTCGACCCGGCCTATCCGCCGGACCGCATTTCCTTCATGTTCAGCGACGCCAGTCCGAGCCTGCTGCTCACCCAGTCTTCGCTTGTCGACGCGCTGCCGCTGCCCCGCAGTCATCTGCCGGTCTGCTGCCTGGACATCGACGCGCAAAGCTGGGCGCAGCGTTCGGACGCCGATCCGCAGGTCAGTGTCAGCCCGGACAATCTGGCGTATGTGCTCTACACCTCAGGTTCCACCGGACGGCCCAAGGGCGTTGCGCACAGCCGTCGCGCGCTGGACAACCTGATTGCCTGGCAGCTCGACGATGTACACACGCCGCGCCGGGTGCTGCAGTTTGCCTCGCTTAATTTTGACGTATCGTTTCAGGAAATCTGCAGCACGCTTTGCCAGGGCGGCAGCCTGGTGTTGATGAGCGAAACCAGCCGCAAGGAACTGGCTTCGTTGCGCTCCACACTGGTTGCGGAGGGCGTGCAACGGGCGTTTCTGCCTTTCGCCGTGCTGCAGCAACTAGCGGGCCTGACCGAGGCCGATGCGACCATGCCGGAGGGCGGTTGCGAAATCATCACCGCAGGCGAGGCGTTGCAGGTCAATGATGAACTGCGCGCCTTTGTTCAAAGGCTCGGCGGTACATGGCTGCACAACCAGTACGGCCCGACCGAAACCCATGTGGTCAGCCAGTTCAGCCTGGCGTGCAGTGACGCCGCACACTGGCCGGACGCGCCACCCATCGGGCGTCCTATTGCGAACACGCGGCTCTACGTGCTGGACCGCGACCTGAATCCGCAACCTGTCGGTGTGGCGGGGGAGTTGTACATCGCCGGTGCCTGTCTGGCGCGTGGTTACCTGAACCGTCCCGACCTGACCGCCGAACGTTTCCTGCCCGATCCTTTCAGCCCGCAACCCGGCGCACGCATGTATCGCAGTGGTGATCTGGCGTGTTTCCAGGCCGACGGCAACGTGCAGTACCTGGGCCGGATCGATCAGCAGGTTAAGCTGCGTGGGTTCCGTATCGAACTTGGCGAGATCGAAAGCCTGCTGCACCAGCAACCCGGCGTGCAGGAAGTCGCCGTGCTGTTGCGCGAAGACGTGCCGGGCGACAAGGTTCTGGTGGCGTACGTGGTCGGCAGCGCAGCCCCTGAAACCCTGCGCAACGCGCTGCAGCGCCATCTGCCTGAACACATGATTCCGACGGCCTGGGTATCGCTGGCGCAACTGCCACTGACCCGCAATGGCAAGCTGGACCGCCAGGCGTTGCCTGCGCCCGAGCGTCAGTCTTCTGCCTGCTACGAGGCACCACGCAACGAGACCGAGCATCAGATGGCGCTGATCTGGGCCGAAGTGCTCAAGTGCGAGCGGGTCGGCATCCACGACAACTTCTTTGATCTGGGCGGGCACTCGCTGCTGGCCACCCGAATGATCTACGCGATCAATCAGCGCATGGGTGCGCAACTGTCCTTGAGCAGCCTTTTCAAGACGCCGGTTCTGATGGATCTGGCGGCGCAGGTAAAGAGCACTCGCGAGGATGACTGCCAGCCGCCAGCGATCCCGCTGCGCATCGAAGCGGATGCTGCTGCGCGGCATGAGCCTTTTCCACTCACCGATATTCAGCAGGCCTACTGGTTCGGCCGCGAAGCCTCGGTAAGCCTTGGCGGTGTCAGCGCTCACGGTTACGAAGAGCTGCGCATTCCGGACCTCGATATTGCGCGCTTCGAGCAGGCGCTCAATCGCATGATCCAGCGTCACGACATGCTGCGTGTGGTGTTTCTCAGTGACGGTACGCAACAGGTGCTGGAAACCGTACCGACTTATCACATGCCACGCAGTGATTTGCGCGGACTGCCTGCAGACGCGGCGCTACAGACCTTGCAAGCAACCCGCGAGCGCCAGTCGCATCAGGTGCTGGAGGCCAGTCGCTGGCCGTTGTTCGAATTCAGTCTGTCGCTGCTCGATGACGGTATCAGTCATCTGCACATCAGCCTCGACGCCTTGATCGTGGATGCCGCGAGTACGCAGATTCTGGCGCGTGAATTGATGGCGTTCTACGCCGATCCTCAACGGGTTCTGCCTGAGCCGGGCCTGACGTTCCGGGACTACGTCCTGGCCGAACACGCACTGCGCAATGAACGCCGCTACGGGCAGGCGCTCGATTACTGGCGCGAACGCGTGGCCACGCTGGCGCCTGCGCCTGACCTGCCTCTGGTCTGTCAGCCGGACAGCATCGCCCGGCCACACTTCACCCGCCGCGACCGCGAACTGTCGGCCGGGCAATGGTCACGGCTCAAGGCCGTCGCCAAACAGTTTGCCGTCACCCCGTCGGTGATGCTGCTGACCGCGTTCAGCGAAGTGCTTGCGCTGTGGAGTCGTCAACCACGCTTCACCCTCAGCCTGCCGCTGTTCAACCGCATGCCGCTGCACCCGGACGTCGATGCAATCATCGGCGACTTCACTTCACTGGTGTTGCTGGAAGTCAGCATCGACGGCAATGCGAGCTTCACCGACAAGGCCCGTTCGGTGCAGGCGCGGCTGTGGCAGGACATCGATCATTCGGCGGTCAGCGGCGTGCGTGTGTTGCGTGAACTGTCCCAGGCCCGTGGCGTGCAGCAGACCGCGATGCCCATCGTGTTCAACAGCACCCTGTCGGAAGCTGCGCCGGAACTGGCGGAATTCAACCTCGCCGATGCGTTGAACGCCCGGCACATGCACAGCATCACCCAGACCCCGCAGGTGTGGCTCGACCATACCTTGCTGGAGCTGGAAGGACGCCTGTTGTTCAATTGGGACAGCATCGACGAGCTGTTTCCCGACGGCCTGATCGAGCAGATGTTCGTGGCCTACAACGCAGTGCTGGATGCACTGCTCGAACCCTCCGCCTGGAGCGCCAGCACGCCGCAACTGGTGCCGATGGTCCGCTTGCCAGCGCCAGTTGACCTTCCGGTCGAATCGCCATTGCTGCATGAACTGTTCGACCGGCAGGCGCTGGCGACACCCGACGCGCTGGCGGTGATCGGGGTGCAGCGGCAGTTGAGCTACCGGCAGCTGCGCGCAGAGGCAAAAACGCTGGGCGCACGGCTGCAAGGGCTGGGCGTCGTGCCCAATCAACTGGTCGCGGTGGTGATGGAACGCGGCTGGGAACAGGTGGTGGCGACGCTGGCGATTCACTATGCGGGCGGTGCCTACCTGCCCATCGATCCGACGCTTCCCGCCGAACGCCTTCGGCACATTCTGGAGCGTGCCGAGGCGAGTCTGGCCTTGACCCAGCCCGCCATGGTCACGCGCATCGAGTGGCCATCGCGGATCGACGTATTGGCCGTGACCGATGAGCTTGCGACAGATCGAACCCCATTGCAGCCCGTCAATCGTGCCCCCACTGATCTGGCCTACGTGATCTACACCTCGGGCTCCACCGGCATGCCCAAGGGTGTGGTTATCGACCATTGCGGCGCGGTCAACACATTGCTCGACATCAACCGTCGCTTTGCCGTC
>JAAIGE0100084571.1_pt1 | contig 19862 bp, 18 predicted proteins | sample 6487951 | NCBI WGS metagenome assembly JAAIGE01 (sample SAMN13974128, study PRJNA590717) | phyllosphere metagenome | biome: tomato field; feature: multiple bacterial spot infested tomato fields; material: tomato leaves; isolation source: leaves from tomato fields | host: Solanum lycopersicum ...
AAGGTCGCCTATATCGGCAGCACCAACAGCGTCGCCACCATGACCGCACCCGACACATTTTCCGTACTGCTGATCCAGCCGATGAAGGATGGCGACGCCGATGTCACCGTCAAGCTGGTCGGCGCCCCCTTCACCTGCGACCTGTCCGATTGCCGCATCACCGCCGTCAGCGACGATGGCAAGACGCATGAATGGAAGGGGCGCATGGCGACCAACGACGATGGCATCGCCATCCCGCCGTCGCAAAATGCCTATGACGTGATCCGCAAGTCCAAGACGCTCAAGGTCAACCTGATCGTCGGCAAGGACCAGAGCTTTCCGTTCGAGTTCAACCTCACCGGACTGGACTTGAAGAAAGGGTGAGCGTGACCGGACGACATAAGGATCAGAGCAGGATGCAGACTGTTTTTCGCCACGCCGCAACGGCAATGTTCGCACTCGTCGCATTGGCCGCAGCGCCGTCTCTTCATGCTCAGGCAGTGCTGGAAGGCGCTGGCGAAGACTCGACCATCGATTGTGGCGGAGGCGCTGCCGAGGTCACCGGCACCAGCAATCATGTGACGGTCGAAGGCGCCTGCACCTCGCTCAAGGTGGAGGGGTCGGGAAATGTCGTCATGGCCGACATGGCTGAACGATCGTCGATCCAGGTTACCGGCACCAGCAACGCGGTCACATGGCGCGCGCCGGGCAAGGCAGTACCGAAAACCAGCAGCACCGGCGTCGGCAACAGCATCAAAAGAGCGCGGTAATTCTCATCCTCCCCAAGCCTGTTTGGGGAGGTGGCTGGCCAAAGGCCAGACGGAGGGGAAGGTTGCGCAACCCGAACTCTCTCCCAAGACGAACCGGGGAAGGTTTAGCCCCGCCTCCTCCTAAGCGCATTCCACCGTCACATGCTCGATCCGGGGCAGTGCGCGCACCTTTGCTCGCACCGCTGCGCCGTCGGCACCTTCGGCCAGGCTGATGATGGCGGCGTGGGCGTTGGGACCGATGCGCCAGACATGCAGGTCGCGGATCATCACGCCTTCGGCATCGACCACGGCCTTGATCCTGTCCATCAGTGCCGGTTCCGCCGTGTCGAGCAGGATGGCGGCGGTGTCCTTCATCAGCCCCCAGGCCCATCGCGCGATGACGGCCGCGCCCAGCAGGCCGACCGCCGGGTCCATCCACCACCAACCAAGATAGCGCCCCGCAAGCAGCGCTCCGATCGCCAGCACCGAGGTCAGCGCATCGGTCAGCACATGCACATAAGCGGCGCGCAGATTATTGTCCGCATGGCCATCATGCGCATGGTCATGCCCGGAATGATCGTGCCCGGCATGGTCATGGCTATGGTCGTGCCCCAGCAACATGGCGCTCAGGATGTTGATGACCAGGCCGATCACGGCGACCAGCGTCGCTTCGCCGAAAGCCACGTGCGCCGGTTCGAACAGCCGCATTCCTGATTCGACCGCGATGAACAGTGCGGTAACGCCCAGCAACAGCGCCGAGGCAAAGCCCGACAAGTCGCCGACCTTGCCCGTTCCAAAGGTGTAACGCGGGTTGCGGGCATGGCGCTTGGCATAGCTGTACGCCGCCGCCGCCACCGCCAGCGCACCTGCGTGAGTGGCCATGTGGAAGCCGTCCGCCAGCAGCGCCATCGATCCGGTCAGCCAACCGAAAATTATTTCCACTACCATCGTGGCGGCAGTCAACCACACCACCCACATCGTGCGTCGTGCATTGGCGTCATGCCCGGCCGACAGATAGATATGGTCGAAATAGTGCCGGTCCTCGCCGTCCTGAGGCGCAGCGTTCGGGACTTGAGGGATCGTCCCTCCGCCATGATGATGGTCATGCAAATGGCCGTGATGATGATGGTCCTGGTGCATCGTCATTTCCCGTAGCGGCGGATCAGCGCCAGCATTTCCTCGCTCGCAGCGGCGCGCGCATCGTCCGACAGTCCGGGTCGGGCGACATGCTCGCGCATATGCTGTTCGATCAGCATCTCCATCAGGCTGCCGACCGCCCCGCGCACCGACGCCACGAGTTGCAACGTCTCCGAACAATCCGCCTTACCCGCGAGTTGACGCTCGACCGCTGCGATCTGCCCGGCGATCCGGCGCACCCGCGCCTGTATCTTATCCCTGTCCGCGACGATGTGCATAGCATACCCCCCTACCCTATATTGTCCGGACCGACAAGGGTGGATCGGCGGCCTCGCATCGCCTACAGCCATGTGATGGACAGGCCGGATCATGACCTCATCATCGTGGGCGCTGGCCTGTCAGGCGGTCTTATCGCCCATGCCTTCGCGACCAAGCGGTCCGATGTGCGAATCCTCCTGCTGGAGCGCGGCTCCAGCGCAGGTGGCAATCATATCTGGTCCTTTTTCGACGGCGACGTCGCGCCACAGGACCGCTGGCTGATCGACCCCTTCGTCGCGCATCGCTGGCCACAGGGCCACGCCGTCCATTTCCCCGGTCGCAATCGCAAACTCGACACGCCGTACCAAAGCGTCACATCTGTCCAGTTCAGTGAATCACTTGCCCGCCTGCTGGGCGATCGTCTGGTGACCGGCGCGGAGATCGCGACGGTGTCGCCCAAGGGCGTGACCCTTTCCAACGGGCAGATGCTCAGCGCCCGAGCCGTCATCGATTGTCGCGGCGCAGCCGATCTTACCATGCTCCACTGCGGATGGCAGAAGTTCGTCGGCCACACGCTGCGACTGCCTGAGCCTCACGGCATCGACCGCCCCGTCATCATGGACGCCACCGTCCCTCAGCATGACGGCTATCGCTTCGTATATCTGCTGCCATGGGATGACCGCAGCATCTTCGTCGAGGATACCTATTACAGCAATTCGCCCGAACTCGACGTGCCTTCGATCGACGCGCGCATCGCGGACTATGCCGCCGCCCGGGGCTGGAGCGAGTTCGAGATCGTCCATCGTGAACAAGGCGTCCTCCCCGTCGTCCATGGCGGCGACTTCGATCGCTATTGGCCCAGGCACGATCCCGTCGCCCGTGCCGGGGTCGCCGCCGGCCTGTTCCAGCCGATGACCGGATATTCCCTACCCGATGCGGCGCGCTTTGCCGCTTGGATCGTAGGGCAGTCGCTCGACGATCTGCCTGCAAAGACGCGCGCCTATGCCAAGGCGCAGTGGGCAAGAGGTGGCTATTACCGGCTGCTCGGCAAGATGCTGTTCGGCGCGGCGCAGCCCGATCAGCGCTGGCACATATTCGAACGCTTCTACGGACTGTCCCCCGACCTCATCCAGCGTTTCTACGCCGGACGATCGACTGCATATGACCGCATCCGCATCTTGTGCGGAAGGCCGCCGGTGCCCATAAGGAGCGCCATGCGAACATTGCTGAACCCGCCCGCCTGATGAACAGGAAAGCCATCGTCATCGGCGCAGGCTTCGGCGGCCTCGCGCTCGCCATTCGCCTGCAATCCGCAGGGATCGACACCACGCTGGTCGAGGCGCGCGATCGTCCGGGCGGACGCGCCTATATGTGGGAAAAGGACGGCTTCACCTTCGACGCCGGGCCGACCGTCGTTACCGATCCCGATTGCCTTGCGGAACTATGGCGTCTGTCGGGGCATGACATGGCGCAGGACGTGACGTTGCAGCCGGTGACGCCCTTCTATCGGCTCAACTGGCGCGACGGCACCAATTTCGATTATTCCAATGACGAAGCTTCGCTCCGTGCCGAGATCGCGAAGCTCGATCCTGCCGATGTCGCGGGCTATGAACGCTTCCTCGACTATTCGGCTGCGGTGTTCGAAGAGGGCTATCGCAAGCTGGGCCATGTCGCCTTCCTCGACTTCGCGTCGATGATCAAGGCGGCGCCGGCCCTTGCCAAGCATCAGGCATGGCGGTCGGTCTATTCGATCGTCTCCTCCTATGTGAAGAGCGAGAAGCTGCGCGAAGCGCTCAGCTTCCACACGCTGCTGGTCGGCGGCAATCCGATGAAGACCAGCTCGATCTACGCCCTCATTCACAAGCTGGAAAAGGACGGCGGGGTGTGGTTCGCGAAGGGCGGCACTAACCGGCTCGTGCAGGGGATGGCGACCCATTTCGAGCGGCTGGGCGGCACGCTGCGGCTGGGCGATGCGGTCACGCGGATCGAAACCTATGGCGACAAGGTGACGGCGGTGCATACCGCATCGGGCTGGCGCGGTGAGGCGGACGCGATCGCGAGCAACGCCGATCTGATGCACAGCTATCGCGATCTGCTCGGCCATCATGTCCGGGGTCAGAAGCAAGGGGAAACGCTTGCTCAAAAACGCTGGTCTCCGAGCCTGTTCGTGCTGCATTTCGGGATAAAGGGCAGCTGGCCCGGCATCCCGCATCACATGATCCTGTTCGGGCCGCGCTACGAAGGCTTGCTGACCGACATCTACGATCATGGCGTGCTGCCGCAGGATTTCTCGCTCTATCTGCACCACCCGACCGTCACCGATCCATCGATGGCGCCCGATGGCCATTCGACCTTCTACGCGCTTGCCCCGGTGCCGCACATGGGCAAGCTGCCGATCGACTGGGACCAGTTCGGCAACGCCTATGCCGAACGCATTCTCGACGAAATCCAGCATCGGCTGATCCCGGACATCCGCTCTCGAATCGTCACGCGCTTCCACTATACGCCGCGCGACTTCGGGCGCGACCTTGCCGCCCATCATGGCAGCGCCTTCAGCTTGGAACCGCTGCTGACGCAGAGCGCTTGGTTCCGCGCGCATAATCGCGACGATGTTCTTCCCAACCTCTATCTGGTAGGGGCCGGCACCCATCCGGGCGCTGGCATCCCCGGCGTGGTGGGCAGCGCCAAGGCGACGGCGGCGCTGATGCTGGACGATTTGAGCAGGACATGATGAAGAGACTGGCGGTTTACTGCGGGTCGGCGACACCCGCCGACCTGACCTATATCGACGCGGCGCGCCATGTCGGGCGGACGCTCGCACAGCGCGGTATCGGCGTCGTCTATGGCGGCGGACGGCTCGGCCTGATGGGGGCGGTCGCGGACGCGGCGCTTGAGGCAGGCGGCGAAGTCATCGGCGTCATCCCAGAAGCGCTGGTCGGTGCGGAGGTGGCGCACAAGGGTTGCACCGAACTGCACGTCGTTCAGACGATGCATCAGCGCAAGCAGATGTTCACCGACTTGTCCGACGGCTTCGTGACGCTGCCCGGCGGGGTGGGTACGATGGACGAATTGTGGGAAGCGATCAGCTGGGCGCAGCTTGGCTATCATGCCAAACCCGTCGGCCTGCTCAACGTCGCGGGCTTTTATGACCAGCTGATCGGCTTCAACCGGCAGATGGTCGAGGCAGGCTTCATTCGCGCGCAACATGCGGGCATCCTCATCCACGCGGATGGTGTCGAGGCGCTGGTGGATGCGATGGCCGATTATCACCCGCACGAGACGATCTTCGCGATGAAGGCGGCGCGGCTCTGAACCAAGCCGTTGTCCTGGACCGGGCCGCGCTGGTGGCTCATGCGCGGGAGAGCATCGCGCGGGGCTCCAAATCCTTTGCGATGGCGTCCAAGCTGTTCGATCCGGTGACGCGCGAGCGGGCCTGGCTGCTTTATGCGTGGTGTCGCAAGTGCGACGATATCGCCGATGGGCAGGATCATGGCGGCACCCTGACCGGCGTATCCGACGGGCAGGCGCGTTTGTCGCAGATGCGGGTGATGACCGACGCCGCACTGCGCGGTGAGCCGACCGGTGACCCGGCGTTCGACGGCTTCGGCATCGTTATGCGCGAATGCGCCATCCCCCCGCGCTACGCCTATGACCTGCTGGAAGGCTTCGCGCTTGATGCGCAGGATTGGCGGCCGCGTAGTCAGGACGACATGCTGCGCTACTGCTACCATGTCGCAGGCGCGGTTGGCTGCATGATGGCGGTGTTGATGGGCGTCGATCCGTCCGATGATGCGACTCTGGATAGAGCCTGCGATCTGGGGCTTGCGTTTCAGCTCGCTAACATCGCGCGAGACATCAGCGAGGATGAGGCGGCGGATCGCTGCTACCTGCCGATCGAGTGGCTGGTCGAAATGGACATGCCGCCGGGTGAACATATGAAGCCCTGGGCACGACCTCAGCTTGCTCGACTTGGCCAGCGCCTTGCCGACATGGCCGCGGATTATGAGGATAGCGCGAGGCATGGGACCGGCGCGTTGCCGCCCCGCGCCGCCTGGGCGGTGCTGGCCGCGGCCGGTATCTATGGCGATATCGCCCGTGAAGTGGCTCGGCGGGGCGAACATGCCTGGGATCACCGCGTCATCACGCCCAAGCGCGAGAAACTGCTCTGGGTGGCACGCGCCGGGTTGAAGGTGCCGGGCCGCGCAAGCCGGTGGCCCGCCTCTGCCCCCCGCCCTCTGCATCTCTGGTCGCGCCCGACCGCCTGATCCAGTTCCAGCGCAAAAAAAGGGCCGGTACTTTCGTACCGACCCCTAGGCATGTTCGCAGGAGGAACATCTGGAGGCTGGCGGACCGCTCAACTCAGGCGGCCCGCCAGCCGAACTCGAGAAAACTTACGGGTTATAGGCCCGCTCGCCATGTTCGCCGAGGTCGAGGCCTTCATATTCGACCTCCTGGCTGACCCGCAGACCGGTGACGGCCTTGGCGATGAGGATGGCGATCACGGTGCCCACCGACGCCCAGACGATGGTCGTCAGAACCGCTTCGATCTGTACGATCAGCTTGGCGCCCATGTCATAGTCCGCAGCGCCGGGGCCACCGAGCGAAGGCGCATAGACGATGGCGGTGCCGATCGCGCCGACCATGCCGCCGATACCGTGGATACCGAACGCGTCGAGGCTGTCGTCATAGCCAAGCTTGGGCTTGAGCACGGTAACCGCATAAAAGCAGATGATCGATGCGACTGCGCCCAGAACGATCGCGCCGAAGGGGCCGCTGTTGCCCGCTGCCGGGGTGACGGCGACGAGGCCCGCGACGATGCCCGAGCAAAAGCCCAGTGCCGACCCTTTGTGCCCGTTGATCCGTTCGGCAAGCATCCAGAAGAGAGCGGCCGAAGCGGTGGCGACGAAGGTGTTGATCATGGCGAGAGCCGCCGAACCATTTGCTTCGAGCGCGGAACCGGCGTTGAAGCCGAACCAGCCGACCCACAGCAGGCCGGTGCCGACGCCCGTCAGCGTCAGGCTGTGCGGCGGCATGGGCTCCTTGGGGAAGCCAAGACGCTTGCCCAAGATGATGCACGCGACCAGCGACGATACGCCCGCATTGATGTGGACGACGGTGCCGCCGGCGAAGTCGAGCGCCCCGGCCTTGAAGAACATGCCGCTCGCCGCCCAGACCATGTGTGCGATCGGGAAATAGACGATCGTCAGCCAGACAGCGGCGAACACCATCACGGCGGAGAATTTGATCCGTTCCACGACTGCGCCCAGTACCAGGGCGATTGTGATCGCAGCGAAGGTCATCTGGAAGCAGACGAAGACATATTCGGGAATCTCGACGCCCGCGGTGAAGGTCGCGGCCTGCGATGCGGGCGTGATGCCTTTCAGGAACGCCTTGTCGAAGGTCGAGATGAAGTTGCTGAGGCCGCTGGTGTAATCGGGGCCGAACGCCATCGAGTAGCCGTAGATCACCCAGATCAGCATCGCGAGGCACGCGACTGCGCCGATCTGCGTCATGACCGACAGCATGTTCTTGGTGCGAACCAAGCCGCCGTAGAACAGGGCGAGGCCCGGCAGGATCATCGCCAGAACGAGCACGGTGGACGTCATCATCCAGGCCGTATCCCCCTTGTCGACGGTTGCAGCGGGTGCAGCCGCTGCCTGCGCCCAGGCGGGCGCGGCGGCGAAGAGCGACAGGGCCATCGCCCCCGCCGCGCCGCAGAATTTGTTGGAAAAGGTCATTATTCCCCCCTTCATTACAGCGCGGTTTCGCCGGTCTCGCCAGTGCGGATACGCACGGCCTGACCCACGTCGAGAACGAAGATCTTGCCATCGCCAATGGCGCCCGAATTCGCCGCAGCCTGCGTCGCTTCCACGACACGCGGCGCAAGATCGTCGTCGCACACGACCTCGATCTTGATCTTGGGAACCATGTTCGTCGAGTATTCCGCGCCGCGGTAGATTTCGGTCTGCCCCTTCTGGCGGCCGAAGCCCTTCACTTCGCTGACCGTCATCCCTGCGATGCCGAGCGAGGAGAGTGCCTCGCGGACATCGTCAAGCTTGAACGGCTTGATGATAGCCATGACAAGTTTCATGTCGCCCCCTTGATTGGTATGCAGGGAACAACCAAGCAAAAGCCGTGCCAATTTGTTAAATGGCAGTTGACGCGGCGATCGCCGCTCGCATGGGAATAGTGGCAGCCGAAATTTTGTGCAGGCTTCGGCTTCTGCACAAAAAATGGGCAGTGCGGTTACCAGCCGCTGCCTCGTTCTATCGCTGATGCCTCATCGGGTCTCGTCTCCCGGCCCAAGGCTGAATTACGGTGTGGGAAACGGCCATATCGTTCGATCATAGCATGATGATCGCGCGCGAATTTGAGAGAGTTTTCATCTCCCGCGCCTTCGAACAAGGTCAAAGAAAGCTTCTGATCCTCCAGCGCCTCACTGTGCATGAATGGCATGTAAAAGAAGAGGCGACCCGTCCCACCGATCTGAATGTCATAGCCCTGCGCGATTGCTCCGCGCGCAACGTCACGCGCCAGTGCATCCGTGGCATAGGCTTCCGCAGTGTCGCGAAACATATTGCGGGGCAGTTGGTCGAAGAGAATAATCGCGGCCAGTGCATCGTCGGCACGGCTCAGAAGCTGGTCGGCTGGCACGATGCGCTTGTCGGCCCAAAGCTGGCGATATTCAGTCAAGCAGAGGTGGTCGAGTGCGGGATCATGACTCCACCAGCCTTGTTCGCCGACCTTGTTGAACCAGAAATCGAGCAACGCGGCCGCCCAATCGGCGGTTACGGCATCATGGCTATCGGTCAGCATGTTCATGCCAGACCAATGATCGGGCGGCAGGGCGGTTCCCGCCGCTCACGCCGCCAAAGCGTCAGGTCGCCGTGCCGCCGACCGTCAGCCCCTCCATCAGCAGGGTCGGCTGACCGACGCCCGCAGGCACGCTTTGACCGCCTTTGCCGCACATGCCGATGCCTTCGTCGAGCGCCCAGTCATTGCCGACGCCGACGACCTTGGTGAGCGCGGTCGGTCCGTCGCCGATCAGTGTCGCGCCCTTGATCGGGTCGCCGATCTTGCCGTTTTCGACCTTATAGGCTTCGGTGCAGGAGAAGACGAACTTGCCCGACACGATATCGACCTGACCGCCGCCGAAGCTCTTGGCGAAGATGCCCGATTTCATGCGGCTCAGCAATTCTTCGGGATCGTCATTGCCGCCTTTGATGAACGTGTTGGTCATGCGCGGCATGGGCGCATGGGCGTAGCTTTCGCGGCGGCCATTGCCGGTCGGCTCGACCCCCATCAGCCGCGCGTTCAGCCGATCCTGCATATAGCCGCGCAGGATGCCGTCCTCGATCAGGATGTTCTCCTGCGTCGGCGTGCCCTCATCGTCGATCGACAGCGATCCGCGGCGGCTCATGATGCTGCCATCGTCGACGACCGTTACCCCAGGCGCCGCGACCCGCTCTCCAAGTCGCCCGGAAAAGGCGCTGGTGCCCTTGCGATTGAAGTCGCCCTCCAGACCATGGCCGATCGCCTCGTGCACCAGCACGCCCGGCCAGCCGGGGCCCAGCAGCACGGTCATTTCGCCAGCGGGCGCGGCGACGGACGCCAAGTTGACGCGGGCCTGTGCCAGCGCCTCGTCGATCGCGCGGTTCCAGATCGCCGGTTCCATCACCTGATCGTAAAGATAGCGCCCGCCGATGCCGAACACCCCGGTTTCACGACGACCATTTTCTTCCAGAATGATCGAGACGTTGAGACGCACGAGTGGACGGATATCAGTTGCAGTGAAGCCGTCGGGTCGCACGATCTCGACTACGGACCAGCTGCCCGCAAGGCTGACCGATACCTGCGCGACGCGTGGATCGCGCGCACGGGCGGCTGCGTCGATCTCGGCGCAAAGGCTTACCTTCTCGGCGAAGGGGACGATCTCCAGCGGGTTGGCTTCGGTGTAGAGATGGCGGTTGGTCTGGCGCGGCGGCGGCGCGGCCTGCCCCTTGGCCGGGTCCAGAATCGCCAGCGTTTGCGCGGCGCGGCGGATAGCGGCTTCGCTAATGTCGTTGGCATGGGCGAAGCCCGTCATTTCGCCCGACACGCCGCGCAGGCCGAACCCTGCGTCGGTCGAATAATCGGCGGTCTTCAGCCGACCGTCGTCGAAGCCGAAGCTCTCGCTCGCGCGATATTGCAGATAGAGTTCGCCATCATCGCAAGCGCTCAACGCCTCAGCCGTCAGGCGGCGCGCGGCGTCGGGATCGAGCAGACCCGGACGATAGAGGAGGCCACGGGCGTCGGTGAACTGCGAAGCGAGATCGGTCATGCGCTCCGATATAGGAGCGCCGCGACCCAAGCCCAACGCTTTTTTAGAGGCTGGCGCCGGAGGCGATATCCGGCTTGTCGCCGATATCCGGACCGTCGGCGACGCCGCCGATCAGCACGAAGCGACGATCGCAATAGCCGCAATCGACATAGCCATGCTCGTCGATCTCCAGAAATACGCGCGGATGACCGAGCGCGGCGGGAATGTCTCCCGAACCATCGCAGGACACGCGGGACTTGGAGACTCGGATGATTTCGGGCGGCTGGATCATGCGATGCCGATTAGCAGCGACATCGCGGTACCGCAATATGCTCGGATATGCAGGATATGGTGGGCGATGACGGGCTCGAACCGCCGACATTCTCGGTGTAAACGAGACGCTCTACCAACTGAGCTAATCGCCCCCTTGTCCGGGTCCGCGCCTATTGCGGGGAAACGGGGCCGGGGTCAAGAGGCGAGGAGGCGGCGGCTCGCCCCGAACCAGCGGATCATCGCGTCGGCCGCGCCCTGCGCCAGTGCGATGAAGACGCGGCGGCCATCCTGGGGGTCCGCCTGCCGCTCGACCAACCCCTTGTCCGTCAGCGTCTTGATATGGCGCAGCGCCGTGGTCGGCGGCACGGCGGCGGCGATGCAGAGGCTGGAAACCGATACGCGCTCATGATCGAGCCGGGCCGCCAGCAGATCGAGCAGCATGTCCCAGGCGGGGTCCGCGAACAGGTCGCCCGGCAGGAAGTCGGCGCGCAGACGTCTGGCACGCAGCAAGTCTTTGACCTGGCTCGCCGTTACGGGCGCATCCTCGCCCGCCTGCTGCCCCAGCGGAGCGAGCGCGGGCATGGCGATATAGTCGCTGCTGCGATCGGCCATGCGCGACGGCGGATCGAACGAGGATGGCGCCAAGGTGCGGGCGCGCTGTGTCAGCGCATCGATCGTACGCGCGAGACGGCCGACCTCCTCGCTCAACTGCTGAAGGCGAAGGCTCTCGCGATCGACTTCATGGACCAGGCCGGACGGCGCGCGCATGTCCGCCGCTGCGACGAGCGCTGCGGCCAGTTCGGTCCGGTCGGGGTCGCAGAGCAACTGGCTGTAGGGACCGCGCAGGCAGGCGAAGGCAAGCTCCACAGTCTCCCACCCGGCGACGAGGATGACAGCCATGCCGTTCTGGATCGCCTGCGTTTCGACCTGCACCAACAGGCGCTCCAGCGTCGGCGTCGGGCGCTGGCAGAAGATGAGCACGGCGTCGCACAGAGCCTGCGCGTCAAGGCGCTGGGCCGCAGCGGCGTGATCGACCACGCCCAGCAAGCGAAGCCCGGCGGCGCCTGTGACCAGATCGAGATCATCGGCCTGATCCGCGTCTGCGACTATCAGCAGGCCCGCCCGCTCGTCCCGTGGCGCGATCGGTGCGGCATGATTGCCGGGCGGCATGTCGTAGGAAAAATCTTCGATCATCGGTCAGGCCCCTGTTCTACCTTCGTTCCGAGAATTACCGCAAGGTTGGAGAAGGTCAGCCCCCTAAAGAACCGAAATGAAAATTAATGCGGATCAAAGTCTTTAGCGGGAGTTTGGCTTTGCAACCAAATCCCGTCTTTGCTCCGTTTCGGCGCTATCTGCCAACGCACAGCATCACTCCATTATGGAGTCATTTTCGATCAGACTGCTGTCTGGCGTGCGAAATCGATGTAGAGCGTGCGCAATCGCATCGCGACCGGGCCGGGGATGCCGTCGCCTATCATCTTGCCGTCGATTGCCACCACAGATTGGCACAGGGTCGATGCACTGGTGATGAAGGCTTCTCTCGCAGCCAACGCTTCCTCGACGGTGAAGGGGCGGCGGATGACGGCGACGCCGCTTTCCTCCGCCAGCGCGGTCAATGCCGCGCCCGTGCAACCGGCAAGGACTGCCTGACTGTAGGGCCGGGTGATGATGCCCTCCTCCGTGACGATGAAGGCGGTGGAGGATGCGCCTTCCGTCACGAAGCCGTCCTCGACCATCCAGGCTTCCTGCGCGCCTTGGGCCTTGGCGGCCTGCTTCGCCATCGCCTGGGCTAGCAGGCCGACGCTCTTGATGTCGCGGCGCTTCCAGCGCAGGTCGGGCATGGTCGCGACGGCGATTCCGGCATGGACGGCAGGCACGTCGAGAAACGGCCTATTCTGCGCGAAGAGGAACAGCGTGGGTTGCGTATCGGCGGCAGGGATGAAATCGCGACTCGTATCCGCGCCGCGCGTCAGCTGAAGATAGATGAGACCTTCCGACAAGGCGTTGCGGGCGACGAGATCCTTCTGCACCTGCTCGATCGCGTGAAGCGGCAAGGGCAGGCGGATGCCGATCTCGCTAGCAGAGCGTTCCAGCCGCGCGAGATGGCTGGCGCTGTCGATCAGCTTGCCGTCGATCACGGCGGCGACCTCATAAATGCCGTCGGCGAAGAGGAAGCCGCGATCGAGCGGCGAAATGCGTGCGTCCTCAAGTGGTAGAAACTGGCCGTTGAGATAGGCGACGGACATGGAAGGCATCGTCCTTGGGAAGGAGAAATGTGCTCGGCGCTTTTGCTTCACCCGTGAACAAGGTCAAGTCCGGCGATCGAAAGACCGCGCGACCTCTACGCCGCCTTGCCCTTGAGCGCTTTCTGCCGCCGCCGCTGGACCGACGATCCGATGCCCATGGCCTCGCGATATTTGGCGACGGTGCGGCGGGCGATGTCCATGCCCTTGGCGCGGAGCATATCGACCAATGTATCGTCGGAGAGGATCGCGTTGGGTGCCTCGGCGCCGATCAGCGCCTTGATATGGCTCTTGACCGCTTCGGCAGACACCGCGCCGTCGCCGCCCGCCGCCGCAACGCCGCTGGTGAAGAAATATTTGAGTTCATAAAGGCCGCGCGGGCAGGAGAGATATTTGTTGGATGTGACGCGGCTGACGGTCGATTCGTGCATCCCGATCTCGTCGGCCACGGCTTTGAGCGTTAAGGGTTTCAGATGTGCGACGCCCTCGCGGAAAAAGGCTTCCTGCTGCTTCACGATTTCGCTGGCGACCCTGATGATCGTCTTCTGCCGCTGGTCGAGCGCCTTCACCAGCCAGTTGGCGCTGGCAAGGCAATCGGCGAGCCATGCCTTCGATGTCTTGTCCTGCGGGCCGCTCGACAATTCGACATAATAGCTGCGGTTGATGAGGACGCGGGGCAGGGTGGCGCTGTTGACTTCGATGCCCCAGCCTTCGCGCGTCGGGCGGATGAAGAGGTCGGGCGTGACCGGCGCGGCGCTGCTGCCGGAAAAGCGCAGGCCAGGCTTGGGGTCGTAGGCGCGCAGTTCGGCGATCATGTCGGCGAGGTCTTCCTCATCCACCCCGCAAATCCGGCGCAATTGGGGTAGCGCGCCTTTGGCCAACAGGTCGAGATTCTGAAGCATCCGCGCCATGGCGGGGTCATGGCGATCGGCCTCCTTGGCTTGCAGCGCGAGGCATTCGGACAGGGTTCGCGCGCCGACCCCGGTCGGGTCGAAGCCATGGATGACGCCCAGCACGCGCTCGACGTCATAGAGCGGCACGCCGAGCGCATGGGCCGTGGCGAGCAGGTTCGCTTCCAGATACCCCGCGTCGTCGATCTGTCCGATGAGTTGGCCTGCGATGACGATATCCATGCCGGAAAGCGCCGCGCGCGCCTGATCCATCAGATATTCGTGGAGACCGATGTCGTGCGCGGCGAAACTGTCGAAGTCCGGCGCATCCTCCGAATAGCTGCCTCCGATCTCGCCGCCGCCGCCGGTGCCCATCGCACTTGCGAGGCGGTCGCCGGGGCCATCGTCGATGAAAGTTTCCGCGCCATGATCGACGTCGAGCGGATTGTCCGCGCCGCCCAGCCCCTGCGCAATCAGGTCGTCGGCGGAACCGGTTTCGGAGGCGAGCGTCGGAGTTTCGACATCGCGATCGATGCCATCGGGTGCAGGCGGGGCGTCTTCTCCCCCGGTATCGAGCAGCGGGTTACGCTCCAGTTCGCCCGCGACGAACGCTTCGATTTCCAGATTGCTGAGCGCCAGCAGCTTGATCGCCTGCTGAAGCTGCGGCGTCATCACGAGAGACTGGCTCTGGCGAATGTCCAGGCGCGGCCCCAACCCCATCAGCGGGTGCCCGTCAACAACGAGGAGGCGGGACCGCGATCCATATCAAAGCTGGAAATTCTCGCCCAGATAGAGGCGGCGTACTTCGGCATTGGCGACGAGTTCGGTCGGGTTGCCGGCGAACAGCACCTGCCCGCCATAGATGATGCAGGCGCGATCGACGATTTCCAGCGTCTCGCGCACATTATGGTCGGTGATGAGGACGCCGATACCGCGCGTCTTCAAATCCTTCACCAGATCGCGAATATCGGCGATCGAGAGCGGATCGATGCCTGCGAACGGTTCGTCCAGCAGCACGATCGAGGGATTGGCTGCCAGCGCGCGGGCGATCTCGCAGCGGCGACGTTCACCGCCCGACAACGCCATCGCCGCCGAATCGCGCAGGCGGGTAAGGCCGAATTCGTCGAGCAATTGTTCGAGCCGGGCTTCGCGCGCTGCCTTGTCCGGTTCGGCCAGTTCCAGCACCGCGCCGATATTCTGCGCGACGGTGAGGCCGCGAAAGATCGAGGTTTCCTGCGGCAGATAGCCAAGGCCCAGGATCGAACGGCGATACATGGGAAGGCCGGTGATATCCTGCCCGTCGAGGATGATGCGGCCCCGATCGGGGCGGACGAGGCCCATGACGGAATAGAAGCAGGTCGTCTTGCCCGCGCCGTTGGGGCCGAGCAGGCCGACGACCTCGCCCTTGCCCACCGTCAGCGACACATCGGACAGGACGACGCGCTTGTCGTAGCTCTTGGCGATCGAAATGACCGACAGGCCGTCGCCCAGTTCCTGGGGGGCGTAGGGATGCGCCGGGGCGGCCCGTTCAGGCGTGATTACGTCGCTCATTCGTCTTTTCGTCCTTGCCGGCGCGTCGATGCCGTTGCGGTCGTGAAAATGCCGATGGTGAGCGTAGTTGGCAAGCTTTGTGCATGGAACACATGAAAAAAGGGCCGACCCGTTTGGCGGATCGGCCCTTTGAAAGGCGACAATTGTCGCCGTTTATTCGCGCTCGCCGGTCAGGCTCAGCAGCATTTGGAACAGGTTGACGAAGTTGAGGTAGAGCGACAGCGCGCCCATCACCTGTAACTTGGCCGCCATCTCATGCCCGGCAAAGGCGAAATATTCCGACTTGATGCGCTGCACGTCCCAGGCGGTAAGGCCGGTGAAGATCACGACGCCCAGGATCGACACCACCATCTGCAACGCCGATGATCCGACGAAGATGTTGATGAGGCTCGCCACCAGGATGCCGATCAGGCCCATGATGAGGAAGCTGCCGACCCGGGTCAGGTCGCGCTTGGTCGTGTAGCCCCACAGCGCCATGGCTAGGAACATCACCGCAGCTGAGAAAAACGCTTGAGCGATGCTCGTCCCGGTGAAGACCAAGAAGACGCTGGCCAGCGATACGCCCATCACCGCCGAGAAGGCGTAGAAGGCAAACCGCGCGCCGGATGTCGTCATCTTTTCGATGCGGAAGCTGAAGAAGAAGACGAACGCCAGCGGTGCGAAGATCGCCACCCACTTTAAGGGCGTGCCGAAGATCGCGGCAGCCAGCGGCGGGGTGTTGGCGACGAAGGCGGCGACCAGGCCGGTGATGACTAGGCCAAGCCCCATGTTGCGAAAAACGCCCAGCATATGCGCGCGCAGCCCGGCATCGGTATCGACCGATCGGCTGGCGCCAAGGCCCGGCATACGTACGGGTTCGTTCACGGTTCACTCGCTCCATCAAAAGTTGGCCATCAAAAAGATGGTTCGAGTGAGCCCGGTGCGGTCTTCTGCGGTGAGAGAGGGGGCAATTACCGCAAAACCTGCACCGAGCACACTCGATGCGGTCCGACATAGCGACATGGAACGAGGGGGGAGTTCCATATCGCCAGAGGGGCCCGGCCCGCATGAGCAATTTGGGATCAGGAACGCCGCCGCGCAAGGCATGGGCGCAGCGGCAACATTATATTACAATCCGACGATTACACGAGCGTCAGCCGCCAGTCCCAGCGCAGGGGATCGCCGTCCATCACCTCGACGCCGCGCGCGATGAGAGCATCGCGAATCTCGTCCGACAGCGCGAAGTCCTTGTCGGCGCGAGCGGCGGTGCGGCGTTCGAGTTCGGCGTCAATTTCCTCCGGCGTGATCGCGGCGTCCTTGGGCGGGATACGCAGGTCCGCGCGGGTCACCGTCAAGAGGTTGAGGCCGAGCGCCTGGTCGAAGGCAGCGATCAGACACAGTTTGTCGTCCACCGGTACCTTCTTGATCGCGATCGCTTCCTCCAGCAGCGGGAGCGCGCGGGGTGTCATCAGATCATCGGCGATGGCCGCGTCAAACTGTTCCAGCAGCGGGACCAGCTTGGGGTGCAGGTTGGCGCGCAGATAGTCGAGGCGGGGCGATTGCCATGTCACGCCCTCGGCGCGGGCCTTCAGACTTTCGACGCCCATGACGAGGCGCTTGAGCCGTGTGAGCGCAGCGGCGACGCCATCCGCGCTGAATTCCAGTTCGGAGCGGTAATGCGCGCCGAGGCATAGCAGGCGATAGGCGAGCGGATGCACGCCTGCATCGATGAGGCTGAAGAGGGTGGTAAAGCCGCCCTTCGACTTGCTCATCTTGCCCTGACGATCCACCAGGAAATTATTGTGCATCCACCAGCGCGCGCCGGTGAAGCCTGCATCGGCCGCGCTGATCTCTGTGCCGCAGCAGCTGTGGAACGCCTGGTTCTGGGCGATTTCGTTGGGGTGGTGGATTTCGCGATGGTCGATGCCGCCGGTGTGGATGTCGAACGGATGGCCAAGCCGCGCCTCGCTCATCACCGAGCATTCGAGGTGCCAGCCCGGCGCACCCTTGCCCCAGGGGCTGTCCCATTCCATCTGCCGCTGTTCGCCCGGCGGCGACTTGCGCCAGATCGCGAAGTCGCTGGCGTGGCGCTTGCCCGCCACGGGATCGATGCGGGCATGGGCGGCGTCGTCGCGTCCGCCAGCCAGCGCGCCATAATCGGGGACGGTCGTGCTATCGAAATAGAGTCCGCTCTCCAGTTCGTAGCAATGCGCGGGCGCGATCTTCTGCGCGAAGGCGATCATCTGCGGCACATAATCGGTAGCGACCGTCCACTCGCTGGGGGGCAGGATGTTGAGGTCGCCGATATTGGACTTGAACGCTTCGGTGTAATGGGCGGCGATGTCCCAGATACTCTTGGCGCTGGCGCGGGCTGCGGCCTCCATCTTGTCGTCGCCCGCGTCGGCGTCGCTCGTCAGATGGCCGACATCGGTGATGTTGATGATGTGGGTGACGTCTATCCCCTTCCACAGCAGGGTGCGGCGCAGCGTGTCGGTGAAGACATAGGCGCGCAGGTTGCCGAGATGGGCATAGTTATAGACGGTCGGGCCGCAGCTATAGACGCGCGCGTGGTTCGGCTCGATCGGTGCGAAGGCTTCGACCGAGCGGGTGAGGCTGTTGAACAGGCGCAGGGGCGCGGTGGCGTGCTGGTCTTCGGACATGGCGCAAGGCCATGCGACAGGGCAGGCCGGGCGTCAATCGCCGCGCGTCATTCCTCCAGCGCGGCGGTCGCTTCCATCCAGGCTTCCTCGGCGGCTTCCAGCTTCTTCTCCACCTCGGCGCGCTTCACCATGAGTTGCGAGCTGGTCATCTTCGCCTCTGCGCCGGTCGCGGCCTTGGGGTCGAACAGCGCCTCATCGATGCGGCTGCGCTCTGCGGTTAGGGCGCTCATCTCGCGCTCGACCTTGCTGAGCGCATTCTTCGCCGCCTTCTGCCGTTCGCGCCATTCCGCCGCCGCGCGCTTTTCCGCCTTGCGATCGACCTTGGGCGCGTCGCCGCCGCTTCCCGCGCCATCCGTCTTGCGCAGGATGATGTCGGTATAGTCGTCAAGGCTGCCGTCGAAGGGCTGGGCCGTGCCGCCATCGACCAGCACCAGCCGGTCGGCGGCGAGCTCGATCATGTGCCGGTCATGGCTGACGATCACCACCGCGCCCGAATATTCGTTGAGCGCCTGCACCAGTGCCTCTCGACTGTCGACGTCGAGATGGTTGGTCGGTTCGTCGAGGATCAGCAGATGCGGCGCGTCGCGGGTGATGAGCGCCAGCGCCAGCCGCGCCCGCTCGCCGCCCGACATGGAGCCGACCTTTTGCGTTGCGCGCTCGCCCGAAAAGCCGAAGCGGCCAAGCTGCGCGCGCACCGCACCGGGCGTCGCGCCCTTCATCACGCGAGTCATATGTTCGAGCGGCGTGTCGGTGACGTCCAGTTCCTCCACCTGATATTGGGTGAAGTAGCCGACATTCATCTTGGACGAACTGTTCATCGCGCCTTCCATCGGCGCCAGCTGCGCGGCGATCAGGCGGGCAAGCGTCGTCTTGCCATTGCCGTTGCGGCCCAGCAGCGCCAGCCGGTCGTCGGGATCGATGCGCAGGTTGACGCGCCGCAGGATCGGCGTGTCGTTATAGCCGACCGCCGCCATGTCCATGGTGATGAGCGGCGGGCGCAATTGCGGCGGGCTGGGGAAGCCGAAGTGGAGCGTAGGATCCTCGATCGCGGCGGCGATCGGCTGCATTCGGGCGAGCGCCTTGGCGCGCGACTGCGCCTGTTTGGCGGTGGAGGCGCGGGCGGAGTTGCGGGCGACATAGTCCTGCAACTTCTCCCGTTCCGCCTGCTGCTTGGCCCGCGCCGATTCGAGTTGAGCAAGCCGTTCGGCCCGCTGCCGCTCGAACGCGTCATAGCCGCCTGCGTAGAGCGTGACCTTGCCGCCCTCCAGATGGAGGATGTTGTCGACGACGTTGTTCAGCAGATCGCGCTCATGGCTGATGACGACCACGGTGCCGCGATAGGCTTTGAGGAAATTTTCCAGCCACAGTGTCGCTTCAAGGTCGAGGTGGTTGGACGGTTCGTCGAGCAGCAGCAGGTCGGGTTCGGAGAACAGCAGGGCGGCAAGTGCGACGCGCATCTTCCAGCCGCCCGAATAACTATCCAGCGGGCGGCCCTGCATCTCCTCGTCGAAGCCCAAACCGACGAGGATGCGGGCGGCGCGGGCAGGCGCGGTATAGGCGTCGATCGCGGTCAGTCGCTCATAGATATGGCCGAGACGGTCAGGGTCTTCGGTATGCTCCGCCTCCGCCATCAGGACGGCGCGTTCCTTGTCCGCCTCCAGCACGGTGTCGAACGGGGTGGAAGTGCCCGAAGGCGCTTCCTGCGCGATATAGCCGAGGCGGACGTCGCGCGGCTTGTCGCAAGAGCCTTCGTCGGGATCGAGCTGACCGATCATCACCTTCATCAGCGTCGATTTGCCAGCGCCGTTGCGACCGATCAGGCCGACGCGGCTGCGCGGGGGGAG
>JAAIGE0100071362.1_pt1 | contig 19825 bp, 20 predicted proteins | sample 6487951 | NCBI WGS metagenome assembly JAAIGE01 (sample SAMN13974128, study PRJNA590717) | phyllosphere metagenome | biome: tomato field; feature: multiple bacterial spot infested tomato fields; material: tomato leaves; isolation source: leaves from tomato fields | host: Solanum lycopersicum ...
GCGACCTGCTCAGCGCGTCGTTCGGCGTGGTGAACGTCGGCACCGAACCGGTCGTGCAGACCCGCACGATCTCGGTCGGAAATGACGGCACGGATGCCGCGACCCTCGACCTGCGCTACTCGCCCCGCACGGAGACGCCCGGCGTCGCCTACGAGGTCAGCCCCGCGAACGTCACCGTTGCGCCCGGTGCGAGCGTCGACGTGACCCTCACGCTGCGGATCGACGATCCTGCGGCGCTGCGTCGGACGCTGGACCCGACCATGGCGTCCGAGACCGGGGGAGCGCCGCGCCAGTACCTCGCCGACGCGTCGGGCGTGCTCGAGGCGACCGGCCCCGCGGGCACGTACCCGGTGCGCCTCGCGGTGTACTCCGCTCCGCGCCCGTACTCCGAGATGCACACCGATGGTCTGGCGTTCGACGGCGCGGGCGGCACGCTCACCGTGTCGGGCCGCGGGCTCGATCAGGGCCAGGACAGCGAGCGTGATGCGAGTCCGAAGGTTCATGGCTACAGGCTAACACAAGATGCCGGTACCTGCAACTTGATTCAGGTATTCGAGGCAGCTTTGACTATGCATCCACAGGTGATACGCTTCCCCTGACGAAAGGTAACGGATGCGTAAAAAGCTCGACTGGGAAGCAGACCCTCTGCGGCTACCCGGTCTCGGTACTCCCCGTATCTCTATCGAGACTCAGGGGGCATACCACCTTACCTCCGCGCACATTCGCGCAGGTTCGTGGCTGAAAGGCTTCTTCATCATCTACGTGGACAGCCGCGAGAAGCGAATCGAAGTGCCTTCGTATGCGTATCTGGGCTACGAAACGGCGACCTACAACGATGATGAGCCAGGCGTCGCGGAGCTTTACGTTGGACCGCGAGGAGATGGGGCTTCCACCATCTTCTACTCGGATGAAGACGGCGGAGACGGCGGAGCGGACGTGGACGCTTTCACCGTCGTGAACGTCAAGTTCCCCCGCCCGCTGACGAGCTACATCCCCAAGAAGGTGCGCAAGCTCCTGCGAATCCCTACCTACGACTGGGATTTCACCATCGACCGGAACTACGACAAGTACGGCTTCACAATGGTCGCGTACCGTTACGGCTGGTAATCAGCGAGAAGCATCCCGCTGAGCGATGCGCTGTTCACGCTCATCCATGTACTCGTAGAAGTCATCCTTCTCACGGAAGTCTCGGAGGTCTTCACGGAGGCTCTCCAGCTCAGCAAGGATGCGGTTGTCGTACGGCTCGAAGCTGGTCGAGTCGAAACCAACGTTCTGGAAGAATGCGTACCGCTGACGGACGTGTTCCACTGTCATGTCCGCGCCTCCGATGTTCACCGTGTGATTACGCACGCGAGCAGCTTCCTCCGGTGAACCGGTAAGGTCTGCGTACTGCCACATCTGAATAGCGCGGGCTACATCGCGAGCCTCGTGCCGCGCGATTTCAGGCTCGAACTTAGAAGCCCAATCCTGTTCTGCTGCGGCAGCGCCTGCCTCCTGAGCTGCCTGGATTTTGGCAATCCAAGCTCCCGGGTCGCGCTCCTGCTCCTCGCGCCAAGTGGGGTTGTTCTGGTAGAGCAGCGCGGTGTTGCTGTCTGCGCCAGCCTCCCGGTAACGGCTCCGAGCCAGTGTGTAGGAAACACGCATAGCGTCAAGAGCTGAGGATGGGACCGGAACTCCCTCCCAGAAGCGGATGACATCTTCGGCGCTAGCGTATCGGGCGGGCGGGTACTCGAAGTTCGCGTCCTTGAAATCTGTCAGTCCGATTTCCGGCGCAGAGCCTTCCTTCTCACCGAACTGTCCGTTCGCGGCACGGGGCTGTGTCATATCACTCATGGTCATAGCTCACTGTAGGTAGGAGTTACGGACGGTTGAAAGAAGACCGTGGGGTTGGTCCCACTCCAGGTTGGTCCGTCACGATACGACGAGGCTCACGCGGTGCAATCGGCTCGGAAGGCTTCGGCGTTTCGGCCGCTGTAGGCGTCTCAACCGCGCGGCGAGCCGGTTCCGGCGCTCGTTCAGGAGCCGGAGCCGGTGTCCCCCACTGAGGGCGCTGACCGGTCGAGACCGAGCGCTGCGAGAGCGGCGCCGAAGGCTGAGCCTGCGGCGCTACGCGCGGCTGAGCTACAGGGGGCTGCGCCGCTGGCTGCTGAGTGCGCGGGGCGGGCGAAGCTGCCGGAGCCGCCCCACTCCACGCCGGGCGCGGCCCGACTGCTGGAGATGCCGTAGCCTGCTGCGGCGTCGAGACCAGAGTCGAAGGCGCTACCGACTGAGGGTCAACTACTGTGGCGGGAGCTGCGGGACGCTGTCCGCGCGGGTTGCTACGCGGCTGGGCAGGAGCCTGCGACGGCTGCGCGGCGGGCTGCGCTACGGGCTGAGCCTGTGCGGGGGCGGGCTGGGCAGCAGGAGCCTGTCCTCCCCATGTAGGACGAGGACCGGCGGGCGTGGATGCGACAGGCTGCGAACGCGGCGTAACTACCGGTGCCTGTGCGGGAGCAGGCTGGGCAGTGGGAGCCGGTGCTGACGCTCGCGGAGCCTGTGGCTGCTGAGCCGGAGCGGCTACAGGCTGCTGAACTGGTGCCGCTACAGGCTGCGAAGCCTCCTGGCCACTCCACGTCGGCCGTGGCCCTGCCGCCTGGGGCGCGGCCACGGGCTGTGAACGCGGCGTAGCTACTGGCGCTGCCGCTGGCTGCTGAGCGGCTGGCGTCTGCGACGAACGCTGACGCGGAGTCGCAGCAGGCGTCGCAGCCGGTCCCGAAGGCAGCGGCACTACTACAGGAGTAGGAACCGGTGCCGACGGGGCTGAAGGCTGGAAGCTTGGAGCATCCATGGGAGCCGGGTTCGCGAACTGAGGGCGCGGACCCGCGTTGGAGGGAACCTGCGTCGGTGACATAGTGGAATCCATCGCCGGTCCCAGGCGACCGTCGAAGAGAACACGGGGGTTCTCAGCGACCGTCGCGAAGGGGTTACCTCCGCTGGCCGGAGCCGGTGGAAGCGGCGGGCGGGAACCGCCCACAGGCGCACCAGTCACGGGCGTGCGCGGGCGTGGAGGAACAGGTCCGCCGCCACCGAAGGGAGGAGTACCACCGTCGAACGGAGGGTTGTCATCTCCACCGAACGGAGGGTTTCCGCCACCGTTGGGCGGGTTGAAGCCACCGCCCGGAGGCCGTCCACCGTTGCCCATCGGCGGCAACGAACCGCCACCGCCACGACGACTACGGCGGCTTGCCTGCTCTTCCTGCTGGGCAGCGACAGCCTGCTCGTTCACGAAGTTACGGTATGCGGCCATACGGCCCTGGCCAGCAGCGTTGGAAGCAACACGCTTCGTGACGCCCCACGCCGCGCCTGTTGCCTTCGCCGTAGCGTAAGTCGCACCGACAGCCGTGGCGCCGATGACCCAGGACGAACCACCGGTCATAACTCCACCGCCGACGACGGCAGCGCCGAGGGCGAGACGCTTGCCATCCGCCCGCAGACGGTCGCCACGGGCCATCCGGAAGCCGACCTCGTCGAACGCGCCATCCTCGCCTGTGAACTGCTCACGGAGGTCATCTCCACGAACACGCTGGATGGGGTGGCGGAATGTACGAGCAGTCGTTCTCGCGCCATTCCACAGTGCGGCACCGCGCTCACCCGCGACACGACGAGTTGCGCCCCAGACGTTGCGTGCGCCTTCAGTCGTTGCCGTGCGGAGACGACGGAAGCCTCGCTCGTCAGTGGGCAGACCCGCGGCCTGGCGCGCTTCTGTGTTCTGCTGGGCGGCGAACACGCGCGCGGCGATACGCTCGCGACGAGCATCCTGGCGCGCCTGCTGGCGCGCCGCACGCTTGCCGCTACCGAGGAACCCACCAGCGGCAGCGCCCGCAGCGGCGGCACCAGCGGCTCCGGCACCAGCAGCCACGCCCTTGCCTGCCCCAGCGGCACCAGCAAGAGCACCCTTCCCGCCCTTGCCTGCGGGACCGAGCATTCCGCGACCCATCGAGGCGCGACGCTCGGCCATGGTGCTACCGAAACGACCACCAGAGACCTTCGAGAGGGCCGAAGAGCCAGCGTTCTGAAGCGCCTGACGGCTGGAACGCTCGATAGCGTTCCGAGCGGTGCGTGCTCCCAGGAAACCACCCACAGCGCCACCAGCAGCGCCGGATGCGAGACCGTACGCCAGGCCACCCTTCATGGACATCGGCGAAGGCATCTTCAGCACCTTCTTGAAGACCATGTTGAGTGCGATGACTGCAAGAACAGGAGCGGCACCAGCCCAGCTCAGGGCCATGATGCTACCGGCTCCGAACGAGCCGTTACCGAACTGCACGAGGATGAACGTTGTCAGTACGACAACCGACAGCAGTACCAGGCTCAGGGCGGCGAACAGCATCGAGCCGATGAACTGTTTCGCAGCAGCGCCGAGCTGCTCCAGCCCGTTCGTTCGGAACAGAGCCAGAATCATAATCGGCAGGATGGTGATAGTGCCGAGGATGACGAACAGCTTCGCGATGACCACAGCGATAGCCATGCCGAAGAAAATGAACATCATGATGAACGCACTCACGGCGTACATCAGGAGCGGGAACAGGTTACCAGCCGCGTTCGCACCGTTCAGCGAAGCCAGGTAGTCCTGAATCTGCTCCTTCGTGTAGACCGGAGTGATGTTCGCCGTCTTGTTCTCGACATCGTTCATCGTGTAGCCTACGGAGAGGCCACCTTCGAAGTCGTTGCCCGGCTTCTTGTCCCACCACTTCTGGCACTCGTCAGCAGCGACACCGTCCATCTGGCCCCAGCCGGAACGCCACTGCCAGCGCGAGTTTCCGCGGTCCGAAGGCTCGCAACCAGCCCAGGCAACCATGTTGCGCTGAAGCTGCTCAGCCGATGTAGCCGTCCATGCCGCCTGGCCAGACTCCTTGCTGTGGCCCGCCTGGATGCCAGTAGCCAGCGTGAAGAAGTACGCGTTCGTCGAAGGAGTCTGCGTCCAGGTGTCGAGGAGTCGGCAGTAGGAGTAGTCCGCGTAGACGGAGCTACCGAGCTGAGACGACTTCCACACAGGAAGACCCGTGGTACGCCACATGGCGTCCATCGTCTGCGTGAGCACGACCTGGGGCATCGCCAGGACAGTCGGCGAAGCACTCTCGCGGAAGCGCTTGTCGTAGAAGTTCGTGGTCTCAGCACAGAGGTTGTTGTTGGCCGTTCCAGGCGCGCGCGAGCGGTCAGCATCAATCTGGCCGCTCGTCTGGGTCTGCACCGTTGCCAGAACGGCGCCCACAGGCACCGTAGCGGCCGTAGAGAGCGAATCGTTGGCCACAGTGACCAGCCACCCCGGAGAACCAACCCCGGGCTTGTACTGGCCTCCTGCCGTGGTCGTCGAGTTCTGCGCACCGACAACCATCACGACGAACACGGCCATCGTTGCCACCAGACCAGCGATGCGACGGAAGAGCATGCTACCTGCGCCGGGGCCGCTCTTCTTCCACGAAGCGAACATCCAGATGCCCACAACGACAATCAAGATGAGCGGAATCAGGGCCACACCTGAAGACGGGTTCAGCATGGCCTGTCCCAGGGTGGCACCAATCTGGTCCATCTGGGCGCCGAGAAGGTTGATAGGTTCGAGGTTGATGGCCAGGTCAGCAACCCACTGCGAAACGGTCCAGAAACCGTTACCGATGGCCATGATGTTGCCCTGAAGCATCGTGCGCGACGCGGCGTTCATCAGGTCGCCGATGGCCCACATGTCGTACTTGTTCTGGAAGTTCGCCGTAGCGTCACGCCAACGGTTCAGGAGCAGCCAGTTGCTTACTGCCTGGCGCTCGGCAGCCGCCTCCGGAGAGAGGTAGCCGTAGCCTTCACCGCCGCCGAGGGGAACCTGGCTCCCCTCGGCAGTGGTGGTGCCGCTGGGCAGAGCGGTAGACTTCTGTGGCTGTGTCGTCGGCGCTCCATCGACGAACGCAGCAATGCCCTGCCCAGCGGATTCTGGGGTAGCGCCGACAACCGCGGGCGCTACCGAGTTCGATACAGAGGTGTCCGCGCCTACAGACGCGACAGCACCGCCTGTGAAGGCGATGGTTGCGAGGACGACACCAGCAAGCGTCGAGATACCCGCCTTGGCAAGGCGAGCGCGCCACGCTGCGGGGCGCTTAGGACGGGGTTCGGCCGCGCTGGAAACGCGCGCTCGGGCAGCTTCCGCAGACTCCTGCATGCGGATGAAGATGCCGCCGTTCACTCTAGCCATCCTTCGTTGTTCTCAATCTGTTGCTTGCGACGCCGTGGCATCGGGGTCGTCAAGACCGCAACAGGTGCAGTCTTGTTGTATTCGGGACGAACCTCGACATCCAGGGGACCGACCGCAGCCAAGTACGAAGGAGAGATGGTTTCGTTACATACAAATACTACACCATTGTGGGCCTTACGCTTGTCCCACATGGCCTCGTAGCGTCGAAGACCCAGGCCGTCCCTCGTGCGGCCTTCGACGAAGAAGAACGTGATGGAGACCACGATAAGAGGGACGACGAGAAGTACCACGACGCCCGGCATCATGCCGAACGAGAATGCGAGAGGCGCGAGCACGCCGACGGGAACGATGGAGACGAGCAGCGCCATGACTGTCACGATGAAAGAACGGCGCGAAATCTCGAACGTAGCCAGGACCATGGTCCTGCCGGTGTTCTTCTTCGCACCAGTCAGGCTGGTCATCGAGAACATGTACATGGTGTTACCTAGTATCCCATCTGGGCGAACGGAAAGTGGCCGAACACCCGAAGGTGACGGCCACTCTCACGCCGCTCGTTAGTCGTCGTCTTACTTGACGACCGAGTTGACGATGGTGATGACGAAGCCCACGATGAACTGAAGAACTCCGATGATGGCCGGGATGACGAGCTGCGGACCCGCCAGTGCACCAGCCAGGATGACGGCAATCCAGGGGAAGCCCTGCATACCGGCGCCGCCGCCCTTGCGGCGCTGCCAGAACCAGCCGACGACCGCGATGACGAGGATGACCACACCCAGAACCGTCATGAACGTCAGAACGTTCGAAGGCACGACCGCGATGAGACGGTTCCAGCCGTCCACCCAGTTGAGGCCACTACCCATTGTTTGTCTACCTTTCGCTAAAGACCGCAAGTATGCGGGCACAGGGGTTGTAGGCGGCGAACGGGTTCGCGGGTGTCAGTGAGACGTGGAGCGCCTCCTATGCACCCATCAGAATAGCAAGGAGGCGCCCCACGAGTGAGCGAGGTGTGGCAGAAGGGAAGGCTGTGACTCAGCAGGCCGCGAGAGTCTCCACAAGAGCGTCCTTGTCAGCGGCCGGAATCGTCAGCTCGTACTTCTGGAGAACCGCCGTGAAGTCCACGGCGTACGTGCAACGGTACGACTCGTTCGAAGGCCACCACGTGCTCGGACCCTGGTCCGACTTAGCCGAGTTCTGCTTGCCCTCGACAGCCTTCAAGTTCACCGGGTCGTTCGCGAACAGGATGCGCGTGTCCTCGTCCCACTGCGATGCTCCGTTCTGCCAAGCCCAGCTCAGCGGGATGACGTGGTCAATCTGGACTGCCGAAGAGTCACCCGTCTTCTTGCCGAAAGCATTCGTGTGAGTGAACTGGATGGTCTTGCCCGTGTACACGTCGTTGAGGACACCCGTCTGGACCTCGCAGTCACCACGGAACGTTTCGAACGTGGCGAAGTCACGCTTCAGGATGTCGTTGCGTGTGTCGCAGCCGTTGCCGTCCACGTCAATCCACGCAGCGCCGAACTGGGCCTCACGCTCGTACTTCGGAAGCGGCTTCGAAGGGTCCGTGACCGGCAACGAAGCGACGAAAGCGCCCGCCTCGTCGTAGATGTAGTTCGTGACCGGAGGCTGAGGGGCGACGGTCTCGGCCGGGGTGGAAGGCTGAGGGACCGTCTGCGACGGCACCGAAGTCGGCGCGCTCACGGAGTCGCGCTCCGCCCGCATCGAATTGAAGGCGACGACGGCGACGATAACGGCGCCGATGAAGACCAGCATGCCGAAGATGATGGCCGGTCGGAGGATGCGGGAAGAGTTCGTCATGTACATCAGTGTACAGACGAACCGAGGTCAGCGCAACTTCGAGTCTTACTTGGCTGAAGAGGCCTGGACCTTCTTCTCCGTCACCTGGCCCGTAGTCGCCTTGTGCGGGGTACCGGCGCAGCCAAGAGTCAGCGAGCACTTCTTCGTCGAAGGGGAACTGAAGGCCAGGAAGGCGAACCGCCCGCACTTGTCGCAGACTGCCACCGTCACACCGTCACCGTTGCGGTCTGCGGGGACGCGAAGGTACTGGATGACATCGAGATGCTGTTCGATGAGCGCACGCTGCTCATCGGTGATTTCGAAGCCGGTCATGTTCTCCGGCGTCAAGTCGGCGAAGCTGCGGATGCCTTCCGGCAGGAGAGATTCCCCAGCTTTCATGCGCTCGCGGTTCAGCAGAGTCACGTTGCTCTGAGCCGTCTTCATGAGCACGATAGCCAGGTTCGCCGCGCGCGCAAGCGGGGGCAGCGAAGGGTTGGAGCGAAAGGTGCGAGAACGGGCCACGGTAGGAGTCTAGCACGCTTTCGTGACTAAGCCCATGTAGCGGTCCGGAGCCAGACTCATCTCCTGTACGTACTCAGCAGGAATCCCCTGCGCATACAACTCGATGATGGTCTCTTTCCGCAGCCCCTTCATCAGCCCCATGATACCGAAAGCAGCATCGACGCCCGCGTCATGCAGAGCGCAGATGTCCGTAATCTCCCCCGCGTTACCTACCACGAGATAGCGGTTCGCGTACTCAGGTGCGACGCCCGCCTTGAACAGCAGCTCCGTGTGGAACACGTTGAAGCCGAGAGTACCATCAGCGACGAACGCAGTCGTGAGACTGTCGAGATACTCAGGGGTCACGCCCGCTGAAAGGCACTGCTGGTAGTTCTGCTCCCGGATGCGCTCCTGCATGTCACGGTAGGACTCGACTTCCACCCGCTGCGTTCGAGACACTTACTTCTCCTGCCGACGGCTGCGCTGCACTGCCACGTCGTCGATGTGCGACGCCAGAAGCCAGATGCCGGGGACACCAGCAGCCAGGATGAGCAGGACCAGACCGTCCGTGTTCGCGTCACCGATAGCCAAGCGGATGGTGCCAGCGACAGCCGCGACAGCGAGCAGGAGAAGAGAGACGAGAAGCTTGTTCATACGCTCAGTATGACACCCCCGCGTCACGGATGTCAAGCGGGAATGAGTGTGTCGATGTACTCCGGCGCCACGTTCGCGAAAAGGTAGTCCGCATCGTCGTCCGAGATGCCCTGGTCGAAGAAGCGCTTCAACAAGTTCTGAGGAACGCTCATGGACGCCGCCTTCGCCACGATGTCCAGATGCCGCGTCCACTTGGCGGGCACATCGGCCATGTAACGAATCGGGAAGCCCTCGTCCAGGAGCTTCTCCAGCCCGCCATCTTCGAGCGACTCGACCATGCGGTTCACGGCAGATGAACCGTGAATCTCAACAACGGTGCGGTAGTCTTTCGGTGACATCCGACTACGGTTCACCTTCCCCGCAACCGACTGGATATCCACCCGCGGGGGCTTCGGGTCTTTGGGGCGACCGTAATGGTCTTGGGTGGACTCCATCATCTTGCGATACATGCCGAGGTTCACCTCGTCCTGCGCGAAGAAGGCCACGAACTCCTCCGCCTCAGCCGCAGTGGAGAACCACTGGAAGGTCAGCTCGGTGTACAACGCCGTCGAAGCCTGAGAACGGTTGAACGTACCGTCCGATGACGGCGGGAGAGCATCCCAACGCGAACGCCACATCTCGATAAGCCCCGGGTCAGTGACACCCATGCGCGCAGCGACAGCATCCAAGCCCTCGGCTAGAACGAGACATCCTCTGTCCATCTCGGAGTTGGCGAAGTTCTTGATGCTGTTGTTCATCGGCCGCACACTCAACGGCCAGCACGGAAGAACAGGCTCGTACCCGAGCGGAGCGAAACGGTTCTCAGAGAACGAGGTCAATGCCAATCCTTTCGAAGTTGAGGGCGTCAACGCTCAGCACCTCACGCGCATACTCTAGCGGAAGACCGTGGCACAACGCAAGCACGGTCTCCGAAGCGGTACCCCACCAGTCGTGGAGAAGGGCCACGTTTTCCAGCGACACACCATTCGCTCGGGCCTCATGGAGAAGGTCACAGCGAACGAACGCGGGGACGTTCACCACACCCCTTTTCAAGAACTCATCCCGCACAGGACCGGTTGGACGCTTCGCGAAGAACATGGCCAGCTCCGCCGGAGTGAAGCCTTCATCCAGCATCCATCTGAGCGCACCAGCCTGCGTCGAAGACAACAGACCGCTCGCATGGAACACCATCATCGCCTTCAGCGACAGCCCCGGGTTGTCTTTCGGCCAGGAGGGAGGGAGGGTTCGCTCGTAAGCGGGAAGGCTACCCAACGCTGACACCAGCGCCGCCGCCTCTTCCGGAGTGAGACCCACCGAAGCGGGGAGCGACAGCATCACGGTGATGTACCAGCAGTCCCATCCGAAATCTCGGAAGCTCACACCGCAGAGGCGAAGATACTCGGACGCGTCGGCCTCCGTCTTGAACGCCTCGGCCGCGGCGAAAACCATCGTGAGCCGTGACCGGGAGGATGAGACGGTGAGCGGCTCCCCTCCGAGTCGGCTGATGAGTGGGTCGTCCAAGCCCATCAGCGCAAGCGAGCGACCCTTGCGCTTCCAGTTCTCGTCAGCGTTCTCCAGCGCAGCAGCGGATACCGCCTCTAAAGTATGGTTCGGCCACGCTCTACCGGACAAGCTCGATGCCCAACGTAGCGAAGTCTACCGTACTCCCGTCAGACATGGACATGACGTAGTCGAGCGGTATGCCCGATTCGGCAGCAGCCAGGATTTCCTCAGCCGTCATCCATAGGTCGTGGAACGGAAGAACGTGAGAAATTGGAACCCCTTGCTTGCGTGCAAGACCCAAGGCGTCACAGCGCAGAAAGCGTGCATGGAATCCGCTTTGAAGCATTCCACGGGAGAGCGGACCAGTAGGCTTCCCGACGAGGATTTCCGCAACCTCGTCGGGGCTGAAACCTTCGTCTACCAGCCATTTGACAGCTCCCAGTTGAAGCTCAGTCAGCATAGACGATGCGCGTACCATCTGCCGATTCTTTTCCGTCAGCGTAGGCGCCGGTATCCTCACCCTCAGTTCTGGGTACCTGGAAACGGAGAGCACCAAGCGAATGGCATCTTGCACGGTGACCCCGAGAACCGTAGGGAGCGTCAGCATTTGCATGAGAAGACGTTTCTCCTCGTCAACGAGGTTAGAGATGTCTCCACCGCACCTCGCTACGTAGTCACGAACCTCAGAAAGAGACGAGAAGGACTCCATGACAAGAAGGCTTACCGGAGGAACATCTGGCCATGTGACGCCGAGGAACTCTATGAAGTCAGCGTCCAAGTGGCCATCGAAGGGAACTCTATCCCGACAGTATTCGAGATGGGCGCGCTCGGCCACAGTCTCATAGCCCATGATGGTCCGATTCGGCCATGCACCGACCTGAGCTAACGTCTCCATACGACAGATGATAGCCCAGAGCCGCAGGATATGCAAGCAGTCAGCGCGCGTTCTTGAACTTCTTGCCCTGCGGAGTCTTCAAGAAGGTCTCCAGAGCGATGTCGATGAGCTTCATCATGATTTCCGTCGGCGTGTCCAAGTCACGGTCACCCGTCGCCACCGCGACCTGTGTGTCCGCCTGGTCGCCGTAGATGGCCTTCAACGTCATGCCCTTGCGCAGAAGCGCGCTCTGAATGTGCTCATCCAACGTTCCCAGAGCCACCATCGTCGTCAGCATCAAGTGCTCAGCCGAAGCACCAACGCGGTGAGAGCGGTCCTCCGCCTGGACAACCATAGCCGGGGTCCAGTCCGTCTCCACGAAAAGATGGTCAGAGGAGCGAGTCAGCGTCACGCCGACACCCACCGCGGTGATAGAGCAGACAAGAACCGCAACCGTCCCCTGCTGGAAGCTATCAATCAGCTCATCCTTGACCTCCGGGCTGGTGCGGCCGTCAATGAGACCGGAACGGCCGAGACCGGAATCGAGAGCTGAGACCATCGCGTCAGCCGTGTCATGGTGGTGCACCCACACGATGAGAGGGCGCTCCGGCGCCGATGCGACGAAGTCACGAATCCAGTCGGCAGCGATGTCCACCTTCGCGAGTGCAGCCGCTACACGAAGCCGGGAGACGAAGCGGAGGTTCCCCTTCGCGAACTCCTCCATCTCCTTGCCCTGCGGCAGGGCACCTGTCTTCGTGACTGTCGAGGCGAACCACTCCACGATGTGCTCGATGATGGCCTTGTGAGCCTCCCGATACGCCTTCAGCTCGACCTCGACAGCAAGCTCGCTACGGAGCTTCTTCGGAAGGTTCGGGAGAACCTGGCTCTTCGTCCGGCGCACCCAGACATGCTGTTCGAGCTTCTGCCGCAACTCCCCCAGGTGCGACTTGCGAGGCACCCACGCATCGAACGCGTTCTGGTAGCAGTAGCGCTGAAGGAATGCCTCCGAGCCACCGAAAACAGGGCCGAGATGGCCGGTGAAGTCAATGAGGGCGACCAGCTCTTGCGGACTCTGGAAGACAGGCGTACCCGTCAGACAGATGGGCAGCTCCGCCTGGTAGCCAAGTGCAATCATCGCCCGCGCCCGATTCGAGGTCGGAGTCTTGATGCGATGAGCTTCGTCGAGAATGACCGCCTGCGGTGCCCAGTCCATCATGCGCTTCAGCAGCTCGGGTCGGGCACCGAGCAACGAGTCGGCGACCACGATGACGCCGCTCTCAGGGAACTCCGGCTCCTTGCGCTTCGAGTGGATGACCACGACCTTGCCATCCGGGAACTGTCCACCGAGCGTAGGCAGCCCCGAGCGGGTAGCTTCACGCGCCCAGTGAGTCAGCACCACGGGAGGGGCCGCGATGAGCGTTCTGCGCACGCCCTTGATGGAAGCGGCGGCGAGAGCCTGGAGAGACTTGCCGACACCCGGTTCGTCGAACAAGCCGAAGTGCCCGGCCGCGACTGCCATCGCTCCGATACGCTGGTAGGGGAACAGGTTGATTTCGTGCCCACCGAACCACTCCGGCACGTCACCGATGACCTCGATGAGTTTCTGCGCCTGGGCATCGTCGATATCGAGGATAGTCGTAGCCGCAGCGATGTTCGCCACACCCTCAGCGATGTCAGCGCGCGTGTGCACCTTCGAGATGTTCGCGCGGGCCACCTCAATGACATCACCCATGAAGATGACACCAGGGCGAGGCTCACCGTTGACCAAGGCATCCGTCACCGGCATCTCGAAACGCTGTGTTGCCTTATCCCAGCGGGTGCCATTACCCAGACGCTTCTTGCCCTCGTCATAGCCAGCAAGGCGGTGACGGCCGAGCAGACCCGACCGGGTCGCGTTCAGGATAACGACAGGCTCGAACAGCTCATCGAGAGATGAGATGTCACCAAAGGAAGCATCCGTCGCAAGCGAGTAGTCAATGGAGATGCCCGCACGCTCGAACATAGCGTCCGGCATCATACCGTCCCTGGTCCCCCGAAGGAGCCACCACCCGGAACGGCGGTCGAAGTAAGCTCCGAGCCACTCCATGAAGTCAATCATGTTCTTCTGACCGTTATGCGGATGGATGGCAGAAGGCTCCACACGGACTTCGAGATACGGGTTCCAGCGGGTGCCGCGAAGCCGCGCGTATCCAGTATGAGTCACCGGAATAGCCTACCACAGGCCACCATCAAGAAGCCGTTGGCAGTTAGAGTCACAGTGACCTTAACCCCCGGAAACAGCAGGAAGGTACTCCACAGGTATCCCGTCATCCCACGCCTGGAGGATGTCGCCGAAACCGAGACGCGAAGAGAGGCCAGCTTGAATGTACTCTACCGGCACGTTCCTCTCCCAGGAGTTCACGACCACCGTCGCAGGTATACGCGTGCCATCAGGCTGGCGCACTCTCACGAAGGAAAGCGCGTAGGACGCAGGTACTCCAGCTCGATACGCGCGCGGCGCGTAGTACAGGACACGCTCGCCGAGATACCACTCGTCCTCATCGAAAGGCGCGGAGAGCGCACAGAGATACTCCACGGGGACGCCTTGTGTGAGAGCCTCGACAAGCTTGCGGTACAACTGCCCTGCGCCGCGAAGAGGCCAAGCGCTCAGCAGCTCCTCCATGGGTTCTTCCCGTACTCGGAAGTCACTGAAGATGGATTCGAGACTTGTCCAGTTGGCTATCTCCGCCCAATGGGACGGAGCGAGGTACAGCTCGCAAGAACGGACTAGTGGGGCGAACCTCTTGCAGTCCTGCGGCGTGATTTTCAGCCTCTCCAAGTTCCTGAAGAGAGCGCCAGCGGAAGCCCCCGGAATCTTCTCACCGTCGGCGCCGACCACTTCGCCTTCTCTGTCGAAAGAGGCTCCCTCGGGAAGGCAGGCTACCGCGAAGTCCATGAAATCGCGGTAGCCTGCCAGCTCCCAAGAGTGGAAGCTCATCCAGCTTGTGACTGTTGCCTTCCACGCGACGAGCTGCACATGCGGCCGGTACCAGCGGAACACGGGTCAGCCCTTGACGCAGAGGCGAGTCTCCAGGAACGCGACGACTTCGACCAGCTCGGACTGCGAACGGATGACCTTGTGGACATCCTTGTACGCCTCCGGCAGCTCGTCCAGGATGTGCTCATCCCGGCGCGACTCGATGTTGCCGAGCTGGCGAGCGATTTCCGAACGGCCGTTGTCGGCGCCGCGGAACTTCTCCTTCGCCTTGTTGCGTGAGAGCACACGGCCAGCGCCGTGGGACGCGGAGAAGAAGGAGTCCGGGTTGCCCAGTCCTCGCACCACGTACGAACCGGTCGCCATCGAACCCGGGATGAGAGCCAGCTCACCCTTCGTGGCGCGAATAGCGCCCTTGCGGGTCACCAGCATTTCTTCGCGGTCGATGACCTCCTCCGCCACGTAGTTGTGGTGAACGTTGATGTCCGGCTCGAAGGACACGTCCTTCTTGTCCTCATAATGAGCGCGAACCGCGTTCTTCACGAGTGCCATCATCACGCCACGCGAACGCATCGCGTACTCCTGCGCCCACAGGAGGTCATGACGGTACGCCGCCATCTCCGGCGTGCCCGAGAGGAAGACGGCCATGTCAGCGTCGGCGATGCCGTCGTTGTGAGGCAGGCTCTTCGCGACCGAGATGTGCTTGTCCGCCAGCGACTTACCGATGTTGCGGGAGCCGGAGTGCAGCGTCAGCCAGACCGAACCGAACGAGTCGGTACAGACCTCGATGAAGTGGTTGCCCCCGCCGAGCGTCCCCATCTGTGCCTGTGCACGCGATTCGAGCTGACGGACGGCCGGGTCCAGGTCACGGTACGCGCCCCAGAACTTGTCCCAGCCGCGGTCGAGACCGAGACGGCGCACGTTCACCGGAGAGGCGTGGCCGTGGTGGCTCAGCGGGATGGCGTTCTCGATGGCAGCGCGCAGCGCCGGAAGGCGCTCCAGGTCATCCACCGTCAGCGAAGTCTTCGTCGCCACGACGCCGCAGCCGATGTCAACGCCCACCGCGGACGGAGCGACCGCCTGCTTCATCGCGATGACCGAGCCGACCGTCGCGCCCTTGCCGAGGTGAACGTCAGGCATGACGCGAACACCGTGGACCCACGGCATGCTGGCGATGTTGCGAAGCTGCTGAAGCGCAGCCTGCTCCACCTCGTGCTCGTGCGCCCACATGAGGGTCTCAGCGGCAGCGCCGCGCAGCGGGACAGGGAACTCGTGAACAGACATGCTTCTACCGTAGCATGGAATCTGCCATCGCGCTAGTCTGAGAGTGGAATGATTTCCACCGCGAAGAGCGGTTTCCCCTCTGAGTCGGTGACGACCCGGAAGTGGTCGGGAAGCTGTGGCGTTTCCACAGCGAATACTGGCTTGCCGTCAGAGTCAGTGATGATGCGCGCGCCAGTCATGCACCGATTCTATCGCACTCAGTCCTCGTAGACCTGGACAGCGTACTCCACAGCAAGCCCCTGCTCCCAACACTTCATGACGAAGTCATTGCTGCGGAATCCGATGAAGTCGTCACCAGTCTTGGTAGTAAGACCAGTGAGAACATCCACAGCGTAGGGCACTGGCACCCCGATGACAGCCATCTCGAAGATGTTCTTCTGGTAGCGCGCCAGCGACTTCAAGCGAGCACCACGGTACCCGCTACGGATGGCGAGTGCGGTGTAGTCCGAACCGGAAAAGTGATACACCCACGCGGCGAACGGGTCTTTCTTGTCCCCTCTCGTGCCCCAAGCCCAGACATCTTCCCACTCGACCTGATTCTGGGTTACGGAACGGTCCTCCGCGCAGTAGGAGAAGAACTCGCGGACGTGTTCAACAGGCTCAGACTTCATCAGAAGCATCCCTGCGAGGTCCGCAACTCCACCGCTTCTTGCAAGGGACTCATACCCCGCTTCCAGGCCGAAGAGCAACTCGGTAGGCGTCTTACCCTCCCGCTCCGCGAGTGGTGCGAGGACTTTCTGCACTTCGGGGTTGTACCCGTAGGGCGCCTTGTCCTCCACACCGTCCCGGATAGCCTGAAAGACGCCGGGACGACGGGTGTAGGCTTCTGCTAGCTCACGGCCGAGAAGCGGGTCGAACTCTCTACGGAACCTGTGCGAGTAGCCGTTTCCTCCTGTGAATACTCGTGGGAACCATTCCGGAAGCGCATGGTCAACGACCATCGAGTCAGTGCAATACGGTGTTGCCACGCGACCAGTCTACACCTCGGCGTCGCGTTCATCCCGCAGCGCTTCGTACTCTTCGAAAGAGTACGGGTCTCTGCCGTCGTCTACATCATCAGGGGCATCCGCAGGATGAGACTGAAGACTCGTCTCCGGCGCCGAGTTCATTCGCGGCGTGAAGCGTCCGATGTCATCTCGGTTAGCCCAGTGCGGGAACCGGCCCGCATCGCGCGCATTCACGCCGCGGCCAGTTCAGCCTCTTCGAACAAGACACCGCCACCACGGTTGTCAAACTGGATGTTCTTGCCCGGCAGGATGACACGCATGGGAGCGTTCGGCGCAGGAGGACCATGCACGACCAGGACCGTGTCGGCCTCCACCCAGTCAGGGATACGGACGACGCGGCTCTCGAAAGCCGTCTTGCGCCCGGTAGGGTCGAGCAGCGCGACAGCCAGCTCGTAGCTGTTCTCAGGTGTGTAGATTGCCACTCTCATAGTGTACCTTTCGGCGGTCTCGGGACCGCTCATCTGTCTTTCTGTTCGAGCCAGGACAGGAGAGCCTCGGCCTTGCGCTGCTTCGCGGTGAAAACGGTCGCCGCACGAGTGGACTCCAAGCCATCACGAAGGCCTGAAGCGTTCGTGGCGTAGCCGTCCTTCGCAAGCATCTCAATCTGCTCCTGCGCAGGACCACTCCACTCGTCGCCCGACAGGGAACGAGCCAGCGCGATAGCCTCGCCATCCGTCGGCGCCACAGTGTTGCGCAGCGGCGAGTCTGCGATGACATCTGCATCCAAGCCCTCGGCTTCTTTCAGCGCCTTGAAACGGCCATTCGTGAAGACCCCCTCGTCAAGCTCCTGGCGAAGGTCCGCGTACGCATACGGAGAGCCGAAGGTACCCGGGTCATGCTCGTTGACGAACTTAATGAACTGCATCCGGTCTTCCGAAGTGCTCGCAAGCAGCGATGGTGAGAACTCTTCCGGCTTGTACGTGGCTGCGAACTCCAGCATCACGCTATCCCAGCCGTTCCCATCGGGGATGATATCCGCGCCGAACCGGTCGCGGAAGAACTTCTCCACGACAGGGTACGCATCATCCAGCTCTTCCGGAGTGAACTCGTCGGACCATAGGATGTTCTCGTAGTAGTTACCGGTCAGTTCGATGTCACCGTCATCATTGAGGCGAGCGTACGGGTTTGACATTTCTCCCTCTGCCGGGGACCAGCCAATCTCGTTCTCGCTCAGGTCATATCCGTCTTCATCCGGCATCTCGAAACGCTTCTCAGTGAAACGTTCCGGCAGGCTCCAGTTGTGCTCTCCACCTTTACGCATCTGCTCGATGACCTCGTCCAGCACTCCGAGGGTTTCGCGACCGATACCGAGAGCCTCACGAATGCTCTCCTCGGTGAACGTGTCACCCTGGTAGCGGTACAGGACAGCTTCATCAGTCGGGGGTGAAGACAGATTGAACTCAGGGGAAGAACCGGTCTTCTCGGCGAACTTGCCGTCTTCTTCGCGGGGGTGGTCAGTCTCAGAGAAAGTCATACTCGTGTGTAGGCGGTCAGAAACCGAGAGACTTGCGAACGCGGCGCGGCATAGCCTTCACGAGCCTGCGCGAATCGACAGCCGCCCATTCAGCAGGAAGCTCCACGACGGCGGTGCTGGTGGGCGGGATGTACAGGGTCGTGTCTTGTACCCACCCGGGTTTCACTGGATGCGGTAAAGGTGCCATTCGCCATCTGTGCCCATGATGATGTTCTCTTCGCCGTCGTACGTGGACAACGAAGGTCCACGACCTTCTTCCTCGATGAGGCGTTCAGCGAAGCCGTCAACGCCGCCTTCCGCGAGGTTCTCCACGATACGCTCGATGTCCTCCTGGTAGCCTTCGCCACCGCCGCCTCTCTCGGCAATCGCGTCGAAGATGGCGGGGTCCAGCCCGGTCTCGTTGCCGAGACGCTTGCTGTTCTGGCACCACAGGTTCTCTGAGATGTACAGCTTCGCCGCCTCCTGCGCCTGTTCCTCAGAGCCAAGTGCGTACTCCTTGTTGCCCAGTGAGTACACAGGAAGGTGGTCGTAGTGCATGTCATCATCGAGGGTGACATCGTCGATATCCACATCGAGGTACTCAGCCAGAGTAGCGCGGGCGGCTTCGGAGCTGCCGTCTGCTGCCGAAAGTTCCAACTCGGGCGTGGAGCCTACCTTCTCAGCGAAGGTGCCGTCGGTCGCGCGGGGGTGGTCATTCTCGGAGAAGGTCATAACCGCTTGTAGGCGGCTCAGCTCATCCGGTAGACGTAGTACGTCTCCCCGCCAGACTCGAAAGACTGCTCCTGGAAGTCCCAGGCAGCAAGAACACGGCCGCGGCCGTTCTTCTCAATGAAGCGCTCGGTGAAACCTTCCACGCCGCCCTCGGCGCGTGAAGTAACCAGTTCGTGAATCTCACTCTGATAGGCGGCTACCTCGTCGCGGTCGTAGGCGTCTTCTGACCACTCCTCAAAGACCGACTCAGACTGGCCCGTTTCCTCCGCAAGCACAGAACTGGATACATCCCACAGGTTGCGCTCAACAGCGAGCTTAGCAGCAGCATGAGCCTCTCGTTCTGTGCCCAAAACGTATGTCTCATCGCGTTTCGGGTCGCCTGCGTAGACGTGCGGGAGTCCGTAGACTTCTGCGTCCTCGTGAGGCGTCACCTCCACCCCCAGGAAATCCTGGAAAGCAGAAGCGGCAGTAGTTCTAGAGAGACCCAGCTCAGGTGCAGACCCGAGCTTCTCCGTGAAGGTGCCATCGGTCGCGCGTGGATGTTCGTTTTCAGAGAAGCTCATGCGCGGCTGTAGGCGGTTGTTGAAATCCTACAACATGCAGGCGATATGCTTGTAGGTTGTCTACAACGAAGGCCCAGGATAGTGAGTGGGTCCGCACTATTCTGGACCTGTTGTAGGTTTCCTACAACGGAACTCAGATGAGCTTGTCGGGAACGTACAAGAGGATGGGGTCGCTCTCGAACACATCGGAAACATGGAAACCACCGTAGGAGTTCGTGAACATGCAGTCTCCGAGTTCACCGTCATGGATGAAGCCGGGGGCGAAGACGAAAGTCGATTCCGGCTCGCCC
>JAAIGE0100931193.1_pt1 | contig 19819 bp, 17 predicted proteins | sample 6487951 | NCBI WGS metagenome assembly JAAIGE01 (sample SAMN13974128, study PRJNA590717) | phyllosphere metagenome | biome: tomato field; feature: multiple bacterial spot infested tomato fields; material: tomato leaves; isolation source: leaves from tomato fields | host: Solanum lycopersicum ...
CCGACTGGCGCGATATGGGCTGTTCGCTCGCCGACGTTCCCGTCACCGACAACCGGCACTGGTTTCTGACGCAGGGCGGCAAGACCAACATGCCGCACCTGATGACGCCGGGCTTTATGCACAATAAGGGCACCTATACCGGATCGCTCGGCAATCTCTGCCGCTGGCTCGCCGAACAGGCCGAGGGGATGGGCGTCGAAATCTTCCCCGGTTTTGCGGCTGCGGAAATCCTCTATCACGACGACGGCAGCGTGAAGGGCGTCGCGACCGGTGACATGGGCATTGCCCGTGATGGGGAGCGCAAGCCCGACTATCAGCCCGGCCTTGAACTCCACGCGAAATACACCTTCTTCGCCGAGGGTGCGCGCGGCCATCTGACCAAGATTCTGAAGCGTCAGTTTGCGCTCGATGCCGATTGCGAGCCGCAGGTCTATGGCCTTGGCATGAAGGAATTGTGGGACATCGATCCCGCCAAACATCAGCCCGGCCTCGTCATCCACACGCAGGGTTGGCCGCTGACGGACGCCTATGGTGGCGGCTTCCTCTATCATCAGGCCAATGGGCAGGTGGCACTGGGCTTCGTCGTCGGCCTTGGCTACCGCAACCCGCACCTATATCCGTTTGAGGAATTTCAGCGCTGGAAGCAGCATCCGGACATCCGCAAGTTCCTGGAGGGTGGTCGCCGCGTTTCCTATGGTGCCCGCGCGATCAACGAGGGTGGCTGGCAGTCGGTGCCGACGCTTGCCTTCCCCGGCGGCGCGCTGATCGGTTGTTCGGCAGGCTTCGTCAACGTACCGCGGATCAAGGGGACGCACACCGCGATGAAGTCTGGCATGTTGGCCGCCGAAGCCGCCTTCGCCGCGATCGCCGCGGATCGGGCCAGCGATACGCTGGCCGACTACGACGCCGCCGTGCGTTCGAGCTGGATCGCGACCGAGTTGGAGCTGGTAAAGAATGCCGAGCCGCTGCTGTCGAAATATGGCAACACGCTCGGCACCGTGCTGGCGGGCATCGATATGTGGATGCGCACGCTCAAGATCGGCCTGTCCTTCACGATGAAGCATAAGCCCGACGCCGAGAAAATCTGGCGTAAGGAGGCGTGTACGAAGATCGCCTATCCCAAGCCCGATGGCGTCATCAGCTTCGACCGCCTGTCCTCCGTTTTTCTGTCCAACACCAATCATGAGGAAGATCAGCCGGTTCACTTGCAGCTGAAGGATCCTTCCGTCCCTATTTCCTACAATCTGCCCCTTTATGATGAACCGGCGCAGCGTTACTGTCCGGCTGGTGTTTACGAAGTGGTGGGGCTGGAGGAAGGCGATCCCAAATTCCAGATCAACGCCCAGAATTGCGTCCATTGCAAGACGTGCGACATCAAGGATCCGACCCAGAACATCAACTGGGTCGTCCCCGAAGGCGGCGGAGGACCGAACTATCCGAATATGTAGGCGTCTTTTCGCGTTGCTGTCCATTTCACTGTCGCTTTCGGCACCTGCCGCGGCGAAAGTGAACCCGGACAGCGCGCTTCACGCCTATGCGCGGGCGCGTCTAGCCGATGATGAAGGGGCGCTCGGGCTAGCCGTGGATAATTATCGCGCGGCGCTGGACCTCGACCCGGCGCGGACGGAAATCGCGCGCCGCTCCTATGTGCAGGCGATGGAGAGCGGGGACCGCGCGCTCGCGCTGCGATCGGCGGCGCTGCTCGATCAGGAAGGCGCGCTGCCCCGAGACGGCACTCTGCTACGTATCGGTGAGGCGCTTGCCCGCAGGGATTGGGCGAGCGCCATCAGCTTGACCGACCGCATGGTGGAGGAGGGCAATTTCGCCTTCATCGCGCCTATCCTCCGCAGCTGGATCAGCCTGGGTGCCGGCCGGTACAGTCCGCCGATCCTCGACGGCAAGGATCGCTTCTCCGCATTGGCGCAGCGCTATGTCGACGAGCATGTCGCTTTACTCTCCCTCGCGCGGAAGGATGTTGGTGGTGCGCGCCCAGCCATAGCCAAGGCGATGGCGGCACGGTCCAGCGACACAGCTTTGCTGCGGCTTGAGTTTGCGGCGCAACTGGCGACGCTGGGGGAAAAGGCGGACGCGCTCTCGCTCCTGCCCGACAATAATGCGATCGTCGCAGCCGCTCGCGCCGCCATCCTGCGAGGCAGAGGGTTGTCCGCCATCGGTGCGCCATTGACGCCCGCGCAGGGTTATGCCCGGCTGATGGCGCGGCTTGCCGCCGACGTCGGGGGCGACGGCGGATCGGGAAGACTGGGGCTGCGGCTCGCGCGGATCGCGACCTTTACCGATCCGCAAAGCGCCGATGCGCTTTTGATCACCGCCCGCCTGCTCACCGCCGCCAATCAGGGGCAAGCAGCGATAACGCAAGCGCGCGCCGTGCCGGACGACGGCTGGTATGGCACGATGGCGCAGGTGGAACTGGTCGATGCGCTCGCTGCCGCAGAGGAAGACGATGCCGCGCTCTCACTGGCGCAGGCGCTGTCGCAGCAGCCGGGGGCCGAAACCGATCGCTTCGTCCGCCTCGGTCGCCTGCTCGCCGACAAACGGGATTTCGATGGGGCGGCAACCGCTTTCCGAACGGCGCAGGCGCGATTTCCCGCCGACGCGGTGCCCTGGACACTGCTGTTGTTCGAGGGCAGCGCGCTCGAACAGGGCAAGCGTTGGAAGGAGGCACGCGCCGTCCTCGAACGCGCCGCGAAGATCGCGCCCAATGAGCCGGTCATTCTCAACTATCTTGGCTATGCGCAGATCGAGCGGCGCGAGGATGTCGACGCGGCGCTTGCGCTGCTGAAACGCGCCAGCGCACTGAAACCCGACGATGCCGCAATCACGGATTCGCTCGGCTGGGCGCAATTCGTGACGGGGGATGCGCAGGCCGCCGTTCCCGTATTGGAGCGCGCAGCGCTGGCGGCGCCCGCCGATGCGACGGTTAACGAACATCTGGGCGATGCGCTCTGGACCGTTGGCCGCCGATATGAAGCGCGCTACGCATGGCGTGCCGCCTCGGTCACGGCGCAGGGCGACATCGCCGCGCGGCTGGACGCCAAGACGAAGGAAGGATGGACGCCGGAATATGCCGCTCCCTGATGCGGCGGTCGATATGCCGCTGCTCACCGAAACCGCCTATGCCAAAATCAACCTCGCGCTGCATGTTCGCGCGCGGCGCGATGATGGCTATCACGCGCTGGAAAGCCTGTTCGTCTTTACCGAGGATGGCGATGGCCTGACGGCGCAGGACAGAGATGACGGACAGATCGATCTTTCCATCAACGGTCCTTTTGCCTCCGGGCTGGATACGGGCACTGATAACCTCGTCGTCAAGGCAGCGTTGGCGCTTCGATCCCATGCGGGGCTGTCGAAGGGGGCGACGATCCGGCTCACCAAGAATTTGCCTGTCGCGTCCGGCATCGGCGGCGGATCGGCGGATGCGGCCGCTGCATTGCGTTTGCTGACCCGGCTGTGGCGCGTCGATATCGACGCCGCCGATCTGGCGACGATCGCACTTCAACTCGGGTCTGATGTCCCGGCGTGCATCGCCAGCGTCAGCCAACGTGTCGGGGGGCGCGGCGAGCATGTTGCGCAATATGACGTTGCGGGTCTTGCGGATATGCCGATCCTGCTGGTCAATCCGCTGGTGCCGGTGTCGACCGCGCAAGTCTTCGGCGGATGGGACAGGATCGATCGCGGCCCGCTGGATACGTCCAGCCTGGATATGCTGATCACGCAGGGACGCAACGATCTGGAGCCGTCCGCCATGAAGGTCGCGCCCGTCATTGGAGACGCTCTTGCCAGTCTGCGCGCGCAGCCCGGCGTCAAGATAGCCCGCATGTCCGGGTCGGGTGCTACCTGCTTCGCGTTGTTTTATGACGCGGCCACGCGCGATGCCGCCGCCTTAGCGATCGGCATGGCGCAACCGTCGTGGTGGACCATGGCAAGCCGGATCAGACAGATATGAGCGAAGCCTTCACCCTGATAGACGGCGGCGACACCAATCTTCTGGTTGTTGCTGACCATGCATCCAACCATGTGCCGCCGGACATCGATCTTGGCATCGATCCGGCGCTGCTGACCAATCACATCGCGATCGACATCGGCGTGGCGGCGGTCAGCCGATTGCTCGGAGAACAATTGAAATGCCGCGTGATCCTCGGCGGCGTTTCCCGATTGGTTATCGATCTCAATCGCGAAGAAGATGCGGCGGGGCTGCTTCCCGTGATGAGTGACAGTCACGCCATTCCTGGCAACCGCGACGCGAACTTGGCAGACCGCATGGCGCGCTTCCACCACCCCTATCATCATGAGGTTGAACGGTTACTCGAAGGAATGGCGTCACCTTTCATCCTGTCCGTGCACAGCTTCACGCCGCGCCTTGCGAGTGATCCGACGCAGAAAAGGCCATGGGATATCGGCATCCTTTATAATCAGGACGATCGTGCCGCGCGGATCGCGATCCCACTGCTGGAACAGGCTGGATTGAATGTAGGCGACCAGCTTCCCTACTCTGGTCGGCTGCTTAATGCGACGATGAACCGCCATGCCGAAGCCAGCGGCATCCCCTATCTGGGTGTCGAGATGCGGCAGGATCTCGTGGCTGGCCCAGAAGGGCAGGCAAGGTTCGCGGCGCTTCTTGGCCCTGTCGTCCTCGAATGCATCGCCCGCCTCGCATGAACAGGTTGTGCGTAATTTTCACGGCTTGCCTCATGATCGCAGCCTGCAAGCAGGTACCGACGACGCCTTTTGGTGAAGAGGTGAAGCCAGACGCGCAGTTGGAGTGCGCGATCGGAACGGACGGTGCATGGTCCAAGGACTGCACGCTGGAGCGGAACGGTGATCGACTCACCATCCGCCACCCGGATGGCGGTTTTCGCCGGTTCCGTGTCCTGTCTGATGGGCGCGGGCTGGAAGCGGCGGACGGATCGGAACAGGCAGCCATTCAGATCGTGGACGAAGGCCGCATAGAGGCGCGGATCGGCAGCGATCGCTATCGCCTGCCCGCGCGCATGGAAACGCGCGCGCGATGATGGCGGGTGCCGCTATCGTCACCGCCGCGCAGATGCGTGCAGCCGAGCAGGCGCTGTTCGATGCGGGGCTGCCGGAATATGAGTTGATGGAGCGGGCGGGGGCGGCAGCGGCGGAGGTCATCTGGCGCGGAGGTGGTTTGCGCGATACGCTGGTGCTGTGCGGGCCGGGCAATAATGGTGGCGACGGCTATGTCATCGCGCGGCATCTGCGCGCGCGGGGCGTTGAGGTGCGGGTGGCGGCGATCGGGCCAAGCCGCACGCCGTCCAGCCAACGGGCGCGCGATACCTGGGGCGGCCCGGTCGAAGCCTTGACCGACGCCGATCCTTCGCCGCAAGTTGTCGATGCGCTGTTTGGCATCGGTCAGTCCCGCCCGATCGACGATATTTTGGCGCACAAGCTGAGCGAACTCGTTGCCGCTTCGACCCATAGCTACGCCATTGATGTGCCGAGCGGCATCGACGGCGATAGTGGTGCGTTCATCAACGATGTCCCGCATTTCGGCACCTGCATCAGTTTTGCAGCGCTCAAGCCCGCCCATCTTCTTCAGCCCGCGGCAAGCCGCGTCGGCCGTGTGCTATGTGTCGATATCGGTGTCGCTGTCCCTGACGCGATCCGTGCCCTCGAACCGCCGGTCCTTCGCGCGCCCGATGCAAAGGCGCATAAATATAGTCGCGGGCTGGTCGCGGTCGTGGGCGGAGGAATGCCGGGTGCGAGCTTGCTCGCCAGCATTGCCGCTGCGCGATCCGGCGCGGGATCCGTGCGCCGCTTTGCCGATGACATGCCCGTATCGCCCCATGCGATCATCAACCAACAGATCGAAAGTCCTGACCGGATCGCGCAAGCGCTCGCTGACAAACGGACCAGCGTCGTCCTGATCGGCCCCGGCCTTGGCCTTGACGATGCAGGTCGTTCGCGGCTTCGTGTTGCATGTGATGCGGACCGTCCCATTGTTCTCGACGCTGACGCTCTTACGTTTCTGGGAAAGGACGGCGCACCGGCCATTCCAAAAAATGCGATCCTGACCCCGCACGAAGGCGAGTTTCAGCGCCTGTTCGGCGAGTTGCCCGGCAACAAGATCGACCGTGCGCTTGCCGCCGCAGCGCAATCGGGCGCGATCGTCATCTACAAGGGTGCGGACACCGTGATTGCCGCGCCAGACGGGCGCGCCGCCGTGGCGAGCGCTGGCTCGCGCTGGCTGTCCACCGCGGGTACCGGGGACGTGCTCGCGGGGATCGTCGCGGGCCGCTTTGCCGTTACGGGCGATCCGTTCCGCGCCGCGTGTGAAGCGGTGTGGCTGCATGGCGAAGTCGCCCGCCGAGCGGGACCGGCCTTCATCGCGGATGATTTGCTTGAATGGCTGCCAGCGGCTATCGCCGCGCGGCTGTGACCCAAACCGACCGAGACCGTATCATCCGCATCGCCGCCAAGGGCGACGGCGTCACCCAGGACGGCCGCCATGTGCCGCTGACCGCGCCAGGCGACCATGTCCTGCCCGATGGCACGATCCTTCGCGGGCCGCATCATGTCGATCCGCCCTGTGTGCATTTCCCGGCCTGTGGCGGGTGCCAGCTTCAGCAACTGGACGACGAAAGTCTCGCGGCCTTCGTCACGGACAGGGTGGTTGGCGCGCTAGCGGGGCAGGGCATTACACAGGCGACGATCCTGCCCGCTCATGTCTCCCCGCCGCGTGTCCGTCGACGCGCCTCCCTTCGTGCCGCGCGATCGGGCAAGCAGGTCACGATCGGCTTCGCGGAGGAGGGGAGTCATCGGCTGATCGACCTCAAAATGTGCGACATCCTCGACCGACGCCTCTTCGCGTCGGTCGCGCCGCTTCGTGTCCTGATGCTGCAAATTCTGCCGGATCGTCGCGCGGCGCATGTCCGCCTGTCGCTCACCGACCAAGGACCGGACATGCTGCTTGAAGGCGTCCGGGTGGAGGGTCTTGCCGCCGACGAAGCGCTCGGCGATTTCGCGCGCGCGCACGGCCTCGCGCGCCTCACCATTGACGAGGGCGATGGCCAGCAGACCCGCTGGGAGCCGGAGCCTGCGACCGTCAGCTTCGGCGGCGTACCGGTTTCCTTCCCGCCCTTTTCTTTCCTCCAGGCGACGCCCGATGGCGAGGCTGCGCTGGTCGCCGCCGCGCGCGAAGCCCTGCCGAAAGACGGAGCGATCGCCGATCTGTTCTGCGGTCTCGGCACATTTGCGCTCGCGCTCGGTGCGCATCGCCCCGTCTATGCCGCTGAAGCCGCGCGTGAACCCGTGCTGGCGCTCAAGTCCGCAGCCGCGCGGGCACAACGTCGTCTCGTAGCCGACCATCGCGATTTGTTCCGACGACCGCTGGTGCCGCAGGAGCTTAACCGCTTCGCCGCCATCCTCATCGACCCGCCCCGCGCCGGTGCGCGCGAACAGGCGATGCAACTGGCGCAGAGCCAAGTGCCAGCGATCGTCTATATATCCTGCAATCCGGGCAGCTTCGCGCGCGATGCCGCGCATCTGGTAACGGGCGGCTACCGGCTCGACAGCGTGAAGCCGGTCGGTCAGTTCCGCTGGTCCACCCATGTTGAGTTGGTGGGCGTCTTCCGCCGATAAAATTCGTCCCTCGCCGCGCATCCGCGACGAGGGACAGGCACCCTCTCCAAAGGGGAGCTTGGACCTTTTAGCCTAGCTTGATGACGTTCGCGCGACGGCGCACCGGCGCGACTTCGGTATAGAGGCTGGCCATCGGCTCGTCCTCGACCTCGACCACCGCTTCGGAGGTGAAGCCGTTAAACCCAGTCCGCATCGCGGCACCGTAGGCACCCAGCATCCCGATTTCGATATAGTCGCCGGTCTTCACATCGTCGGGCAGAATGAACGGGCCGACCATATGGTCCATGTCGTCGCATGTCGGGCCATAGAAGGAGAATGCGGTCATGTCCGCATCGCTCTCATCCTCACGCAGTAGCGCGACGGGGAAGCGCCAACCGATATGCGCTGCATCGAACAGAGCGCCATAGGCACCGTCGTTGATGTAAAGCTCGGTACCACGACGACGCTCCACGCGCACGACGACGGAGCTATATTCCGCTGACAGCGCACGGCCGGGCTCGCACCAGAGTTCCGCCGAGTAGCTGATCGGAAGGCTTTCGAAGCCGCGATGGATCGCCTCGAAATAATTTTCGAGCGCGACCGGCTCCATGCCGGGATAAATGGATGGGAAGCCACCGCCGACATCGATGATGTCGACCGTGACGGCTGCATCGACGATAGCCGCGCGGACGCGTTCGATCGCGTCGCTATAAGCCTGCGGCGACATGGCCTGACTGCCGACGTGGAAGCAGATGCCGAGCGCGTCCGCCGCCTGGCGTGTAGCCATCAACAGTTCGCGCGTCTCGCCCAATTCCGCACCGAATTTCGAAGCGAGGCTGAGTTCGGAGTGCTCGGACGACACACGCAAACGCACGCACAGCTCCAGATCGGTCGCATCGCCGGTAGCGCGCATGATCTTTTCCAGCTCGTCCATGGAATCGAGCGAGAAGGTGCGCACGCCATGCACATGATAGGCTTCGGCGATCGCTTCCTCTGCCTTGACCGGGTGCATGAAGCAAAGCTTCGCCTGACCCTCAAGCTTTTCAGAGACAAGGCGCACTTCCGCGATCGATGCCACGTCGAAATGCGTGATGCCCGAATCGAAGAGCGTCCGAACCAGATCGGGAGACGGATTCGCCTTGACCGCATAGAGCGAGCGACCCGGAAACTTCTCAGAGAAGAATCGAGCGGCCCTGGCCGCAGCCTGGGGGCGAATCAGCGTTACCGGTGCTGCCGGTGTGAGGGTGGTCGCTACCCCCAGCGCGCTATGATGCTTGTGAAACTCAAGGGACCTCCAGTGTAGTCGTGGGCATAAAAGCTGCCTTGCGGTGGAAGTCCCATGGGGCAGCGGACGGTCGATATATGCGTAGGGGTCCACCCTGTAAAGCGGATGCGTAAATTTTGTTGCACCACCTTCCACGAAGCGTGCGTTAGGAGAGACGAGCCTTGAAGTCGTCGTAGGAAAAGGTCCGGATTTCCTTGAGTTGGTCGCTTTCGGAGTTCCACAGCCAGATGGACGGAAGCGGCACGCCGTTGAAAGTGTTGGTCTTCACCATCGAATAATGCGCCTGATCCAGGAACGCGATCCGGGCACCGGGTTCTGCGCCTCTGGGGACTCGATAGTCGCCGATGATGTCGCCGGCCAGGCAGGATGGACCACCGAGTCTGGTGACCGGTCCATCCACTTGCTCATGCAGCATCGCGGGGCGGTAGGGCGCTTCGATCACGTCGGGCATATGGCATGTCGCCGAAATATCGGTGATCGCGACGGGCATCCCGTTGTGAATGACGTCGAGGATTTCGCCGACGAGGATGCCGGCGTCCAGCGCCATGGCCTCGCCTGGTTCGATGTAGAGTTCCAGACCTGTCTGTGCCTTTACGTCGCGCAGAAATTCGATCAGCAGGTCGCGCTGATAATCCGCGCGCGTCACATGATGGCCACCGCCGAAGTTCAGCCATTTGAGGCCACCGACGTGCGGCATGACAAACGGCTCGATCGCAGCCCAGGTCCGGGCGAGCGGCAAAAAGTCCTGTTCGCACAGATTGTGGATATGCAGGCCATCGACGCCGTCCAGATGTTCGGTGCGCAGTTGATCGACCGGGAAGCCCAGACGGCTATGCGGCTGCGACGGATCATATTTCGCGACCTCGCCTTCCGGATTCAGCGGATTGAGGCGCAAACCGATGTCGAACACGTGCCCTTCCGCACGCGCGGCTTCTATCACCGACTTCATCCGCGCGATCTGGCCAGGGCTATTGAAGATCACATGATCGGAAATCTTCAGGATTTCGGCAAGATCGTCAGGCTTGTATGCGGCGCAGTAGGTCGCGACTTCCTTGTCGCCACGATTGCCCGCATATTCCTCTCGTCCAAGTCGCGCTTCATAGATTCCCGACGCGCACACGCCGTCGAGATATTCCGCGACGACGCTACCCAGCGACCACATCGAAAACGCCTTGAGCGCGCCCAGTACCTTGATGCCCGCCGCATCGCCGATGTCGCGCAGGATCGACAGGTTCCGCCGCACGGCCGCCTCGTCCACCACGAACGCGGGGGAGGGGACGCGATACAGGTCGAAATGCGCGAAAGCGGCGGGATCGCCGGCCTTGGTTTCCATGATACTAATACTCCGTCGCCCCAGCCATGCTGGGGTATCAGGGGAGAAGGCGCTGTGTGGCCGGACGAGATCCCAGCCTGCGCTGGGATGACGATATCGCGGGATCGTCAGAAATCCAGCGGCGCATCCAGTTCTTTCACCTGCCATGGCAGGCCGTGCTTGTTGAGCATGTCCATGAAGGGATCGGGATCGAACTGCTCGATATTGAACACACCCTTGCCCGTCCATGCACCGGTCAGCATCATCGCTGCGCCGATCATCGCGGGGACGCCAGTGGTGTAGCTTACCGCCTGGTTGCCCGTTTCGGCATAGGCGTCCTCATGGTCGCAGACCTGATAGACATAGACAGTCTTCTGCTGACCATCTTTCTCGCCGGTCGCGATGTCGCCGATATTTGTCTTGCCCTTGGTCGTGGAACCCAGGCTCGACGGCTCGGGCAGTACGGCTTTGAGGAATTGGAGCGGGATGATCTCCTGACCATTGTAGATCACCGGATCGATCCGCGTCATACCGACATTCTGAAGCACCTCCAGATGCTTGAGATAGGCGTCGCCAAACGTCATCCAGAAACGGATGCGCTTGATCTCAGGATAGAATTTGGCGAGGCTCTCTAGTTCCTCATGATACATGAGGTACATGTTCTTCTCGCCGACCTGATCGAAATCGAACACCTGCTTGTGGCTGAGGGCCGGACCCTCGACCCAATGACCATCGGCCCAGTGACGCGACGGCGCAGTCACTTCGCGAATATTGATCTCGGGATTGAAGTTCGTGGCGAAATGCTGGCCGTGGTCGCCGCCATTGCAATCGAGAATGTCGAGCGTGTCGATCCGGTCGAGCAGATGCTTCTTGATGTAGCTTGCGAACACGCTGGTGACGCCCGGATCGAAGCCGGAGCCGAGCAGCGCCATGATCCCGGCGTCCTTGAAGCGGTCGTGCAGGTTCCATTGCCAGCCATATTCGAACTTGGCCGTGTCGCGCGGTTCGTAATTCGCGGTGTCGAGATAATGGGTTTTCGTGCGCAGGCACGCTTCCATGATCGACAGGTCTTGATAGGGCAGGGCGAGGTTCACAACCAGCTTCGGCGCGACCTTCTCGATCAACGCAGCGGTCGCATCGACGTCGTCAGCATCGACCTGCGCAACGTCGATCGTCACGCCGGTGCGTGCCTTGACCGATTCGGCGACCTTCTCGCAGCTGACGAGGCGACGGCTGGCGAGGGTGATGTGGCTGAAAATATCCGGATTCATCGCCATCTTGTGGACCGCGACGGACCCGACGCCACCTGCGCCGATCACCAGAACCTTGCTCAATCTCTTCTCCATGTCAGGCCGCGGCGCCGCCGCAGGAAGCCGCCCATATAGGGACTAGTCGTGACAGCGCAAAGTCATGGCCATGCCCGCCAACGCAAAAGGGGCGTATCGCTGCGCCCCTTTCCTCGATCGTTCGGATGGGGATCAGCGCTCGATACACATAGCGACGCCCATGCCGCCACCGATGCACAGCGTGGCGAGACCCTTCTTCGCGTCGCGCTTGCCCATTTCATAGAGCAGCGTCGTGAGCACGCGCGCACCTGAAGCGCCGATCGGATGGCCGATGGCGATCGCGCCGCCATTGACGTTGACCTTCTCCGCGTCCCAGCCCAGCACCTGACCAACCGAAAGCGCCTGCGCCGCAAAGGCTTCGTTTGCTTCGATGAGGTCGAGATCGGCGACCGACCAACCCGCCTTCTCCAGCGCCTTGCGGCTGGCCGGAGCCGGGCCGATGCCCATGATCGACGGATCTACGCCGCACGTGGCGAAGGATGCGATGCGGCCCAGCACGGTTGCCCCGCGCTTGGCTGCTTCGTCCGCGTGCATCAGTACCAGCGCCGCCGCGCCGTCGTTGAGGCCGCTCGCATTGCCCGCAGTTACGGTGCCGTCCTTCTTGAATGCGGGCTTCAAGCCCTGCATCGCTTCGATCGTCGCGCCGTCGCGGATATATTCGTCCGTATCGACGATGGTGTCGCCCTTGCGGCCCTTGACCGTCACCGGCGCGATCTCGTCCTTGAAGCGGCCCGACGAACGCGCTGCCGATGCCTTGTTCTGGCTGGCGACCGCGAACTGGTCCTGCGCGTCGCGGCTGATCTGGTACTTCTCCGCCAGATTTTCGGCGGTGATGCCCATATGATAGGCGTTGAAGGCATCGGTCAGGCCATCGACGATCATCGTATCGACCAGGCTGACATTCCCCATCTTGGACCCGCCACGCAGGAACTGCGCATGGGGGGCAAGCGACATATTTTCCTGACCGCCCGCGATCATGATGCGCGCGTCGCCGACGGCGATCGCCTGCGCCGCGAGCGCTACGGCGCGCAGTCCCGATCCGCACACCTGATTGATGGCGAAGGCGGTGCGATCGACTGGGATGCCGGCATTTACGGCTGCCTGTCGTGCCGGGTTCTGGCCAAGGCCAGCGGTCAGCACATGACCCAGAATTACTTCACCCACTTCTTCAGCCGACACGCCCGCCTGTTCCAGCGCGGCGAGGATCGCCGTCTTGCCAAGTTCGATCGCGGGGGTCGAAGCGAACGCGCCCAGGAAACTCCCAACTGGCGTACGCTTGGCGGCGGTAATCACGATGTCTGACAAAGGCTGGATCCTCATGGCTAGTGGACAGTCTATTTCGCAGGCGCACATAACATCGTTCGGTTACGGTTTAAACCCGGTGTCGCGATCAGCCGCCTTGGCAGGAAATCCAATGCGAAAGCGGTTGCCATAACGCCTCGCCAGCGCGGCTTCCCACCATCATGCCGACATGACCCAGCGCCAATTCCAGATTGTCCCTTAATAGCGGCGACGCCGTCGCAGGCACGATCCTGTCCGTGCTCGATCCGATCGACAGCGAAGGACACGTCAACTGATCGAGTGTAAACCGCTGATCCCCTATTCCCCACATACCTGCGCCTGTAACATCCTGAGCATAAAAGAGTTCGAATAGGTCGCGCCCCGCCGCGAAGGTAAGCGGCGGTCCCTCATTCGCCCAGTCCTCCAGCGCCAGAAAGGCGCGCTCGGCATCCGACCCTGGTTGCATATCGGCAAATGCAGCATATTTCTCGACTGTTCGGGCGGGGTCTATCGACCAGAAGCCCGATTGCAGCACCTCCATCGGCACATATCCTAGTCGCTTGCATAACGACTTTGCCTGACGCCATAAGGCGGCGATACGACTCCGGTCCTCTTCACTAAACGCCGAAAAGCGCCAAGGCGTCGCGATAGTCGCTATCGCAGTCACGCTGCGCAGCAAAGCCGCGGCGACCGCCAGCGTGCCACCAAGGCAATATCCAACCAGGATCGGGGGCTCGTCGAAGTCGGCGAGCAAAGGAACAAGCCGATCGCGGACGTGACTGGCGAGATCGATAGCCGCGTCGCCCGGACCCGGGCTGCCCCAATCGACAAGATAGGTGTCATGCCCAGCGGCGACCATGTGGCGCAGCATCGATCGGCTTTCTGACAAGTCCATCACGCGCGGCGGATTGATCAGCGATGGGATGAAGACGACCGGAATCTTTGTCGCCGCGCCTCCATAATATAGAAGCCGGGCATTCCCGACCTTTGCGATCGCCGGCGGCAAGATGCGCAGCGGTGGGCGCTGTACATCCTGATATTTGCGCAAGCCGCGAAACGCTCGCTGCCGCAACTGCCGATCCCCCTCTGTTTCGCGCCATAAAATATTGAGAAAAAGCGGCAAAGGCCGTGGCCCATGTTGCGGCGCGGCATGACCTTGTGCTAATGCGGAATCCGCAGGTCTGGGAGAGGAATGCATGTCCAAATCTAAGGCAACGAATGAATCCGATCCGGTCATAATCAAGAAATACGCGAACCGGCGGCTCTATAATACCGAAACTTCCAGCTACATCACGCTCGATCTGCTGTCCCAGATGACGCGCGAAGGTCGCGAGTTCACTGTGGTCGATGCGAAGTCGGGTGAGGACATCACGCATAACGTCCTGACGCAAATCATCATGGAGGAAGAACAGCGGGGCAAGAACATGCTGCCGGTCAACTTCCTGCGACAATTGATCGCCATGTACGGTGATTCCATGCAGTCGATGGTGCCGCAATATCTCGAAGCGTCGATGGATGCCTTTCGCAAGAATCAGCAGCAGTTTCAGGAAGCGATGAAGGGCGCGTTCGGCGGCGGTCCGCTGGCCGAGATCGCCAAGCGCAACATGCAAATGTTCGAGGCGGCGGCGAGCGCGTTTGGCAACGGCGTTCCGGGAATGCCTGGCATGACGCCGCCTGCTGCGACCACTTCCGAGGACAGCAAGGATGACGAGATTGCCGTCCTCAAGGCGCAGCTTGCTGCGCTCAATGCAAAGATCGACAAGCTCAGCTGAACGTCATGGCGCGCGCCGATCGGTTGGAGCGCCTCGACGCGCAGCGGGAAGAAGCCGAAGCGGCGTATCGCGACGCCCTGATCGCGGCGCTGTGCGTAACGGCGGGCGGCCGCTGGGGGTTGTTCGATCATCAGAATGATCGTGCCGCCCGCGCCCGCACCGCGCCCGTCATCGCGGAACTGGAAGACATAGCCGCCGACATCGACGCAATGCGGGACACATTGGGTTTGGAGCCTTTCGATCTGCACCGCGAATTTCTGGCGGCGCGCGGTCCCGTATCGTCCGATGCCGCAGGTGAACCCAAACAGGCACGCGCCTGGCTGGAGCGGCTGGGCGCCGCTACCCGATCTTCTACCCGCTGTAGGGGTCGACAGGTCCATCGCCTCTAGCCTATGGCGCGCCATTCTTCTTTTCAAGGCGAAGGTCCGCATCCTGTGAAGCACGCTCTTTCCGTCACCCGCGAACAGGATTTCGCCGCCTGGTATCAGGCCGTCATTTCCGAAGCCGACATGGCGGAGGAAAGCGGCGTGCGCGGCTGCATGGTCATCCGTCCCTGGGGCTATGGAATCTGGGAACGGATGCAGAAGCTGCTGGACGAGCAGATCAAGGCGACCGGCCATGAAAACTGCTATTTCCCGCTCTTCATCCCGCTCTCCTACTTCGAAAAGGAGGCCGAGCATGTTGACGGTTTCGCCAAGGAGATGGCGGTCGTCACCCATCACCGTCTGATCCAGAAAGACGGCAAGATGGTGCCGGACCCCGAAGCGAAGCTGGAAGAGCCGCTGGTCGTGCGTCCGACGTCGGAAACCGTAATCGGCGCGGCCTTTTCCCGTTGGGTCCAAAGCTGGCGCGATCTGCCCGTGCTCATCAACCAATGGGCCAATGTCGTCCGCTGGGAAATGCGCACCCGCATGTTCCTGCGCACTGCCGAATTTCTCTGGCAGGAAGGGCACACGGCCCATGCTACCGTCGAGGAAGCACTCGATGAGACGCTCAAGATGCTGGAAGTCTATCGCGCCTTTGCCGAAGACTGCGTCGCGCTGCCAGTAATTGCTGGCGAGAAGCCGGAGAATGAACGCTTTCCCGGCGCGGTTGCGACCTATTCGATCGAAGCCATGATGCAGGATGGCAAAGCGCTCCAGGCTGGTACTTCGCATTTCCTGGGCACAACCTTCAGCCAGGCGCAAAATATCAAGTTCCAGAATGCTGAAGGGCAACAAGAACTTGCGCAGACCACCAGCTGGGGGGTGTCCACCCGCATGATCGGCGGCCTTATCATGGTCCACGGCGATGATGACGGGCTGCGCGTGCCGCCGCGCGTCGCGCCCTATCAGATCGTTGTCGTGCCGATGCTGCGCGACACCGATGAAGACGCCGCGATCATCGATTATTGTACCGATCTGGTTGGCAAGCTGAATGCGCTCGACGCTTTTCGCGAGCCGGTCCGCGCGCTGCTCGATCGTCGTCCAGCCAAGGCTGCGACTAAGCGCTGGGGCTGGATCAAGAAGGGCGCGCCGATCGTCATCGAAGTCGGCGGTCGCGACGTTGCTGGCGGCAACGTATCCGTCATCCGCCGCGACCGTCTTTATCGTGAGGACGGGAAGCTCGACAGCCAGATCGTCGCGAAAGACGCGTTCGTTGGCGACGCGGTGAACCTGCTTGGCGAAATTCAGTCCGCCCTGTTTGCGCAGGCCAAGGCACGCCTCGATGGCAACATCGATCGCTCGATGACGGACTTGGAAGCGCTCAAGGCTTATTTCAACGCCAGTCCTAAGCCGGGATGGGCGCTGGTCCAATGGTCGAAGCCGACCGGCGCGGGTCTCGACAAGATCGTCCAATGGCTTAAGAGCGAAAAACTAACGCTGCGCAACGTGCCAAGCAACGCCGAGCCTGCGGGTGGCACCTGCATTTTCACTGGCGACAAAGCCGTCGAGCGCGTGCTCGTCGGACGGAGCTACTAAGCCTCTGGTCGCGCTCCCGCAGGAGGGAGCGCGACCAAGCCATTACAGCACGTACTTACTAAGGTCCGTATCCCGCGCGACGGCGGCCAGTTGCTTGTCGACATAAGCTGCGTCGATGACCAGCGTTTCACCACGGCGATCCTCGGCGTCGAAGCTCACATCTTCCAGCAGCTTCTCCATAACGGTCTGGAGCCGCCGTGCACCGATATTCTCGACCTCGCTGTTCACTTCCGCTGCGATGCGCGCAACAGCGCGTATACCGTCCGGCGTCAGGTCGATCGTCACCTCTTCGGTCGCCAACAGCGCACGATATTGCGCAACAAGGCTCGCCTTGGTGTCAGAGAGGATCGCGACGAAATCCTCCTCGGTCAGCGCCTTTAACTCGACGCGGATCGGCAGGCGGCCCTGCAACTCCGGCAGCAGGTCGCTGGGCTTCGCCACATGGAACGCACCCGACGCGATAAAGAGGATATGGTCGGTTTTGAGCGGCCCGTATTTGGTCGCGACCGTCGTTCCCTCGATCAACGGCAGTAGGTCGCGCTGCACACCTTCGCGGCTGACCGATCCACCGCGCACGTCGCTGACGGCGATCTTGTCGATCTCGTCCAGGAATACGATGCCGTTCTGCTCGGCGCTGGAAATGGCGACACGCGCGACATCATCCTGATCGAGCCTTTTGTCCTGCTCTTCTTCGACCAGCTTGTCCCAGGCTTCGGCGACCCGCATCTTGCGCCGCTTCTTTTGTTGCTGCCCAAACGCCTTGGACATCATGTCGCTCAAGTTGATCATGCCAACCTGACCGCCCATGCCGGGAATCTCCATCGGCATGGTGGGGCTGTCGGCGACTTCCACCTCGACTTCGATATCGTTCATCTGGTCGTTTTCCACGCGCTGGCGGAAGGAGAGGCGGGTCGCCTCGCTCGCATCCTTGCCAGTCAGCGCGTCGAGCAGCCGCTCCATTGCCGCTTCCGACGCCGCTTCGCGCACGGCCTCGCGGCGGCGGTCCTTTTCCAGGCGCACCGCTTCCTCGACCAGATCGCGCACGATCTGCTCGACATCGCGGCCGACATAGCCGACCTCGGTGAACTTGGTCGCTTCGACCTTGACGAAGGGCGCGTCGGCCAGCTTCGCCAGGCGGCGGCTGATCTCGGTCTTGCCGCAGCCCGTCGGCCCGATCATGAGGATGTTTTTGGGCGTCACCTCGTCGCGCAAATCGGCGGAAAGGTGCTGGCGGCGCCAGCGGTTACGCAGCGCCACGGCGACGGCGCGCTTGGCGTCCTGCTGCCCGATGATGTGTGCATCCAGCGCAGCGACGATGGCTTTGGGGGTCAGATTGTCGTTCATGCTCATTTTCTTATGAAGAGGGGCGGGGGATCAGGCGGCGCTGTCCAGCGTCTCGATCGTCAATTGATCGTTAGTATAGACGCAGATGTCGGCGGCTACGGCCATGGCCTTGCGCGCCAGCGTCTCCGCGTCCTGCTCATACTCGACGAGTGCCCGCGCGGCGGCGAGCGCGAAATTGCCACCCGATCCAATCGCGGCCACGCCGCCGATCGGCTCCAGCACGTCGCCATTGCCGGTAAGGATCAGGGTCACATCCTTGTCGGCAACGATCATCATCGCCTCAAGATTGCGCAGATATTTGTCCGTGCGCCAATCCTTCGCCAGTTCGACGGCGGCGCGCATCAATTGCCCATTATGCCGCTCCAGCTTCGCTTCCAGCCGCTCGAAGAGCGTGAAGGCGTCTGCGGTCGCTCCGGCAAAACCTCCGATGACGCTGCCGTCATGCAGGCGGCGTACCTTGCGTGCATTAGGCTTCATGACGGTCTGGCCCATCGACACCTGACCGTCGCCGGCAACGACGACCTTTCCATTCTTGCGGACCGATATGATGGTGGTGCCATGCCAGACCGGCATGGAAGCGCTACGTTCGTTCATGGCGCGCCATATGGGACACCACCCCGACGGGTGCAAGCCGCGCCGATGCCGCCGCCGAAACGTGACAATAAAGCGACGAAAATCTTGCAGTCTGTTAAGGAACAAATATGCATTAATTGACATTGTGCACTGCAATATGGATCATGCTCTTCTCACTCCTTCGGGGAAGACTCGCATGTCGCTTAAGACCATGGCTCAGGAAAAGGTCGAGCGCGCGGGTATTTCCAACTACAGCTTCGACCACGATATGCTCGTGATGTGTGGCGTTCGGTACATGATAGAGGCATGCCGATGTGGCGAGCCTGATTGTGACGGCGTCAGCTTGCGCAAGGCAATGACGGCTATCAACCGCGTCCTCCAATAGACTTTTTGCCATTCGCTTTCTCGAGCTGCTTGACAGAGCACATGGCCGATGCCAATGGCCTCCACCTCCTTACGGGGGCGCGTAGCTCAGCGGTAGAGCACACCCTTCACACGGGTGGGGTCACAGGTTCAATCCCTGTCGCGCCCACCATTGCCCTTGCAATTCCAAGGGGAATGGCGGTCGGCATTAGCCGATTATTTTCGGCGTAGAACGACGCGCGAACGAACGCCTTTCACGTCTAAAGTCCGCATAAATTTCGAACAGCCGTTCGACTGCTGCGGAAGTTCTGCGAAACACGCCTCTTTACGCAACTGTCATTCCAAGCCGAATTGACCTTCTTGCGAGCCGTCCCTATTTGCCGCACGATTATCATTCGGGTGTCCATCCGCGGGCCCGCGACTTTTTCGCTCAGGGAGAGCTCATGTTCGGCGCACTCGCCAAGTCCATCTTCGGTTCGTCCAATGACCGCTATGTAAAGTCGCTGGGCCGTGTCGTGGATCAGATCGCGTCCTTCGAAGCGGCGATGCAAGCGCTGAGTGACGAGCAACTGGTGGCGCAGACCACCAAGTTCCGCGAGCGGTTGGCGGCGGGTGAAACGCTGGACGACCTCCTTCCCGAAGCATTCGCCACGGTTCGTGAAGCCTCCTCCCGCGTGTTGGGGATGCGCCATTTCGATGTGCAGATGGTCGGTGGCATCGTGCTCCATCGCGGCGAAATCGCGGAAATGCGTACGGGTGAAGGTAAGACGCTCGTTGCGACGCTCGCCACTTATCTCAACGCGCTGGAAGGTAAGGGCGTCCATGTCGTCACGGTGAACGACTATCTCGCCAGCCGCGACTGCGAATGGATGGGCCAGGTCTATCGCTTCCTTGGCCTCACCACCGGCGTCATCGTTCATGGCCTTGACGACGACCAGCGCCGCGAGGCCTATGCCTGCGACATCACCTACGCGACGAATAAC
>JAAIGE0100056000.1_pt1 | contig 19793 bp, 20 predicted proteins | sample 6487951 | NCBI WGS metagenome assembly JAAIGE01 (sample SAMN13974128, study PRJNA590717) | phyllosphere metagenome | biome: tomato field; feature: multiple bacterial spot infested tomato fields; material: tomato leaves; isolation source: leaves from tomato fields | host: Solanum lycopersicum ...
CGAGCGGATGAGCACTCCTAATGGACGTCGTGTACTAGCAGCCCGTCGGGCACGTGGTCGCTGGAAACTGACCGTTTCTGACGAAAAACGTCACAAGCAATAGGATTATCTTCCCAATTGAGGAAAAGAGAGCAGCGGCAACCGTTGCTCTCTTTTTTTGCCCTTTACTTTTGCTGACCGTTTACAAACGTAGCTGGACCCAGGACCTTCCCCTGCGGATCGTAGAACGTACCTTCGCCCGTCAACGATAACATGCGACCGTCGCTGAACGTACCCACAAACTTGCGACCATCGCCGAAGCGATACTCGCCTTTCCCAGCCGGCATACCCTTATCATTGTAGGGACCGTGCCAGCCCAATTCGGGATGGAAACGACACAGAAACGTATCCGGATTCTGCAATTGCAAGACGATCTCGAACTGATCGGGGTTAGCCTGTACGTAGGGAATCAGATAGCGGGGCGTCGAAGAGTAGCCTAAAGCGTCAATTACCACGAAATTGGTTTTGCGTTTGGTCAGATACTCCCGAAAATCCTTTTGGTTCTCCGTGTAGGGATACGTGGTTACATAGCTGTTCGAGAAAACCACGAACAAACTGGGTTTGCGGCACACCACCATGGAGTTCTTGGGGGCGTATTCCTTAATCCAGGCTGCAGCCTGAAAATAGTTTTCGTGAGCGGGGTCGTAGCTGGGAATCCGGGCCATCTGCCGCAGAAACTTGATACCCTCGCCGGGACGTGTTTCGGTAGCCGTTTGGCCAATGAAGGTGGGTACTAAAAACAGGAAGAGAAACGGAACGGCCACCCGCCGAACCACTGGGCTGGTTACCCGTACTTTTTCCAATCCTAGTCCAATCAGATAATACAACCCGTACAGTCCGCAAAACAGGAAGAAGGGGACTAAATGCAACATCAAGCGGTTCCCCGTCCATACTTCCGGATAAATCAGTAACAGTGCGAAGGTAGCGAGTGCATACCCGGCAATGAGCAAGCGGTATTGTCGCAAATGGAACCAGCCTAAAGTAATCAGGGCTAACAGAGCGAGTCCAGCCAGCCATTCGCCCGAAGAAACGGGTGCAGCATAATCTTCTACGTTCGTACTCAGCGTAGCACTGGGAATCTCACGAGTGATATAGCGTTCGGTATTGTGCCAGAAACGCTCTACCCAGCCGCCAAAGCCCTGAACCACCCCTTCTTCAGGCCGAAGCGGATTGATGCGTTGCATATCTCTCAAGTGACTGTCGCCGCCCAGCTTCGAAGCCCGGATTTGCCAGGGCAGCACGCCTAGTACGAAAATCACGCCCATGAAAACGATGTGCAGCCACTTCTTCCGAATCAGCAGATAGAGTCCGGCTCCGCCCAGCATCATCAGTCCCGTTTGCCGCACGTAGTACGAAGCCACTACACCCAGAGCAAAGCCCCAGAAGTAGGGATCTTTCCAGGCTGGACGTTTGAGATCTGACTTCACGAAGAACCACAGAGCCAGCAGCGAAATGAAGAAATACGTCATTTCACTCATCATCATGGTTGCGTACTGTAAAATGTGGAAGTTGAGAGCCACCAGTAATGCCCCGACAAAAGCCAGGTGAATATTCCGGCCCATCCGGCGGAAAATGTCGAATAGTAGTATCAGGGATACCACCAGGAAAAAGCCGTTGAAGGCCTGAATGGTCGTCGTTTTGTCCGAAAACAACCGCATGATCATCGCAATCACAAAGGGGTATCCCGGCGGAAAGTGATTGGCCGGTACGCGTTCAGGACCTGTGATGCCCACGTAGCCATCCCCCTGAGCAATGGCTTTACCTAAAATGTAATAATCCGTAGCGTCGCCGGTTAGCGAAAGTTTTTTGTCGAAGATGTACTGAAAAACAAACCATCCAATCAAAGCTAATAAAGCAGCGTATACATAAAGGAGGATTCGGGAAGTTCCAGCAGTCGCAACAGAGGGCGGTTCAGTCGTGAGGTTTTTGTTTTTCATTCCATGCAGCTTTCAAACGGCTCAAAGATACACTTGAATTACAGACAACGGGAAGCTTGTGCCTCGAACCCGTTATGTATCCCTGACATAGCCGTAGACAAATGAACGCAATCCGGCGGATTTTGCCGAAATGCTGGCGAAACTCGTCGCTAGAGCGGGACAGAATCGCAAAAAAATGGGTATACTCGCATTAGAAAACTCCGACCGCGTGGCTCTATGCAAGTACGTTGATTCTTTTTACGTACGATCTCTCGTCTGTTTTACTCTATTCTAACTGTTACATTGCTAATGAAGTCTACCGTTCGGATTCAACTCATGCTCATGATGTTTCTTCAGTTTTTCTGCTGGGGATCGTGGTATGGTCAAGTAACCAAGTACCTGGGAACGACGCTGGGAGCTACGGGTGAACAACAAGGTGCTGCTTTTTCGACGTTTTCGATTGCGATGCTGATTGCACCCTTTTTCGTGGGGATGATCGCGGACCGCTATTTCTCAGCTCAGAAAGTACTGGGTGTACTGAACCTGCTGGGGGCAGTCGTGCTGTATTTTCTAACCCAGGCAACGAATCCTGATCAGTTTTTCTGGTTGATTCTGGCGTACTGTCTCACCTTTACGCCAACGCTGGCTCTGGCGACGAGTATTGCTATGAACCAGATGGCGAGTCCGGAGAAGGAATTCCCTAATATTCGTGTGGCCGGAACGATTGCGTGGATTGTGGTGGCGAACATTGTGGGCTATCTGGGCGTAGGGGATCAGGTGACGATCTTCCAGTTTGCCATGGTTGCTTCGTTGATTCTGGGCGTCTTTTCGTTTTTCTTACCCGATACGCCGCCCAAGGCAACGGGTCCGGCTAAAGCTTCCCAGATTCTCGGAACCGATGCCTTTGTACTCTTCAAAGATCGGTCTTTCGCTATTTTCTTCCTGTCTTCGATTCTGATCTGTATTCCGCTTTCATTTTACTACGCTATGGCGAACCCTTCGCTAACGGATTCCGGTATGACGAACGTAGAAAACAAAATGTCACTGGGACAGGCTTCCGAAGTGATTTTCATGTTACTGTTACCGCTGTCGTATAGCAAACTGGGTGTGAAGTGGACCTTCATTGTCGCTTTGATTGCCTGGATTGTCCGTTTCCTGTGCTTTGGTTTCGGCGATGCGGGTTCTGGCGAGTGGATTTTGTACATGGCGATCATTCTGCACGGCGTTTGCTACGACTTTTTCTTCGTAACCGGACAAATCTATACCGATAACAAAGCGGGTGAACGCATCAAAACACAGGCTCAAAGTCTGATCACGTTTGCTACCTATGGCGTAGGGATGGGCATCGGCTCGTACATTTCGGGCGTTCTGAAAGATACCTTTACGACGGAAGCGGGGGTGAACTGGAGTGGGTACTGGATGGTACCGGCGGGCATCGCGGGCATCATTCTCCTGCTATTTATTGCCGTATTCCGGGAGAAACAATCGACGGCTTCACCGGAAAAAGTATTGCAGTAAGGGAATGAATTTTCCATAAAAAAGCCGTATCGAACGTTCGATACGGCTTTTTTATGGAATTGACATTAGGCTAAAGCGACAAATGTCGCCGCTGGAGTCGTATGCTTTTGGCGTTTGTGATACATGACGTACGAGGTCAGGAGCAATCCTAGGAAAATCAGCGGAGCTACGCTACCCGAAAGGGGGTCACCGGAAGCCGTATGAGCGATAAATGCGGAAATGAAATTGATCGTAAATCCGGCGTAGACCCACTCTTTCAATCGGCCCGTAAAAGGAATCATCAGACCCAGCACGCCCAGTACTTTAGCAATGGCTAGCTCTACGCGAAAATACGCAGGGAAGCCTAGGTGCTGGAAAGCCTTTTCCATTTCTGGACTCGTCAGGTACATATAGGCCGAAAAGCTCATCATCACCGCTACTAATCCAGTGGTTATCCAGTAAATAAGGTTCGTTGCTTTCATTGTTCTGTTTTTTGAAACAAACGTATGTACTTTCGCTTACTAAAAGTTAGCAGTATACAAAAGGTTAGTGGTAACCTTTGGGTTAGTGCAAGGCCTTAAAAATCAGTCGTTATGTTTCAGCTAGAAGAAAAGCTTCCGTTGTCTGCTCAGGCGTGTACTAACAAGCTGGGAGCCATTGGCGATGCTTTATACGTCATCGGTGGAAAGTGGAAATTACGAATCATCATTGCCCTGCAGGAAGGAAACAAACGATTTAATGAGATTCAACGAGCGGTAGAAGGGATCTCGGCCCGGGTACTTTCCCACGAACTAAAAGAGCTGGAAATCAACGGATTCGTAAAGCGGGTGGTGCATACGGAAATGCCCGTGGTTATTGAATACGAACTGACGCAGTACAGTGATACGCTGCAGGACGTACTAGAATCCCTGAGTAAATGGGGAGAAATGCACCGACGACGAATCATGCATGTCCCGTGAATGAATAAAAAAGCCCTCGCTTAGGCACAAGCGAGGGCTTTCTATGTACTAGTATCTATCGGTATTAAAAATCTTCGGATTCGGTTCCGGCCAGCGGAAATGAAATCGTAAACGCAGTACCTACACCCACCTCTGATTCGACATCAATACGGGCTTTATGTGACTGCACGATACTCAGCGTAGCCGCCAGACCCAGTCCAATTCCATTATTTTTGGACGTAAAATAAGGCTCAAACAAACGGCCCAGATTCTCGGCCGGAATGCCCGATCCATTGTCTTCGATGGCTACGTAACAGAAATCACCAGCTACGTGATTTTGTACATGAAGAATACCTACTTCGGGTTCCATGGCTTCAATGGCATTGACAATGATATTGAGAATCGCAATTTTGATTTTCTCCTTGTCAACTTTTACAAAGCAATCTTCGCCGTAATCTTTCTGTAACGTAATGTTCTTCAATTGAACCCGATCCATTGCCAGAGCCAGCGTTTCATCAAGAATCTGGTGGATCGAGAAATCGGCCAGATTGATTTCTGCCTGCCGGGAGGAATTAAGAAGCTCCGAAATCAGATCATTAATTCGCTGAGAATTGCGTTTGATGATCTGGGGATACATCAATAGCGTATCGTCTTCCATTCCCGTGAGCAATTCGTCCGCTGACAAATTGATATTCGTGAGCGGATTACGCACTTCGTGGGCTAGCGTACGCACCAGACGGGCGGTAGCCGCGAGTTTTTCCGTAAGCAGAGTGTCCCGTTCGGCTTTCTTTCGGGCTGTGATATCGTGAACAATCCCCTGAATCTGTCGGCTACCGAAACCGTCATTCTGGACACTGGCGTAAATCGTACAGTACCGTTTTTCGCCCTGACTGGTTTGTAAGGCTACTTCGAAATCTTCGATTTCACCAAATTGTTCCAGTATGGATGAGAAAATGGCGTAACGATCCGTGCTTTCAAACAGTTCGGGCATTCGCTTCTGGGTGAATTCATCTGGAGTATAGCCCAGTAATTCACTACCAGTCGGATTGACGTACAAAAACTCTCCCGAAGGACTCGCCAGAAAAATCATTTCCCGGAGCTGATTGAACAAACTCCGGTATCGGCGTTCACTCTCGCGTAAAGTGTTGAGCGTAGCAGCCCGTTCAAGGGCGTAACGAATACAGCGTTCGAGTTTTTCAGCGTTCAGGTCCCGTTTGACCAGGTAATCGACGGCTCCCCGTTTGGTAGCTTCCTCATCTACCTTGCGGTCACCCCGACCCGTCAGTAATACCATAGGTGTTGACAGACCAATGGCGTGGACTTCCTCAATGAGATCAAGGCCCGTTTTGGCTCCGAGAAAGAAGTCGACGAATGCAATTTGGGGATTGCTGGTTTTGAGCTTTTCCAGAGCACTGGAGTAGCTGTTGGCCCACTCTAACGCAAACTGACTTCCTGGAATGTCTCGCAGGTAGTCGCTTGTGAGCAGGTAATCGTCCTCATCGTCATCCACGATTAAGACTCTCGTAACATTATTCATAATTCCTCCCTGCTCGCCAGAGAGCATTTAAAGGTGAAACGAAGGTATAGGTTAATCCTAGGGCGAAGGTAGCTGAACTACTTCAAACCAGTATCGCCCAAGGGATTGTGTGACTTCGATAAAATCTTTAAAAGTTACGGGTTTATTGATGAAGCAATTCACGCCCAGATTGTAACTCCTGATAATGTCTTCTTCTGCGTGTGAAGTCGTTAAGATTACAACCGGAATACTCCGTAAGTCAGGATTCGACTTGATTTGCTCCAAGGCCTGGCGACCGTCCATGCGGGGCATATTCAGGTCCAGTAAAATCAAACCGGGTCTTGGACTCCGTTCGGGATCGGCGTAAACTCCCCGACGAAACAGATAGTCGATCAGTTCCAGACCATCAACCACCAAATGGATTTCGTTCAGAACGAAATTTTCCTCGAAAGCCTCACGGGTCATTTCCCGGTCCTCTTCATCATCGTCGGCAATGAGTAACACTACCGGTTTCTTGAGAATGTGTTTCATGACGCTCCTATAAAACGTAGGAGGGAGGGCTTGCGGTGTTTGTGGTATACGCTTAGGTTCCTACCTCATTTTACTTTCTGTTGTTCAGGAAAGATCAGTACGAAGGTTGCACCCTCACCAGGCTTACTCTGAGCGTAAATAATGCCACCATGGTTTTCAACAATTCGCTTACAAATCGCCAGTCCCATGCCTGCTCCTTCGTATTCAGAGCGTCCGTGTAATCGTTTGAACAAAGTAAAAATCTGTTCCGACTGCCCCGGTTCAAAGCCAATCCCGTTGTCGTTCAGAGCAATCTTGTGGTACAGCGTACCCGGTAACAGGCGATGTTCAGCCATTTCCTGCCGCGTTAACAGGCTCGACGTAATCGTCAGGTGTGGCTTGCGGTCGGAGCTGGTAAATTTCAGGGCATTGCTCAGTAAATTCTGAAATAACTGGTGCATCTGCGTGGGTAGGGAAGAGATGGTCGGTAACGTACCTACCTCTACTGTCGCTTCCGTTTCCGTGAGCCGTAATTCAAAATCACTGAGTACATTTCTGGCAACTTCGTTTAGGTTGACAGGGGTGAAAGGTTCCTCCGGACGCGAAATTCTGGAATAGCTCAGCAGACTTTCGATGAGCAATTTCATCCGCTGCGTTGCTCCGAGCATCCGGGAAAGGTAATGCTTGCCTTCTTCACCTAAGTTTTCCTGGTAGCGGCTCGTCAGTCGTTCGCCAAATGACGTAATCTTGCGAAGCGGCTCCTGTAAGTCGTGCGAAGCAATGTAGGCAAACTGTTCCAGCTCAAAATTTGACCGGTCCAGGGCTTCCATTTTTGCCTTTAGTTCCTGTTCAAAAAGATAATGAGCGGTCAGGTCGGCCGTAATGCCTACCAATCGCACATCGTCGGTTTCAGGAATCGAAAGTACGTTCCCACGACTCATCAAAACGAGTTCGTTGCCCGTATAGTCCAGAATACGATACTGAATCTGGAAAGGAAGCTTGTGTTCAAGAGCTTTTTGAACAGATTCAAGCACATGTTCCCGATCTACCTCTACGATCTGCTCATAGAACCAATCCACTGTGGGTGGCGTACGAAGTTCAGCCGGAAAGCTCAGAACACGGAATAAACCCTCTGACCAGTAGAATTCTTTTGTAGTACTCGACCAGTCGAATGTGCCAAAGCGTAACAAAGATTCAGCTTCCCCAAGGTAGGCATTACTGTCATAAAGCTGAGACATACTGATAAGCTAAAAGAAGCGACAATAGCAAAGGGGCATGCTTCTGACGTAAACAGGAGCATGCCCGGAAATCACCTAAGACAAGTGATAGTTTTTCATCTTGTTGTAAAGCGTTTTTCGATCAATACCCAGCAATTGGGCCGCTTTACTTTTATTAAAATTGACCTGTTTAAGGGTCTTCAGAATCATGTCATATTCGGCTTCCAGAGCAGCTGACCGCAGATTAGGCTTTTCACCTTTGGGAACTTCGGGAGCTATCACGCCCACGGGTGGTTCGCTGTAGTACGTTTGCGGAGGAATAACCGGAATCTCGGGTACATAGACAGGAGTAACGGGTGGTGTATTCGTCTCCATGGATTGTAACTTGTTGAAGTGTACAATCTCAAAGGGAAGGTCCCGCGACTGAATGCTTTCGCTATCCGTCAGCAGTGTAGCCCGTTTGATAACGTTACGCATTTCCCGAAGGTTGCCCGGCCATTCATAACGCATGAACAGATCCACTACATCGTCTGCAAAGCCGCGTACCTGCTTGCCCAGCTCGCCATTGGTTGCCTGCAGGAAGTAATCGGCAAATACCAGAATGTCTGCATTACGTTCGCGAAGCGGCGGTACGTCAATGCTGAATTCATTAAAACGATAGTAAAGGTCTTCCCGGAATTTTCCTTTTTTAGCGGATTCAATCAGACGTTCGTTCGAGGCCACAATGATACGTACATCAATAGGCGTTTCTTTTGTACCGCCCAGTCGTCGTAACTTTCGTTCCTGTACTACCCGCAGGAGAGAAACCTGTACATCATAAGGCAGGTTACTTACTTCATCCAGGAAGAGCGTACCCCCATGTGCCTGCTCGAAGTGCCCAATTTTCTGATTAAGAGCTCCGGTAAAAGCACCCTTCTCGTGCCCAAATAATTCCGAACCAGCCAAATCCTTGGAAATAGCACCACAGTCCATAGCGACAAAAGGTCCGCTAGAACGTTTACTGCGTTTGTGAATTTCCTGAGCAACGGCTTCTTTTCCCGAACCACTTTCGCCGTAAATAATAACGCTATAATTGGTAGGAGCCACCAGATCCACCTGACGATACAGGTACTTGGATTCCGGACCATTGCCGAAGATATACTGTTCGGAGCCCGTAGGCCGTTTAGGAGCCGGAGTAGAAGTTCCGGTTTCACCGTTTACGCTCGGAGCTGCAGGTTGAGCAGCACTTTGATCCAGTGCTTTCCGAATCGTTACTAAAATTTCATCCGGGAACAGGGGCTTGGTTACGTAGTCGTACGCACCCTGTTTCATCACGTTTACAGCGATCTTAATATCTGAATAACCAGTGATGACAATGACGGGTACGTGCGGAAACTGTTCTTTAATGCGAACCAGTAATTCGCCCCCGTCCATATCTCCCAGGCGGAAATCCGTCATGACTAAATCGGGCTTGAAATCAGTAAGGATTTCAAGACCTGAAGTTCCATTATGAGCAATGGCGACCTCGAAGCCATTACGCCCCAAGAATCGCCGTAGAAGCAGACAAATGTCCGTATCGTCGTCAATTACTAATATTTTCTGCATAGAAAATCTACCATTACCCTCACTTGAATCAGAGCCTTATGGGTGTGAAATGCTCTTTTATTAACAACAAACGATTATTATCTGCTCAAAGGTTATACGCCCCGTCGGAACTGGGCAGACTGAATACCTAATTGATCACGGTATTTGGCGACGGTCCGACGTGAAATCTTGTATCCTTGCGTAGCGAGTAATCGCATCAGATCGAAGTCATTGAACGGATTACGTTTATCTTCGCAGGAAATATGTTCCACGAGTGCCTGCTGAATTGCTTTGTTCGAAACTTCATGACCGTCTTCCGTCCGAATCCCTTCGGTAAACAGATCTTTCAGGTGAATCAGGCCAAACGGTGTTTGTACGTATTTCCCCGAGGTAACCCGTGAAATGGTGGAAATATCCATACCAATTCGATCGGCTACATCTTTGAGAATCATCGGTCTGAGATTCCGTACGTCACCTGTTTCAAAAAAGCCACGCTGTAATTCTACCAGCATTCGCATGGCACGGTGCATCGTATTTTCCCGCTGACGAATGGCATCAACCAACCATTGTGCCGATTGCAGCTTATTTTTCAGGTACGTAGCGGCTCCGCGTTCACGACTGGTATCTACCAGACCAATAATCGAGCTATTTACCCGAATATCAGGCCAGTTGCCTCGGTTCAGGGCTACTTCAATCCGTCCGTAATCGTCATAGTGTAAAACATAATCGGGAATAATTCCACGTTTTACAACTATTGAATCGTTGTTACCTCCAACGATGGGTTTGGGATTGAGTTTACCAATTTCGGCAATAGCCACTCGTAATTCATCCTGATCAATACTCAAATGCTTACAGATCTTTTCAAAGTTACGATTGGAAAGTTCAGTAAAGCATTCGCTGACAATATCCATAGCTCGCAGTGTTGCTGCAGTAGCCCGGCGACTTTCAAGCTGGAGAAGCAGACATTCGCGTAAATCACGAGCTGCCAAACCGGCGGGTTCAAGTTCGTCGTGAATGGCTGCAATAACCTCTTCGACTTCTGAACCATCTACAAAAATTCCATGCCCGAACGAATAATCATCGGCTAGGGCATCCGCATCGCTGCGTAAGAAGCCATCATCATCGAGAGAATCAATAATAAATTCGGCCAGAGCCCGCTGACGATCCTTTAGATTCATCCAGCGAATTTGTTCCTTAATTGCTTCCCGCCAGGTTTCCTGTTCAACGATCGGAGAAGAGTATAAATCATCTTCTGCGTTAGGATCCTGACTTAGTCGCGTTTTATATTCAGGAATATCATCATTCGAAAATTCGTCCCAGTCCCGGTAGTCTTCGACGTTAGTTGGCGTTTCGTAATCGGCCGTATGGTCATCCCTTTCGTCCGACGACATTTCCATTTCGCCCTCATCATTCGACTCCTTTTCAGTGGCACCTTCTTCCAGCAGAGGATTTTCCTCTAATTCATTCCGTAAGTGCTGCTCAAGCTCTAAGGTAGAAAGTTGCAAGAAATTTAAAAACTGTATCTGCTGGGGAGCAACCCGCAGGGTTTGTTTCTGAGTTTGCGAGAGGTTAACTGAAGTGCTCATATTGTGGTTTGGATAATTTAAGGCGGTAACTGAAGTACTGTACCTATTCATAAAGTCAAGCCACGCGAGATTTATCCAGACAAATCCTCCCTGTTTGAGGGTAATTTCGATCACCTAGCACGTTTTTTTTGTTGATAATCAAGCCACTTTTGAACGAATGATACCGACGAGTTTATTTTTTTGCTTTCCTCTTCTCTTTTCTTTTGGCGGAAAACTGCCTTTTTTTGCCTCCTCTTATTTCCCCAAATTGTAGAAATATAACCACTCGTCTGGTATCCAATTAGTAAATGAAGTCTTCGAACGTCTGGCTACTCAATATCGCTGCTGCCTCTGCCATTGCCATACTGGTATTGCTGACTTATCTATGTTTAGATCAGGTACGTTCTACGGAATGGTTTAGCGAGCGGGTCGAGCATACGTATAGAACTATTAATGAAAGTGAACGACTGATTTCGTACGTCAAAGAAGCGGAATCTGGCATTCGTGGGTATTTGCTCACATCTAATAAGCTATTTGTCAAATCGTATGAACAGATGCGAAGCGAGTACGAAGCTTCTGCTCAACGCATGCAAATCCTGCTCAATGACAATGTACCTCAGTTGCGACGGCTGGCAGTCTTCAAAAGTCTGGCTCGTGATAAATGGGAAAGTATGGATACGCAGCTCAAGGGCATCGACAAGATGCAGAATCAGGATGCTACCATTCTCAAGAGCAAAGCCATCATGGATGCCATGCAAAAGCAGATTGATGAAATTAAAAAAGAAGAAAGCAAGTTGCTAACGAGTCGGTTGAAGGCTCGCCAGCGGGAGTTTAATCTGGCTCCCACCTATTTACTAACGTTAGCTCTGCTGGCGGGAGGATTGCTGATTATTTCCGCGACGTTACTCAACATTGAACTTCGCCGGCGGCGGCTGACCCAGATTGATCTGGAGAAGAAAGTGGAAGCCCTTAACCGTTCAAATGCTGAATTGGAACAGTTTGCTTACGTCGCTTCCCACGATTTACAGGAACCTTTGCGGAAGATCAGAGCGTTTGCAGACCGTCTGCTCATGCGGCAACGCGAGCAGCTGACGGAAGATGGCCAGGCCATGCTGGACAAAATCGCCAACGCGGCTGAACGCATGCAGGGGCTGATTAATGACCTCCTTACGTTTTCGCGAATGGTAAGCCGTACCGATAAACTGCAAACCGTTAGCCTGAATGAAGTAGTAGACGAAGTAAAATCCGATCTCTCAGAAGTGATTGCTGAGCGGCAGGTTTCGATTGACGTACAATCCCTGCCTACTCTTCAGGGCTATCCCTCGCAGATACGGCAGCTTTTTTTGAACTTACTCAGTAATGCCCTGAAATTTACCAGGGCTGACGTGCTTCCGGTTATTCAAATCACCTACCGGAAAGTGGAAGGTTCTGAAATTGTAACACTGGATTCGGACCTGAAGAAAGAACAGTCGTATCACCGGATACAGATCATTGACAACGGGATCGGGTTCGAACCCGAATACGCAGAGAAAATTTTTGTAATCTTTCAACGGTTACACGCTAAGTCGGCCTACGGAGGCACTGGAATTGGACTGGCCATTTGTCGGCGTGTGGTGACTAACCACGAAGGTTATATCCTTGCGGAAGGTAAGCCGGGGGAAGGAGCGATCTTTACAATCTACCTGCCGATTGAAACCGGTAGGCAGACGTTGGCCAGTACGGCAGAATAAAAAAATAGCCGTATCTTTAAGGGCGATTAGACAGCAATAGCGTATGGCCCTGAGCCTGGTGCAGGTATGAATACACAGATTCCCATTTTGGTGGCTGATGATGATGAAGATGATCGTTTTTTAATCCGAACCGCTTTTCGGGACAGCCAATTAACCAACGATATATTTTTTGTAGCCGATGGAGTAGAGCTAATGCAGTTTCTTCACCATCAGGGTCCGTATGCTGATGCAGAAAAGTATCCGCGTCCCGGTATCATTTTTCTGGACCTGAATATGCCCCGGAAAGACGGCTGGGAGGCCTTATCAGAAATCAAGCAAAACCCTGAATTAAAAGCAATCCCGGTAGTGGTCCTGACTACTTCGAATTCCGAACGGGATATTTTACGTACTTACGAGTCGGGGGCCAATTGCTACATCACTAAGCCAATTTCTTTCGATCAGCTTTTACAGATTGTCAAAAGTTTTGGTCAGTTCTGGCTTAGCATTGCTTCTATCCCCTGGAAATAAAATAATCAGTATTCAACAAAAAAGCCGATTCTCGTAAGAATCGGCTTTTTTGTTGAATACACAAATTTATAAAGGCGTTCGAATGGGTCGTTCCGGTTGCACTAGGGGTAACGACTCTACGACATGAGCTCTCGGAATATCATCTTCGGCAGTAGCGTCTTTCAACCAGCGAAAGAATTTTTCCTTCCAGTTTTTCTTCGGTTTCACATCCGTAATATGAATTAGCTTCGGTTGTGGGTCATCGTCGGATACATCCTTTACCCAGTTCAATGATTTCTGAAGCAAATGATTTTGATTGGACGATAAGTAATTAGCGGTAGCCCGTTTCAGCAGAAAACGAATAATAAACCGCAAAGGCCAAGCCATTCGACCAATGGGCGAATAGGAGATTGCCATATCGATGCCTCGTACTACCCCCATTTGCAGGGCGTTATTCTTAGGCTTGCTCATCAAATGAGTAAAGGTCTGAACAATCTGCCGGGCGGGATTTATATCTTCTTTGATGTCATCAAACTGCCGCCGGATTCCTACCCTTGACGTTTCAATCTGATTTTTCAAGCGGGCTCGCTCAGCCTGTAAATCGGATAAGTTTTCTATTCTATTGTTCATGGTCATGATCAAATAAGTCGAAAGTAGAAACTACTTTTTCGGTGCGTCTTTTTCGTAGTAAAAGCGTTTGATGAAGGTATTAAGGAGTGGAATCTTAATAAATTTATCACGAATCAGGAATAAAATCAGAGTCAGTAAGGCATAACCAAGAGCTACGTAGCCAAACCCTGCCGCCACACTACCAACCGATTCACCAATCCACCAGGCCAGGGCAATACTGCCAAACAGTAAAACGAGTCCACCAAATACACTAACAATTAAAGCGGCAACAACGGACGAGACGATATCAGCCGTTTTGTCGGCCGTTTGTAGCACCGCCATATTCCAGCGGGCCTCTATATAGTCGGTAACACGTGCAAACAAATCTTCGGCTGATTCGCGAAGGTCCTTTATTGATTCCATAAGGGTTGAGAGCGATGAATAAAAAAGTAGATTTAGATCAAAAGAATTACATCAGTTGGAGGATGCTAACCTGTAATTAATAACAAACGGGGAACTCAAACGTGAGCCCCCCGTTTATGATCGACTAATCTTTGACTAATCAGTCATCAAAATTAACCGAGTTGCTCGTTCACTTTTTGCTTCGCAGTTTGCTTGGCTTCGTCAGCCTGATCCTGCAGGTCTTCGAATTTCGAACGTGCTTTATCTTTTAAGTCACCGGCTTTCGATACAGCCTGGCTCTTCAGATCTTCCAAAGAGATTTTACCTTTCTGAATCGCTTTCAGTACTTCATCGGCCAGATCACCCACTTGCTTTTTCATCTTACCACGCGTATCCTCTCCTTTGTCGGGAGCGAACAACAGACCGATTACTGCTCCAGCAGCAGCTGCAGTAACAATTCCTAAAAAGATTTTTCCATTATTAGACATGACATCCTCCTGTTTAAATAGTGAAACTTTTGATTCGGGTAACATTGAAAAAACAGCCGTGCCAGCAAATCAAAAATAAGAGGGATTTTTTCGGACACTGATAGATATTAAGTATAAATTATCAAATGGTATCAAAATTTCGGGGAAAATCAAGAAATATGAAAAATCATCCATTTTTTCGAAAAGATTAACGGATGACTCAAAGTGGGGAAAAAAACTCTCAAAAACGCTTTGGTATATTATTTTAAAAACTATTACCCTGGATACCGCACCGTACAGGTGTTTTAGGTTAGGTGGAAGATCGGCATTGGGCAAGTCCACCGGATTTGCCCAATCTTTTTTTTAACTTAATTGGTTCATACATAAAAGATTATGATAGACTTGTTAAGTCTTGGCTATAAACTGTATAAGATATGCCCACGTATCTTCCGAGTATATACGGAGACAATATGAAGGTTTTGATCGTAGATGATGAAGAGGATTTATGTATGCTGCTAGGAAGTTTTCTTCGCAGAAAAAAGGCAGAAGTGAGCTACGCTAATAATCTTCGCAACGGCTTGGAGCAGTTGCACCATGTCAATCCAGACGTTGTTTTTCTTGATAATAATTTACCCGATGGTACTGGCCTTGAGGCCTTACCCAGCTGGCGACAATTGTATCCGGAGAGCCGTATCGTAATGATCAGTGCGATGAGCAATCTACGTGAAAGAGCTCTCGCCAGCGGTGCCGATGCTTTCCTTGAAAAACCTTTGAGTTTCAGATTGGTAGAGTCAGTTCTGGATTAGGGAACAAACTTATTTATTGCCTTAATAAGGCTCCGGTCATTACTGATCGGAGCCTTATTAGTTTTAACAAGTACTGGAGGGGTATTCCTTGATAGAAAGAAGCACAGAAGACTTAATTAATTGATCCAGGTTTGCCTCTAACGTATAGCGTAGGAACCGACTGGAAAGAGACGTCCAACACCCTGAGGAATATGGGGGATTTTGGGCTACACAGTATTTGTACTTAATCCTGTAGACTCTTTTGAGCTTCGTCAACCTTGCGATTAAGATCCCGTTTAAATTCTTTCCAGTCCTCTTTAGCGTTGTTTTGAATCTTTTTCAGGGATGCGTCCAGTTCATCACGTTTTACTTCCAGCTTCGCTTTCCGCTCTTGCCAACGAATCTTTTCTTTGTCTTTCGCTACTTTAATTTTACTATCTACCCGGTCAATCTCTTTCTGCAAGGCTAGTTTCTGGTCTTCTACTTTCACGGATAGTTCCGAACGCTCGCGTTGCCAGTCTTCTTTCGTTTCCTGACCCGCGTCTTTAACATCCGTAGCTACATCGTCAAAAGCTTCTTTGGTTTTGTCGGCCGCTCGGTCGGTTGCATGCTCTACCTTATCCTGAGCTTCCTGGGCATCTTCAGCAGCCTGATGTTTATCCTTTGCGGTACAATTGATTAAAAGTGAGCAACTCAGCAGGCCCATCCCTAACCAGTACATAGCTTGTTTTTTCATAACTTGTTTTTTGTTTAAGTATTGAGACGTAACTAAAGACAAGCTAATAATTAAAGAAATGTACCTAAGTTTCAAAACCACTTCTTTTCACACCAATGGCTTGGCGTAATGCAGCAGTAAGTAGCGAAGCCGATTACTTATGTAGAGCAAGTGCAGAAAATATGTGGAAAAAAATACCCTTAAAGAAAAGTCTTCGTTCGCAAACTTTATGAAAAGCTGGGTGAAATAGGGAGCGGCTGAGCAGCTTCCACTTGCACATGTAAGCTTTTGAAGTTGACGCCACCAAAGTACGAAGCAAAGGCGACATCAGCGGCATCGCGGCCGTAAGCGACGGCAATCCGGTTCCCCCGGGGCTGTGGCTGAGTCGGATCGAATGTATACCAGCGATCCCCAATGTAGGCTTCAAACCAGGCGTGTAAGTCCATTGGATCAAGCTCATATAGGTACCCTACCACCATACGGGCCGGAATGTTACAGCTGCGACACAAGGCAATGCCCAGGTGAGCAAAATCACGACAGACGCCCACACGATTCAGCGTGATGTCCATCGCTGACGTAGAAGAATTCGTCACGCCGTATTCGTACCGGATGTTGTTGTAAATCCATTGTCGAATGGCCTCTACCTGAGCGTATCCCAAAGGATAGCCCTGGATGATTTCTGCGGCGAGTCCACCCAGTTTATCGGCTTCGCAGTAGCGACTCTGCAACAAAAATTGCATGACTTCATCTGGTACATTCGATACCGGTACCCAGTCTGCCTGCGTATGGACATCAATTTGATCGGCACAATCAGCGGTTACACGTGACTCTAGCCGGAAAGGGCCCGGTGGGATCATTAGCCGTTGACAAAGATTTCCGTACGAATCCGTGTATTCAGTGATCTGGACCAGGGGATCTACAATGTATTCTTCTTTAACGATAAACTGGCTGGCTCCACTGCGGGGGCGAAGCATGAAAACGGCAGGAACGTGTCCTATAGCTTCTAGTTCAATCTGACAACTGGCTTGAATAAGCATGGGATATAAAGTAGTAAGGGGCGGTAAAAGTCAGTAAAAAGGTAGTCCAGATCAGGTAACTTTTCGAAAGATAAGCCAGATTCTCTGGACTAGGGAAGTGGCACTACATTTTCGGTTTCAAGTGGATGTTGTTTTCGAGGTAATGCAACGATGGACCTTTCTTTCTCAGCAATAAACCACTCTTTCGAAGAGCAATCGCTATGGATGTAAGTGAACAAAGGCAAATATTAAATTTTCTGTATGCAGTCTGCAGTGATCGCCATGAGCAGTACCAGAACGCTCGGGAAGAAGCGAACGAATCTCATTTGAAAGAGATGTTCGGTAATGGAGAACGGGAAAGCAGAAAGATGATGGAAGAAATCCGGACACTCTTGCAGGAATTGAATCTGGAGTGGGAAGAGCAAAGTACCCTTTCCGGAGATTTACACAATTTATGGATTGATTTCCGCTCGAAACTGTCCGGTCATGATTCTAAAGCTATTCTGGATGCCTTATGCTGTGCCGAAGAGGCCAATCTGGAAAAGTATGAACAGGAGTGGCAGAATAACCAGAGTGGAGAGGATCGGGTGCAGGCCTTGATCAGCCGTCATAGAGACGAGCTAAAACACTCGCTCGAAAAACTGAAGACGCTGACCCAGGATGAAGCGAGTCACCTAAAGCTGAAATTGTAAGCTAGAAATGAAGGAAAAACAAAAGCCCCGGCTAATTGAGTAGTCGGGGCTTTTACACGTTTTAGTCGCAATTGTAGGTAAAACGGCGAACCCTATCAGAAAGTTTCAGGGTTGAAAAATAATCTCATAATTTTTTATGAAAACTTCAACTTTTTTCGGAACGGTACGAAAGGCTTAAAAAACCGATGGTGGCTACTATCGAAAAGCTGATCATCAACCACCAGGCCGATGCAAAGCCGACGCGACTAATAAATTGCGTACCGAGCAAAGGAGCTGAAATTTGAGCAATGGACCACGAGGCTGTATACGCTGCCGTGTACTGGCCCCGATTGTGAGGTTTCGAGCGGGCAATGGCGTACGAGTTCATGAAAGGCATGGCTAACATTTCGGCCAGCGTAGCCAGAATCATGGCCACTACTAACCAGATGACGCCAAAGAATACATTAAAAATAAGGTAGGATATACCGACCAGTAACGTCCCAATAGCCATGAGCCGTAAATGGACAAAACGATTTTCCAGTTGATGGACCAGCACCATTTCGACGGCTACAATCAGCACGCCATTCAGGGCCATGAGTGTACCAATCTGATTTTCGGGTAGGTGATACACCTGCTTGTAATACAGCGGAACCGTTGAGAACAACTGAAAAAAAGTAATGGCAAATAGGGTAACAAAAACCATGAAAATCATGAAATGCGTATCCCGATAGGCCGAATCCTGACGGGATTGCTGAACGGTTTGACTTTCGTGTGAAACGGAAGATTGAGGTAGAATCAGTACCAGCAGAAGCGTCGCGGCCAGACAGGTGCAGCCGTCCGCCCAAAACAGGAGCGAGTAATCAATGGATGCCAGCCAGCCACCTACCGCTGGCCCTACCGACCAGCCCAGATTCAGGGCCAGGCGGTTCAGCGAGTACGAACGGGTTCGGTTTTCGGGTGTGCTGTACAAGGCTACTGCGGCCGTAACGGCGGGACGGAACCCCTCGGCCACCAGTCCTAGTACAAAGGTGCCCAGGCATAAGCTTTCGAACGTTTTGAGCTGACCTACCACCAGAAACATCAGGCCACCCAGCCCCAGGCATACCCACATAACCCGATAGGCTCCGAGGCGGTCGGTAAGTCGTCCGCCAAGCAGGGTGCCGCCAATGGAGCCAACGCCAAACAGAGCCATGATTACACCAGACTGGTCGATACTCAAGTGCAGCGACTCCGTCAGGTACACGCCCAGAAAGGGAATAACCATAGTACCGCAGCGGTTGATAAACATGACCAGAGCCAGCAACCATATAGATCGCGAAAGCCCGCTATAGGCGGATCGATAGAGTTGTAAAATCATGGGTAAAGTGGGGGAAGAAGAATAGAATAGTGTAGGAAAATCAAAGGTAAGCATTCCCTGTTTTCTCCCGAAAAAGAAAGGAGTGAAGCCTTCCAAATTCGCTAAAAAATTCGTAATTTTAAGAATTAAGCCCTTTTTGCCATGAATGCAGATGCTCTACGACAGGCCGCCTCGTTTTGTGCCTACCAGGAACGAACGGTGCAGGAAGTCCGTCAGAAACTCAACGCCTGGGATGTATCCGAAGAAGATACCGAAGCCATCCTGGCCCGATTAATTCAGGACGGGTACCTCAGCGAAGAACGCTTTGCCAAAAGTTTTTCCCGGGGAAAATTCAGAACCCGCCACTGGGGAAAAATCAAAATCGAAATGGAAATGCGGCGGAAAGGCCTCGGCGAAACCGACCGCAAAAACGCTCTGGAAGAAATCGACCAGACGGAATACCACGACTCGCTGAAAAGCTTACTGGCCAAGAAAGACGCCTCCCTGAAAGATACCGACCCACGGGTACGCAAGCAGAAACTGCTTCGATACGCCCTGAGCAAAGGCTACGAATCGGGCCTGGTCTGGAAAGTACTGGGCGAGGACTGGGACTAAGGTGGCCTGACTTTTTCATCGCGGATGCCACCTAATTTGCACGTATCATGGACTTTGGTAAAGTTTCACCCGGTCAAATCAATACCATCAATTTTACGCTTCCCGCCGACTCGCCCCTGAATACGCAGGTATTGCCGGGCCAGCCGGTGGCTCATTCCTTGCCCGCGTACGTGGGTTGCCCCGTCTGGATGGAGAAAAGC
>JAAIGE0100270184.1_pt1 | contig 19786 bp, 16 predicted proteins | sample 6487951 | NCBI WGS metagenome assembly JAAIGE01 (sample SAMN13974128, study PRJNA590717) | phyllosphere metagenome | biome: tomato field; feature: multiple bacterial spot infested tomato fields; material: tomato leaves; isolation source: leaves from tomato fields | host: Solanum lycopersicum ...
AGCGTCCGCTCGTCTTCGGCGGCAACGATATTCCCGGCGTGATGATGGCGGGCGCGATGCGCACCTATCTAAACCGCTACGCCGTCGCACCCGGCAAGGAAGTCGCGATTTTTACGACGAACGACAGTGGCTATGCGCTGGCACGCGATCTTGAGGCCGCTGGCGTCGTTCCCGTCGCCATCATAGACAGCCGGGGTGCTAAGCCACCTGCATCCTGGAACGGCAAAGCGCGGATCATATCGAACGCCATGGTCACTGACGCCAGCGGAGGCAAGGCTCTGTCTCGCATAACCGTGCGTGGTGCAAATGGCGAAACGTCGATCAAGGTCGATGCGCTTGCTATGTCCGGCGGCTTCAATCCCATTATTCATCTTGCCTGCCACCGGGGCGCAAAACCTGTCTGGTCTGATGAAAAGTCCACGTTCCTGGCTCCAAGCGACCTCAACGGCCTTTCGCTTGCAGGCGCTGCTGCCGGTATTGATGGGATCGAAGCCTGCCTTGCGGATGGCGCATCGAAGGGTTTCGCTATTGCGCAGTCGCTCGGCTTCGCCGCGACCCTGCCTGCCTTTGGTAAGGTTGAGGATGAGTTTGCTGCAGCCGCCGACAAACCACTCTGGAATATTCCCGGTGTGCGCGGCAAAGCTTTCGTGGATTACCAGAACGACGTTCACCGTAAGGATCTTGGCCTTGCGGTGAAGGAAGGCTACGGCCATGTGGAACTTGCCAAACGCTACACAACCAATGGCATGGCGACCGATCAGGGCAAGCTTTCCAACATCAACGCCATTGGCCTTTTGGCAGAAGCACGGGGCGTTTCACCTGCAGAGGTCGGAACGACGACATTCCGCCCGTTCTACACGCCCGTTTCCTTTGGTGTCCTGACCGGCACCGCACATGGTAGCCATTTCCAACCGGTGCGAAAATCCCCTCTGCATGACTGGGCGAAAAAGAATGGCGCCGTGTTTGTTGAAACCGGCCTCTGGTACCGCTCGTCGTGGTTTCCACGTGCAGATGAAAATAGCTGGCGAGAAAGCGTTGATCGCGAAGTCAAGAACGTTCGGCTCAATGCGGGCATCTGCGATGTTTCGATGCTGGGCAAAATCGAAATCACCGGCAGAGATTCCGCCGAATTTCTCAACCGCGTCTATAGCAACGCATTCCTGAAGCTACCCGTTGGTAAGGCCCGTTACGGGCTGATGCTGCGCGAAGACGGTATGATTTATGATGACGGCACCACGAGCCGCATGGAAGAAAACCGTTATTTCATGACAACCACCACGGCTTACGCAGCTGGCGTGATGAATCACTTGGAATTCTGCGCGCAGGCGCTCTGGCCAAAACTCGACGTGAACCTCGCCTCCGTCACAGACCAGTGGGCGCAGATGGCCATCGCAGGCCCAAAGGCCCGCGCCATTCTCGAAAAGATTGTCGATATGGATCTGTCGAACGAGTCGTTCCCCTTTCTCGGCGCGCGCGAGGTCTCCTTTTTCGACGGTCAAATCCATGGTCGGCTGTTTCGAATCTCCTTCTCGGGCGAACTGGCCTATGAACTGGCCGCACCCGCCGGTTATGGTGAGGCGGTGGCCGATGCGATCATGGAGGCAGGTGACGAATACGGCATCCAGCCCTATGGCGTCGAAGCGCTGTCCGTGCTGCGTATCGAGAAGGGCCACGTCACCCATAATGAGATCAATGGCACGGTCGTACCCGGTGACCTCGGCTTCGGAAAGATGGCGTCATCTGCCAAAGCGGATTTCATCGGCAAGCGCATGCTCGACCGCGAAGGTCTGAACGATCCTAACCGCCACCAGCTCGTCGGCGTCATGCCCCTAGATCCATCCACCAGCTTTCGCAGCGGCTCGCATATTCTGGCCAAGGATGCATCGGCAACACTCGAAAACGATCAGGGTTACGTGACATCGAGCTGCTACTCACCGCATGTCGGCTCGACCATCGGACTCGCGCTTGTTCGACGCGGCGCGGAACGCCACGGCGAAGAGGTGATGATCTGGAATGGTCTGCGCGACGAATTTACGCCCGGCAAACTGTGCAGTCCCGTCTTTTTCGATCCTGCCAATGAAAAGCTCCATGCGTGACACTGGGAGACAAACGATGTCAAAATTCCACATCGAATTTCGCCGCGCACTTGCCGACAAGCAATCGCTGCAGCGCAACGGCGTTAGCATGGAAGCGCTACCGGAAGGCACGTTGCTCCAGCTTCTCGCCCACGCCTCGCGGATCGATCCCTCAGCGCTGTCGGGAGAAACATCCGCCGCCGGGCTTCATCTTCGTCCCGTATCGCCCGGGCAATGGTTTGCCGTCGGCAACGAACGCTTGGCTCAGAGCGAGCTCAGGGCATTCGAAGCGAAACTCAAGCCTCGTGCCGATGTGGTTGACCAGAGCCACGGTCGGGTGCGCATTCGCCTCGAAGGCGTGATGGCAGCCCGCGTTCTTGCGAAAGGCACAGCAGTGGATCTCTCTCACGCTGCGTTTCCGGTCGGCAATGCCACAACGACTTTGATCGGCCATATCGCCGCGCATGTGACCCGTGTGGATGAAAACGCTTTCGAAATTACCGTACTCAGAGGCTTTGCCGAAAGCCTCTGGGATGATCTCGACCGGATGAGCATCGAATTCAGCTAAGATGAAGATCCAGCGACGGCCATCATCATTGATGGTAAAGCCGCCGCCTCCCCTATTCAGTCTGTTCGCGCTCCACACGAGGCGCCACGAGATGCTCGCTTTGGTGAAAATGGAGCTAGCTTCAGGCAGCACATCTCGCAATCCGACCGAAGACTGCGAGATGCAATACAAGCCTAAATCGTCCAGTTTTACACAGACTCCTATCCTTCGAAAACGATCACCACATCTCCCGCCTGAAGATAATCGCCTTCCTTGACGCGCAGGCGAACCGTGCCGGATTTGGGTGCAATGATTTGTGTTTCCATTTTCATGGCTTCCATAACGGCGACGAGATCGCCTTCCGATACCGTGTCACCATCGGCTATCTTGAAGGATTGAAGTGTGCCGGAAATGGGTGCCGTGATGCCGTCCGTGTGCGGCTCTGCCGCAGCTTTCGGTGAGGTGGAAACGGCACCACCGGCTCCGCCAAGACCCGCCAGTAACAGATGCGGCAGACCGACCGCCACACGTTTTCCATCGATTTCCAGCCATGTACGGGTGAGGGAAGCATCCTCTGCCGGTGCGGGTCGCTCCATGGCATCCGGCATATCCGCGAAATCCGTTTCGATCCAGCGTGTGTGAACTCTGAAACCATCCGCCCCGATGAAGTCATCGGTATCGATGGCGGCGCGGTGGAACGGTAAAACCGTGGCAATGCCTTCGATGTGGAATTCGTTCAGAGCTCGGCGGGCGCGGCGCAGCACCTGTTCGCGATCAGCACCCGTGACGATCAGCTTCGCCATCAGCGAGTCGAATACACCCGGGATCGTCGAACCAGTTACGACACCGCTATCCAGACGGATGCCGGGACCGGAGGGCGGGTCGAAACGGGTGATTGCGCCGGGGGTCGGCAAGAAGCCTCGACCGGGATCTTCCGCATTGATGCGGAATTCCATGGAATGGCTGCGCGGCTCCGGTGTTTCGAGGACACGCAACGGCTCACCCTGCGCAATGCGGAACTGCTCAATGACGAGGTCGATGCCGGTGGTTTCTTCCGTAACGGGGTGCTCCACCTGAAGACGGGTGTTGACCTCCAGAAATGAAATGGTGCCGTCGACCCCCAGCAGAAACTCTACCGTGCCCGCACCGGAATAGCCTGCGGCTGCGCAGATGGCCTTGGCTGCATCGTGGATTTTCTGTCGCTGTTCTGGTGCCAGAAATGGCGCCGGTGCTTCTTCGATCAGCTTCTGGTTACGGCGCTGCAGCGAACAATCACGCGTGCCGAGAACCAGTACATTGCCGTGCTTATCGGCGATGACCTGCGCTTCAATGTGGCGCGGGCGGTCGAGAAACCGTTCCAGAAAACATTCGCCGCGACCGAACGCAGCGGTGGCCTCACGTACGGCGGACTCATAGAGATCGGCGATCTCCTCCATTTTCCAAGCGACCTTGATGCCGCGTCCACCACCGCCATGGGCCGCCTTGATGGCAACGGGCAGGCCATGCTTCTCGGCAAAGGCGATGACTTCCGCTGCCGTCGAAACCGGACCATCGCTGCCTGCGACCAAAGGTGCGCCAACGCTGGTGGCGATACGGCGTGCTTCGACCTTGTCACCCAAAACCCTGATAACGTCCGGGTTGGGGCCGATCCAGATCAGACCTGCATCGATCACCGCCTGCGCAAATTCGGCGCGTTCAGACAGAAAGCCGTAGCCGGGATGGACAGCGTCTGCACCGGAGCGTTTCGCAATGGCGATAAGCTTCTCGATGTCCAGATAGGTTTCCGCAGGCCGCACGCCATCCAGCCCGTATGCTTCGTCGGCGAGATGGACGAATAGCGCGTTCTGATCCGGGTCCGCATAAACGGCGACCGATCCGATACCGTAATCGCGACAGGCGCGAATAATGCGCACCGCAATCTCACCGCGATTGGCAATCAGGACTTTTTTCATGGGCGTTCTCCCGAAATTTCTATGTTCTTCGCGGCCGTAATTTCGGCGAAGCGCCCAAGTGGGCGAAACTTGATTTTGGCATTGACAGGTACCTGACCCGCAAGGTCGAGATGATATTCGGCGACCGCGCCGATGACCGGGTATCCACCCGTCAGTGGGTGATCGGCCAGAAACAGAACCGGCTGTCCGCTGTGGGGTATCTGGATTGCGCCGGTTGCTGTGCCCTCGCTTGCCAGTTCGGCGCTATCCTTGCGCTCCACCGGCGTTTCACCGGAAAGGCGGATGCCCACACGGCTGGACTGTGGCGTGACCTGCCAGAGCTGGCTTGTCAGCGTCGCTATCCCCTGTTGTGTAAACCAGTCCGTGCGGGGACCGAGCACGATATCCAGTATGACGACATCCCCCGGCTGAGGCAGATGAAAAGCCGGGACTTCATCGATACTGACGCTAGAAAGACCGGTCTTCTCCGGTCTAAGGTTGAGAATGGTACCAGCGGTTACTGTGTCCGGGCCAACGACTGCCAACGTATCCGTGGCCGTGCTGCCGAGAACCGGCGCGACATCGAAACCGCCGCGAACAGCGATATAAGATCGCATCCCTTTTGCAGGATTTGAGAAGCTGACGATATCGCCCGGCTCCAGTGAGATAGGAGCGTAAGGAGCCGCTTCAAAACTGTGGGCGTCGGATTTGACGGTAATCGTGCATGAGGCACCCGCAACGCCAATGACGGCGCGGCTTGAGCTTTTGAACGAAAAGCCCCCGAGTGTCAGTTCAAGACAGGAGGTGTTGGCGGGATTGCCGACGATACGGTTCGCCGCATTGAAAGCGGAACGGTCCAACGCACCGGAGGCAGACACGCCCTGCCCTGTCTGGCCAAATCGTCCGAGATCCTGAAAAACCGCAGGCATCGGTGCAGCCAGCACTTCGAAACGAGCTGTGTCCCGATCGGCATTTGCTCTATCCGCCGCAGGTTTTGCTGCCGGAATATCGATGCTGCCGCCAGCCTTCTCCATATCGAAAAAGCGGACACGATAACCTGGCTGGAAAAGCGCACCGGGATCACGTTCGATATCCCACATTTTTGAAGGCGTAGTGCCAAGGATTTGCCAGCCGCCGGGGCTGTTTTGTGGGTAAACGCCACTGAACGCACCGGCCAGCGCGACCGAGCCCATGGGAATGCGGGTGCGCGGACTTTGCCTGCGTGGCACATGCAGCGCCGGATCGCCACCCACCAGATATCCAAAGCCGGGAGCAAAGCCACAGAAAGCGACCGTAAACTCACTTTCCGTATGGCGGCGAATGACCTCTGCGATACTGAGGCCGGTCAGTTGCGCCACGTCGGCCAGGTCTTCACCGTCATAGCGAACGGGAATCTCCACGAGATTATCGGATGGGGCGATCTTGGCGGAAAGATCGCGGGTTGCGATCTGCGCTGCCAAAGCTTCCGCCGTGATTTTTTCAGGGCGAAAACGGATCATCAGCGTGCGTGCGGCGGGCACCGTTTCTTCAACACCTGCAACCGGATCAGCCTCAAGCGATGCAAACAGCGCCAGCGTCTGATCCAGATCAGCAAGTTCCACCAGAATGGTCGTCAGACTGACGGGTAAAAATCGCATCGTGTTCTCAAGCATGATAGGCCGAATCTGGAATATCGGTGATGAACATGTGTCCGGGAGAATGCGTGATGGCGAAGGGCACGCCAGACGCCATGACCGCGGCCTGTGGTGTTACGCCGCAAGCCCAGAACACCGGCACTTCGCCGGGTTCGATCCTCACGGCATCGCCAAAATCAGGCTTTGAAAGATCGGCAATGCCGATTTCTGCTGGTGAGCCGACATGGACGGGCGAACCGTGGACGGCGGGAAAACGACCGGAAATGGTGGCCGCATCCGCGACGCGCGAGGCAGGAATAGGGCGCATGGACACGACCATGTTGCCCTGTAGACGGCCCGCGGGCCGGCATGGCCGGTTGGTTAGATACATGGGGACATTGGATTTATCCGTCATGTGACGGATTTCGATGCCCGCTTCCACCATCGGCGTTTCAAATGTGAAACTGCAACCGATCAGGAACGCCACCATATCGTCGCGCTCTGCCCATGCGGCTGTGGCGTCGGAGGTTTCCTCCGCCAGCTTTCCATCGCGCCAGATGCGATATAGTGGCAGATCGGTGCGAAGATCGGCACCGGGGGCGAGAAGCGTCGTCGGCACGCCAGGGTCGGACACATCCAGCACAGGGCAAGGCTTGGGATTGCGCTGGGCATACAGCAGGAAATCGAAGGCCCAGTCACGCGGTAGTACAATCATATTGGCCTGCGTAAAGCCGGGAGCAATGCCGGATGTCGGCGCAACGAGACCGCTGCGATAATCGCTGCGGGCATTGCGGGCCGAGGTCGCATCCGTATGGTTCAGGAAGGATGTGGGTATCATCGCAATTATCCTTGGACGCCGGATACAAAGGAGCAGATTTCAATGCCTTCCGCCTCGAAACGCTGGCGGATTTGCTGCGCTATGGCGACCGCACCGGGACTATCGCCATGAACGCAGATCGACTGCGCTTCGATCTTGACGATGCTACCATCGATTGCTTCCAACGTGCCTTCACGGGCAAGCTGAACCATGCGATCGGCGATTTTTTCGGCATCGTGCAGCACGGCACCGGCCTCACGGCGGGAAACGAGCTGGCCTTGCGGCGTATAGGCGCGGTCGGCAAAGGCTTCCGCCACAACCGCCAGACCTGATTTGCGGGCAAGATCGAGAATGGGCGCATTGGCAAGGCCCATCAAAAACAGCGAGGCATCGATGGCCTTGATGCCATCGATAACCGCCTGCCCCTGTTTCGCATCATTGGCGATGCGATTGTAAAGCGCACCATGTGGCTTCACGTAGCGCACTGTCGTACCGGCGGCGGCGGCAATGCCTTTCAGCGCGCCGATCTGGTAGATGATGTCTGCGATCAGCTCTTCCGATGTCACGTCGAGATCGCGGCGGCCGAAGCCGACGCGGTCCGGATAGGAGACATGGGCTCCAACGACCACACCTTTTTCGGCAGCCGCCTTGACCGTGCGAAAAATCCCTGCCGGATCACCCGCATGGAAACCGCAGGCTATGTTGGCGCTGGAGACGATGGAGAGCATCGCTTCGTCGTCCCCCATGCTCCATGCACCGTAGCTCTCGCCCAAATCGCTGTTAAGATCGATGGAAGCCATGTCTTTGCACTCCTTAAACTGCTGGCGACAGCAGGGCGAAGATAGGGCCAATCGACTTATAGCCCATATACCAGGTCAAGGCGCATACAATCACGCCCAGCACGAGTAGCCAGCGTGGATAGCGATACCCTGCCATCAAATCGGAACGCGCCCATGCCGCATAGATGAAGATCGAAAGGCCGATTGGAAGAATAAGACCATTGAGGCCGCCAACGAAGACCAGCATCTGTGCCGGTGGGGTGGTTATGATGATATAAAAGAAGAGTGATACGGCGATAAAGATCACGGTTGCGATATTTCGGGCGCGTTCCGTAATGTCCTTCTTGAAGATGGTAATGAAGGACACAGACGTATAAGCAGCACCGATAACCGACGTGATGGCGGCAGCCCATAATACGATACCGAAGATGCGCAAGCCAAGGTTACCAGCAGCAGCCTGAAAGGCCTGAGCAGCCGGGTTAGCGCCTTTACCGGACACATCGATCATGACACCGCCTGCGACGACGCCGAGAATGGCGAGGAACAGCACGTAACGCATCACGCCGGTGACTGCGATGCCGGTCAGCGCCGCACGGTTGATGGAACCAATGTTTTCGACACCGACCATGCCCTTATCCAGAAGGCGGTGCGCGCCGGAATAGGTGATATAGCCACCGACCGTACCGCCAACAATTGTCGTAATCGTTGCAAAATCGATCGTGGAAGGCAGGAATGTCTGAAACAGGGCATCGCCAACAGGCGGACCAGAGACGAAAGCCACGTAGACCGTCAGGACGATCATCAAAATACCGGCGAAAACGATAAAGCGGTCAACCGCCATGCCAGCACGTTTTGACAGGAAGATACCGATGGCGAGCAGCGCACTGAGCGCGCCGCCAACTTTCGGATCAAGACCAATCATGGCGTTTATGTCAAGTCCGGATCCGCCGATATTGCCGATGTTGAAAAATAGACCGCCAACGATAACGAGAATGGCGAGCAAATAGCCGGAACCGGGTATTGCCGCATTTGCCAGATCGGAGGCACGCATGCGCGTCAATGTCACGATCCGCCATATGTTTAACTGAACGACGAAATCGATAAGAATTGATGCAAGTATGGCAAATGCGAAGGCCGAACCGAGCTTTGTGGTAAAGGTCGCGGTCTGGGTAATGAAGCCAGGGCCGATGGCAGACGTGGCCATAAGAAAAATGGCAGCGACGAGTGCCGCTCGGCGGGATTTGCCCCCGGTGGTATTCTGCACGACCGCAGTCTGATCGGCAGGTCTGGAAATATCCTGTTCCATGAGATTTCTCCGCTCTCAACTTCATCCGCCCCTCGCGGATGCTTGAAGTGATCTTGGCCTCATCTACAAAATTGTCAATATTGTTCAACAAAAATTATAAATCGTCGCTATGCGCGTCACGCCTAGCCAATTTGTTCAACAAAGCGGGATGGTCCACGCAAAAAACGGTTCGGTAGAAATCGCGGCTGAGAAGGCTGTCTACACAGATCGGTGGTACGAGATACTGGTATTCGCCTTTCAGCATCTCAGCAAAATGCTGAACAGATACAGACATGTTGATCCCTAAGCTCCTCGTCAAGCGTCATCATCAAGCAGACCTTGATCGGAAAACTATTGGCTGGCGTAATATTTTTGGCCGTCTCTCCAAATGTTGCACCATATCCAAGCCAAGCGCTGCAGCCAGAAACTCGTTGGCCTAAACAATGCCTCCAAACCATGCGTTCATTGATTTAAGCCTATGCCGATCCATCTAAGTATCAGGGCCACGACGCGCGAAATGCTTTTCTGAAGGCATAGGCCCTCTTCCCAAAGCGTCACAGCAGCGTAACATTTGTGACCTAGACCTAGGCAAACTCGAGAGGCCGGTAAAGCCGTTTCGACCGACCAGCCACTCGCTAGGAAATCGACAACCATCTTGAACGAAACCTGACGAGGTACCCACCGGTGCCACGCGTGTATCCATGCGCTCGTATCGACCTCTCGCTATACAGGAGTGATCCATGCTTTCCATCAATCGGCGCCACGCGCTGGGGCTCATGTCCGCTGCTGCGGGCAGCATCGTGCTGCCGCGCATGTCATTCAGCCAAAGCGCCCGTCCGTCCGTGACGATTGCCGTTCAGAAGATTACCAACAACAATACGCTGGATATCTGGAACGAACAGTCGAATGTCGGCGAACGCGTTTTCTTCCCCAATCTGTGGGAAGGACTGATCAACCGCAACTGGATGGGTGACCAAGGGCCGGTTCCGGGTCTCGCGACCGAGTGGAAACGCATCGACGACAAGACGCTGGAATTGAAGCTCCGCCAAGGTGTGAAGTTTCACAATGGCGACGAGATGACCGCCGAAGACGTTGCCTTTTCTTTCTCCAGGGAACGCGTTTTCGGCAACACCGAGCCGAAGGGGGGAAAGACGGTTTTCGAGGACGATAACAAGCCTGTCACCGCCAAGGAGTTACCAGCGATTGTTCCCGGTGTTGGTCGTCGTCTCTGGCCTGCACTGGCTGGCGTCGAAGCCGTCAATAAATATACCGTTCGCTTCCACAATGCCACGCCCGACGTCACGCTTGAGGGCCGTCTTTACTCGTTCGGCAGCCAGGTCACGAGCCGCCGCTCCTGGGATGAAGCCAAGACCTATGTCGACTGGGCGCGCAAGCCTGTCACGACCGGTCCATATATGGTTGCCGAATACAGGCCCGACGTGTCTTTGACGCTGGCCGCCTTCGATGAATATTGGGGTGGCCGTCCGCCGCTTCAGCAGATCCGCTTTGTCGAAGTCCCGGAAGTTGCCTCGCGCGTCAACGGTTTGCTCTCGGGTGAATATGATTTTGCCTGCGACCTGCCGCCGGACCAGATTGCAGCCATACAGGCCGCGCCGGGTCTGGAAGTCCAGAATTCGACCATCTGGAACCACCGCATCTCCACCTTCAACACGCAAAACCCTATTCTTAAAAGCCCGCTCGTGCGCCGCGCCATGACGCATTCGATCGACAGGCAGGCCATCGTGGATGCTCTCTGGGCTGGCCAGACGGTCGTTCCGGCAGGTCTGCAATTTGAATCCTTCAAGGCCACCGACATGTTCGTCGATGGCTGGACGACACCGGAGTTCAACCCGGAACTGGCCCAGAAACTGCTGAAAGAAGCCGGGTACAAAGGCGATCCGATCCCTTATCGCCTGCTCAACAATTACTACACCAACCAGACGGCCACTGCGCAGATCATGGTCGAGATGTGGAAACAGGTCGGTCTCAACGTCGAGATACAGATGAAGGAAAACTGGGCACAGATCCACGATCCTGAAGGCCTCAAAGGCGTTCGTGACTGGTCGGCCGGCAATTCGATCAACGACCCGATCACGCCCCTTGTGGTGCAGTTCGGCCCCAATGGCGAAGCCCAGCAGAAAAAGGACTGGACCAACGAGGAGGTCAATACGCTCTCCGTCGTCATGGAAACATCCACCGACCACGCACTGCGCAAGAAGGCCATCGCACGCATGCTGGAAATTTGCGAGCGCGAGGACCCGGCCTATCAGGTCCTGCACCAGAATGCCGTCTTCACGGGCATGAAGTCCTCGTTGAAATGGAAGGCCGCCCCCGCCTTCGCCATGGATTTCCGCACGTCAAACTGGAATTCCTGATCCTGTCGATCTTCCACGCCGGTCGCCTGACTGCGACCGGCGACTTCTCTTTATAAAACTGGAGATGATCTCCTATGGCTTCCAATCTTGTGGAACTGCGCGGCCTCAAAGTCGCTTTCGATGGCGTACAGGTGCTGCACGGTATCGATCTCGATGTCGCCCCCGGCGAGGCGATCGGCCTCGTCGGAGAATCCGGTTGCGGCAAGTCCGTCACATGGCTTGCGGCGCTGGGGCTGCTTCCGGGCAAGGCCACAGTTTCCGGATCGGTTAAAATCGATGGCAAGGAGATTCTGGGCGCGCCGCGTCCCGTTCTGGAAGGTGTCCGTGGCAAACGCATCGCCATGATCTTTCAGGACCCGTCCAGCTCGCTCAACCCCGTTTTGAGGATTGGCAGGCAAATCACCGAAACGCTCGCCATTCATCGCGGCCTGATGGGTGAGGCTGCCAAGACGGAAGCGTTGCGACTTCTCGATATGGTCGGGATTCCCGATGCCCGTAACAGGTTCGATCTCTTCCCGCACGAGTTTTCCGGCGGCCAATGCCAGCGTCTGATGATCGCCATTGCCCTAGCGGGCGAGCCGGACCTTCTGGTTGCCGACGAGCCGACAACTGCGCTAGACGCGACCATCCAGGCGCAGATCCTCGATCTTCTGATCGCGCTGCGGCATGAGACCGGCATGGCGACCATCTTCATCAGTCATGATCTTGGTGCCGTCAGTCAGGTCTGCGAGCGCGCCTGCGTCATGTATGCCGGTCGCATCGTGGAGCAGGGGCCGATTGCGACATTGTTCGAAAATCCTCGGCATCCCTACACGCGCGGCCTGTTCGACGCCATTCCGAGGCTTGATGGTCCACGCTCAAGGCTCATCCCCATTCCCGGGACGGTGCCGCACCCGCGCGATCTGCCGCATGGTTGTGCGTTTTCACCGCGCTGTTCGCATGTGGCGCTGGACTGTCGCATTCGTCAACCTGAGCTCACCGCACTGGACGATCACCGTCTTCTGTCCTGCCATCACCCGGTTGGCGTCCGGTCTTCATCGGAAACCCGTATTCTGGAGGTCGTGTCGTGACGGCTCCGCTCCTTCAGGCGAAAGATCTCGTCAGGACCTATGAGGTTCGCCAGGGCTTGTTCGGCAAGGCGGCAGCCGTTCGGGCTGTCGACGGGATCGACCTGAACGTCATGCCGGGGGAGACGCTGGGCATCGTCGGCGAATCCGGTTCTGGCAAGTCGACGCTCGGCCGCATGCTTTTGGGTATCGATCCGCCACAATGGGGCCAAACGCTGTTCGAGGGACAGCCGATGCCGAAGCTTGGCACATCCGCGTGGCGTGCGCTGCGGGCAAAGATGCAGCTTGTCTATCAGGACCCGCTGGCGGCTCTCGACCGGCGCCTGACCATTGCCGAGCAGATCGGCGAGCCGCTCGCCATCCATAATCTGGTTCCGAAAGAGCATCGGCAGACCCGTATTGCCGAACTGATGGCTGCGGTTGGTCTGCGGCCGGATCAGGCCGGATCGTACCCGCACGAGCTTTCCGGCGGGCAGCGTCAGCGTGTCGTCATTGCCCGGGCTCTCGCATCTCGCCCCAAGCTTCTGGTCTGCGACGAACCGGTGTCGGCGCTCGATGTGTCGATCCAGGCGCAGGTGGTCAACATGCTGCGCGACCTACAGGAAAAGAACGGTATCGCCATGGTCTTCATCAGCCATGACCTGAAGGTCGTACGCAATATCGCAGACCGCGTGGCAGTCATGTATCTCGGGCGTATCGTCGAAGAGGGATCGTCCGATGTCATTTTCGCAACGCCATTGCATCCCTACACCAAGGCGCTGGTCTCCAGTGTGCCGGTCCCGGGCAAACCTCTTCACGGGCGCACGATCCTGCAAGGGGAGCCGCCAAATCCCGCAAACCGTCCATCCGGCTGTGCCTTCCACCCCCGCTGCCCGGTTGCCGTCGATCTTTGCCGCACGAGCGTCCCGCCACTGACGCCGATCTCGGCGGGCCGTAGCGCGGCCTGCCATCTGCTGACCGGTGCCGATCAACCGGTTGCGGCCTAAGGAATTTCCGATGCTGCGTTACGTTTCCGTCCGTTTCTTTCGCGCCTTCATCACCATCATAGCGGTGATGACCTTTGCCTTCGTCGTCTTGCGCATGTCGGGAGATCCGGCGCAGATCATGCTCGGCCCCGATGTGCCGCAAGAGGCGGTCGACGCTTTCCGCAAGGCATGGGGTTTGGATCAACCGCTATGGATCCAGTATTTTGCCTATATGAAGTCGATCCTGACAGGCGATTTCGGCGTTTCCATGCGCGACAAGGCGTCTGCCATGCAGCTCGTCATCGAGCGCATTCCCGCCACCCTGCAACTGACGATCCCCGCGCTTTTTCTGAAGGTTTTGATCGGCATTCCCGCAGGCGTCTATGCCGCCCTTCATCGCCAGAGCGCGGTTGATCGCGGCGTCATTCTGGCGGCGATCTTCGGCTTCACCATTCCATCCTTCGTCATGGGGCTGCTCTTGGTGCTGATCTTCTCGATCACCCTTGGACTCCTGCCATCGGGCGGCCACGACACATGGCAGCACGGTATTCTCCCGACGCTCACTATGAGCATCGGCGGCATCGGCATTCTGGCCCGCTTTTCGCGCAGTGCCATGATCGAGGTCATGGGCCAGCCCTATATTCGCGTGGCATCCGCCAAGGGCATGAGATGGCAGGATGTGGTCTGGCGACATGCTTTGCCCAATGCCGCCGTGCCCATCGTCACCATCGTCGGCTTCATGGTCGGCACGCTGATCGCCGGTGCTGTCGTGGTGGAATCGATCTTTTCCTGGCCCGGCATCGGCCGCCTGCTGGTGGTGTCGGTGACCAACCGGGACCTTGCCGTCGTGCAATGCATTCTGCTGCTCATCGCCGCCGCCATGGTCGTCTCGAACCTGATTGTGGACCTGCTCTACGGCTGGCTCGATCCGCGGCTGCGCAGCCAGGCCGCTCACTGAGGATATTCGTGATGACCATCGCAGACACCACTCGTCCATCGGTACGCGACACCTCACTCTCCGTCCGCTTTATCCGGCAGGTGCGAAAGGTCCCGTTCTCCGTCGCCTTCGGCATGGTCTGGCTTGCGGCGATGATCTTGATCGCCTTTTTTGCAGACACACTTCGTCCCTATGGTATCACCGCCATGGATTTGCGAGCCCGCCTGTCACTGCCGAGGAACCCTGCACATTTCCTTGGCACAGATGAGCTCGGCCGCGACGTGCTGTCACGCCTCATCCAATCGATCAGGGTGTCCTTCACCATCGCATTTGGCGCGACGATCATTTCGGCTGTTTTCGGCACCGCGCTAGGGTTTGCCGCCGCCAAGTTCCGGGGTGTGGTCGAGCAGTTCGTTCTCATGCTGGCCGACTTTCAGGCAGCGCTTCCGTTTCTCGTCATGTCGCTGGCCGTTTTGGCCTTCTTTGGCTCGTCCATGCCGCTTCTGATCGGCCTCATGGGGTTTTACGGGTGGGAGCGCTATGCCCGTATCGCGCGCGGTCTGGCAATTTCAGCCAGCGCTCAGGGCTATGCCTCGGCTGTCGTCCAGCTGGGTGCCACGCCGGCACGCGTTTACCTGCGTCACATTCTGCCCAATGTCGCCGCGACCCTCATCGTTTCCATGACGCTGACCTTCCCGGAAATCATCCTGATGGAAAGCGGGCTGTCGTTTCTGGGCCTTGGCGTCCAGCCGCCGGAAACCAGCCTTGGCAATATGGTGGGTTTCGGCCGTGAATATCTCACGCGCGCACCCTGGATCATGCTGGCCCCGGCCTTCGTGATCATGATGACGACACTCTCCATCTCGCTGGTTGGAGACTGGCTGCGCGACAAGCTCGACCCGACCCTGCGATAATGAAGGATATCAACCATGACAAAGATCGTCGGCCATCGCGGCGCCCGCAATATCTGGCCTGAAAATTCTCTCACCGGTTTCCGCAACGTGCTGGCTCTGGACGTCGATGCCATCGAATTCGACGTCCACCTGACCGATGCTGGCGAGCTGGTGGTCATCCACGACGCTACGCTCGACCGCACCACGGATAAGACGGGATCTGTCCGCGCGCTGACACCGCAAGACCGTGCCACGGCACGTCTGGAAGGATCGGCGGATATCGTCCCGACGCTTGCAGACGTGCTGGATATTCTGGCGCAGGCCCACGGCAAGCAGATCCATGTCGAAATCAAATCCGACGAAGCAAAAACGCCCTATCCCGGCATCACGGAAAAAGTGGTCGCGGAGATCGAGCGCTTCGGGCTCGCAGACCGCTGCCACCTGACATCCTTCGACGTTTCAGTTCTGGAAGAGTGCCGCCAGGTCGCCCCGCAGATCGCGCGGCTGGTTTCGGTCAACGCCGAATGGGCGGCCAAGAAGGGTGGCATCGAGTGTTTCCTGAACAGGGTCGAAGGGCTGGTCGATATCATCGCCATTCAACACGAGCTGATGGCGGCAGAATGGGCGCTTATTACGGAAAAGCTGCCACTTCATCGTCTCTGCGTCTGGACGCTGAACGACGAGCCCTTGATCAGGCTCTGGCTTGAACGGGGAATAGGCCATCTGACATCCGATAGCCCGGATCTCGCCGTGCGACTTCACCAAGAAATCCAATCCCAAACGCAACCGGCCTGAAGAAGGAAAACGAACATGGGAAATATCATAGGTACCGGCTTTAATGCGGGCTCCACAGACGGGGAGCTTGCGAGCCTGGAAGAAGACTTGCGCGCTCTTGCCGATATCGGCGTCGATACCGTCGAGCTGGGCCTCACCAGTCTCGACCTCATCGCCGGTGGGCGGATCATCGAGGAGCGGGTTGAGCGGCTCGTTGCCCTTACCAAGCAGTTCGATTTCCGCTACACCGTGCACGGTCTCGTTTCATCGAACTTCATGGACCCGGAAACCTGTCGTTACCAGCTCGATGCTGCCAAGGCGCTTGCCGTCATCTGCGACCGGATCGGTGCGCGAATTCTGGTTCAACACGGCGGATGCCTGCGCGCCGACCAGTTGGTCGAACGCGCCGATGCCGAGAGCCGAGAGCGCGACGCGCTTCATGAACTGGCTGAATTCTGTAAACCGTACGGCGTGCGTATCGCATTCGAAAACATCTTCACAACCGAACCCGGCCAATATCGGCAGACACCGACCGAGCTTGCACAGACAGTAAAGTCGGTCGGCCATCCCAATCTCGTCGCGCTCATTGATTTCAGTCACGCCTATATCGAATCCACTTATCGCGGGCTGGATTTCTTTGAGGAACTGCGCGCCATGGCCCCTGTAGCCGGGCACCTGCACGTGCATGATAGCTTTGGACGCCCGCAGGCCTTCTACAAACCACACCACCTTCAGGAAAACACAGCCCTTGGCATCGGCGATCTGCACATGCCGCTTGGCTGGGGCGACATCGATTGGGAGCTGATTTTTTCCGAACTCACCTTCCTGCCCGATACCGTGCTGATGATGGAAATCGGTCGTCGTTATCGCGCTGAGCAGCCGCAGAGCCTGACAAAAGCAAAAGAACTCATTGGTTTGAATGATCGCAGTGATCGAATTGAAATGTTGAACGTCGGATAAAACCACAATACGCCGCAAAAGGTCAGCGGGTGCCACCTCCCGCTGACCTTGTCAGTAACTGAGCGTGGTCCATATCATCGGCCACTCAGCTGAGATGCTGAGCGTGTGATAGCCGAAGCAAAAATTGGTTAGGGCAGTGTGCTTCGCGCGATCGGGCAATCGTGCGCTATCGAAACGGGTGATTGATCCATAATCGGCCGACCTCCCCTTCCGCACAATCGTCACTCAAGAACTGATGCTCAAGCTCGACCGTGATCTTTTCGGACAACAATTACATAGCTCAAAGCCCGCATGATTGCAGGCTTTGATTTTCTGAACTGTCCTATAAGTTTAGCCGCCGCTGAGGATAGCTGCTTCAGCGGCCTTTGGATTAGAAGCCCAGAGCCCGCCAAGTTGCGAGGACACAGGGTCCGGGAAAATGTATGACTGTTCTTCAACGATTCCGTTGATGATATTGGCAGCCGCTTCCTCCGGGCTTGCCTTTTGCATTTGGAGATCTTTCGCAAGATCGGTGTCTATCGGACCGGGATAGACGCCGAGGACCTTGATCCCGCTTTGGCTCAGGCTTGTACGAAGGCTCTGCGTAAGAGAGTGTAGGGCTGCCTTAGACGCGGAATACGAACCGGCCGGTGGAATAGGTGCCAGACCGACGATGCTCGCCACATTGACGACGACGCCGTTCCCTTTCGCTTTGAACTGCGGGAAAAAGGCTCTGATTACGCGCAAGGTCCCGTAATAATTGGTGTTCATATCTGCCTCGACGGCATCTACGGGCGTGTTCAGGAAATTGCTGGCCGTCATCGTACCAGCATTGTTGATCAAGACATCGACGTCCTTTGCCGCAACGGCAGCATTAGAAACAGACGTTTCATCCGTGACATCAAGCTGAAGCGGTACAACGCGCGCATCGCCAAAATCCGGCAGTGAGGCAAGATTTCTCGCGCTTGCATAGACCTTGGCCGCTCCAGCCGCGAGCGCTGCTTTTACTGTTGCAGCACCTATGCCGCGCGAGGCGCCTGTGATGAGGATGACTTTGTTTTCCAATGACATGATTTTTTCCCTTGAATTATTGGGGGTGTCAGAACCTGCTAGGCCGACAGCGAGCTAGCAATGTCAGGCACATCAAACAGGTAAACAGATCTGTTTACATCGTCAAGATGGAAAAGCTCTCTGTTGTGAACTCCTGCGCTTTGATCTTTGACTGGTCGGCGATCTCGCTCGTAATTTGAGCGAGCAAATAAGCGCTTGGCATTGGCACGGCTGCAACTGAATTGACGACGAGGCTCAAATATCCTTCGCGTTTCGCACAAAGGTAAGGACAAGTAATCGTAAAGCGGAACGAACTCGACGCAAGTTTTCAGAAGTTACACACACAGATCGCACGATCAATCTACCGCGCTTGTTCTTGAGCGGCTTAAGCGACTTATGCTGGCAGGGACGTATTCATCGCGGCTTCCACCAGTCTTTCGACTGCCAGCTTTGCTGGAGCGAACGGCGATGTGTTACCATAGATTTGTGACAAGAGGACTGCGCCTTGGAAAAGCATGCTGATCTGCCGACCAAGAATTTCAGGCAACTGAACGTCAGCCCTGCGGCAGTTGTCGATGAACCAGTTCTCTACGAAGATCGCAAAAATCCTACCCTGATCGGAAATTTCATCATTCTTGCCGATATACTCTTGAGCGGCTTTTAACCCAAGACACCCTCGAATTGGGTAGCTTTCAAGCATGTCTTGGCGAGCGTCAAAACACTCTGATATCTGCTTTATTGGATCTGACGTGCGCTCCGTGACGGGCTTGAACAGGGCTTCGCCTATCTTTTCTCCGTAATGCTCGAGAACGGCGGCAATCAGCGCTTCTTTCGAGGGAAAGTACTTATAAAGGGTCCGCTTTGAAATGCCTGTTTCAGCCATGACCGTGTCGACGCCGGTCGCATGGAAACCGCCATCGTAAAATCGTTCAAAGGCCTGCTCCACTATTTCAAGCCGCTTGCCTGCTGTGCCTTTGTCCTGTTGCACTACATGCTCCCAAACTGCCAAGGCACAAAATATACATGAAGAGACCTGCAACGTAAACTAATCAGTTTACATGCCTAGGAAGTTTGGCTGCGCTGCTGTGCCCCAATAAGACTGGAGCGCAATAGGTTCAGTCTTTTCAAGCAAAGATGCTTCGCTTCCCGGCTATGGGTTCTTCTCAAGTCAGCGGCTGAGATTAGACGATGTTGTCCTTCCAACTGCCGCCGATTTGAAATTGTTAGCTCCCCGACGCCCCAGCGGCTCCGATTTTGAGATAGACACCGTTTTTACGCTGACAGATAGCGCTCGGCAAGACGCGCCCACAATGCGGAGCCGACGACCAAGCTGTCGTCGTTGAAGTCGTATTTCGATGAGTGCAGGATCGGTGAGTCTTTACCGTTGCCAAGGCGCAGGAAGCTGCCGGGGCGGTGGTGGAGGAAATAGGCAAAGTCTTCGCTGCCGGGCAACGGTGGGCAGGTGGAGACGCTGCCGACGCCAACCAGCTCCTCTGCCACCTCGCGGGCAAATGCCGTTTCCGCCTCCGAGTTGACCACGACCGGATAGCCGTATTCATACTGGATTTCAGCCGTGGCTCCATGGCCCTCTGCGACGGTGGCTGTCAGCTTGCGGATGCGTTCCTCCAGCAGCTCTGCGATGGCGGGATCGAAGAAGCGCACGCTCATCGAGATTTTTGCCGTATTGGGAATGACGTTCGAGGCTTCGCCTGCATGAATAGTGCTAACCGTCGCAGAGG
>JAAIGE0101575855.1_pt1 | contig 19748 bp, 30 predicted proteins | sample 6487951 | NCBI WGS metagenome assembly JAAIGE01 (sample SAMN13974128, study PRJNA590717) | phyllosphere metagenome | biome: tomato field; feature: multiple bacterial spot infested tomato fields; material: tomato leaves; isolation source: leaves from tomato fields | host: Solanum lycopersicum ...
CTCGCGCACGCGTGCGAAGTGGTCTCACTGCAGCCCGGTGGCCGCAAGGCTGGGAACTGCCACTACTCCGCTTTCCCGGTGCTGCAGGGCCAGTGCGATCGACGCCAGCCCGATCTTCGCTTCGTCCGTGATCACCGGCCAGACGGCCTCCATCTGCTCGAGCAGCGCGCGGGCCAGGGCCTCCGGACAGAAGTAGGGCAGCGGATCGGCCAGGGCGATTTCGTGCAGGTCGGCCATCAGGCCATTGATCTCGTTTTGGACGGCACTCATGCTTTTCCTCCGGCGCCCAGGTTGTAGCGGATCGGGTGAGCGTCGATGCGCTCCAGGTACTGCTGGGACGCCTTGTCGAACCAGAAGCCCAGCTTCCCTTCGAAGTGGCCATGCCGCTGCTTCTCGCAGGCGATCAGGCAGGTGGGCTCGTCGGTTTTCTTGGTCTCGGCCACCTTGTTGCGCCAGACGATGAACACGTTGTCGACCAGGTCGGTGATCGAGCTCGCGCCGCGGATATCGAACTTGCCCGGCGCCTTGGTCTCGCTCTCCCCCTTTCGGACGTGGTGCACCAGGTGCACGTGCACACCGTTGGCCTGGGCGAAGGTGCACAGGGCGTTCACGAAGTCCTTCTGGCCGTTGTAGTCGTCCTCACCGCGCACGCACTTCATGAGGCTGTCGACCACGAACTGGGTGATGCCGAAGTGCTTGTGGGCGTAGCGCAGCACGGCCATGACCTTCTTCCATTCGATCGCGCCCACGTGGTCATAGATCCACAGCCGGTTGTCGGTCCAGCGGTGCAGCTCGCCCATGAAGGGAACCGGGGGCTGGTCGCCGGCATAGGCCTGGCGGCACATGCGTTGCATCTGGCGCGCCGCCGACATCTCGAACGAGGCCACCATCACGCGCTCGGCCTGGTAGCACAGGTCCAGTTCGACTTGGGACAGGAACATCGACTTGCCGTGGCCGTTGACGCCGGCCCACAGTGACACCTCGCCAGGTCGGAACTCAATCTTGTCCTTCGCCTTGTCCCACAGCATGGTGGGGAAGCGCTGCTGCTGCGCCGGCGGATAGAACAGGGCGATGGTCTGCTCGAGGAAGTCGGCGGCCGGGATGATCCGGTAATGCTCCTCCTCCTCCATGTAGGCGTTGAAGTCGATGTTGTCGGGGATGAGATTCATGCTTCATGTCCTTATTGTTCGGTTGATAATCGCGACCCTCGATGAAGTCGCGGTTCTGGAAATCCATCCACTCCAGGAAGCTCAGCTGGCCAACCCGAAGCCGGGGAGGGCGAGCTAGGTCCTCTTCCGTCGGGATCAAGTAGGCCGTGGCGCCCCAGCTGTGCTCCCGGCTCCAGATGCACAGGTAGTCAGGCCGTTGCCGGGCGATGGCCAAGACAATCGGCGCCCAGTTCGGCTCACTCCCGATCCAGACCCCGATATCGAGGCCGCGCACCCACCGCCAGTCATACTCAGTGCCAGGGTCGGCGAACACCACGGTGTTGCTGGTCTCGATCCGGTCGACCAGCGAGACCATCACCATCTGGTCCGGCTTGAGCCCGCGAAGGCGCGCCGTCAGGATGGGTTCAGCATTCCGCGCAAGCGGCAGGGTCACTCCCAGTCCTTCCTGGAGGGGCCTCCAGCGCCGAGCTGGCCCACGTAGTTCGCGAAATTCGAAGCGCCGAATAGGGTGGCCGGCCTGAGGTACTTCCGCATCGCCGTGTCTTCGGCCCACTCGGCGACCTTCGAATCGACCACCGCTTTGCACTCGTCCACGGTGGCACCCTCGTTGAGTCGAGCAGCAATCAGCCTGATGGTGGCCGGCAGCGGCTTGTAGGAATGGCCTGCCTTTTCGTTCAGGTGGGCGAGGATCTCGGCGGCCGCCGCCTTATCTTCCGAAGATGAAGATGAAGATGAAGATGAAGGGGTTGTTTTTTGCTTATCCCCGGTGGTTGGATTTTGGTTAAGCAAAAGTGGGTTTCCGCCCATTTTTCCGGCTTTCCGGCGCTTTTCGCACAGCGCTTCGTCCTCGACCATGCGCTTGTTGAAGATCGCGCCGTCCGATTCGCGACGTCGTGCTACACCGTAGGTAAGCAGGGTGCTCAGGGTTTGGTTGAAAACTTGGTTATCCAAACCGAGCAGCCGTGCAATACCTTCCTCGGGCATTGGGACGCCGTTCAGGAGCAGGACCCCGCGCTGGCTCGACTCATGCATCAGGCACAGCATTTCGAACCAGACGCCCCTGTCGAAGTAGTTCAGGGACTGGACGGCGAGATCCTTCCGCCAGTCGCCTGGGTAAAACTGGAGTGCTGGCATTTTCATCGTGCGCACTCCTCCAGCTGCTGGTCCTGCAGCTCCTGGATGACGAACGGCGCCCAGTCGTGGCGCGCGGCACGCATGATGTAGGCGAGGCATTCGCTCATCTGCCGGTGCGCTCGACGTCGGGGCGACGGCTTGTGCAGGGTGTGGGGTTGCGCCAGGCTCTCCAGGCCATCGGCCCAGCGGACGAGGTACCGCGGCTTGGTCGTGTAGGCGCCGCGCCGGACTTCGAAGGCAGTGACGGGCTGCAGCGGGGCGATGATCTTGCATTCCATGCCGTTCCGATCGGGTAGGGTGAAGTAGTTGCAGCCGACAGCGGTGTCCCCTACTTTGAACTTGCGCATATGCCCTCCTGGCCAGATTGCGTGTGTGGGTGTTCCCGATAGGCCTCGCCGGCGGCGCAGGACCTCACCAGGGCGGCCTGGCTCTCGGGGTCGAACTGATGCAGGTAGGCGAAGAACCGCCCCCAGCGCACGGTGAAGAAGCCATCCCGCGCACTTGCCCACCACCCGCCGTAGATGTTGGCCAAGGTGAGGGCGCCGAAGAAGCGCTGCGGCGGCTGGTCGACGCCATGTCGGGCTGGCACGAAGCGCCGGGCCCGCCCAGACTTAGGCCGTTGCATCGCCCGGCTCCTGCTTCGCAATCAAGGCGCGGATGTCCTCGACGCGCCACGCGGCAGCGCGCAGGCCCAGCTTGACCGGCGCCGGGAAGCGCCCTTCCCTGATTCCCCTGGTCCAGGTCGATTTGCTGACGGGGATCAGCGCCGGAATGGGAGGCGTTGCGCTCGGGTCGCCAATGATCTGCGGGAGGCGGAGAAAGCCGGTGTCGGGAAGGGTGTGCATTTGATCGCTCCTGTAGGTTTGGCCTGTAGTAGGCCGACAGGAGCTATCGTGCGTTTTCCTGAATCGTTGTGATAGACATTGTCCGAGCACACTATTCAGTCAGCGGGCAGACATTACAGTCTGCCAGCACACTACAATTCTTTGCGGAAACTGTTCACAATCGACCGTTTGTGAACACCTCGCAGAACTGATGAGCGAAGATGTTCAGAAAATAGGTGTTTGACTTTTGAACATGTTCAGATGTATTATGACCCTTATTGAACGGTCTTGAACGTTCGTGAACATTCAAAAGGGGTGAGCGATGGCGATTTTCGGATATGGTCGGGTCAGCACGAAAGAGCAGACGACGGAGAACCAGCGCCGCGAGATCGAGGCGGCCGGGTATGCAGTCGACTACTGGCATGCTGACGAAGGCGTGTCCGGCAAGGTCTCAGCAGCTCAGCGCCCGCAGTTCGCCAAGATGCTCGGCCAGATCCGCGACGGTGAAACCCTGGTGGTGACGAAGCTGGACCGCCTTGGCCGTGACGCCCAGGACGTCGGCGCCACGATCAAGGCGCTGGCCGCGCGCCGCATCGAGGTCATCGTCCTGCAGCTGGGGAAGCTCGACCTGACCAGCGCCGCCGGCAAGCTGATGCTGACCATGCTGGCCGCCGTCGCCGAGATGGAGCGCGACCTGCTGGTCGAGCGCACCCAGTCCGGCCTGGCCCGCGCGAAGGCAGAGGGCAAGACCCTGGGCCGCCCGGCCAGCACCACCGACGAGCAGCGCGCGGCAATGGTGAGCCGGTACCAAGGTGGCGAAGGCGAGTCGATCAGCGCCCTGGCGCGCGACTTCGGCGTTTCCCGTGCCAGCGTGATGCGCATCGTGAAGCCCGCGGCGTGATGGTCCGGTATGTGACCATCCCGAGGTTCGCCGAGCTGTCGGGCTACAGCCCGGCCGCCATCCGGACCAAGATCAGGGACGGGATCTGGCGGGATGGTCGGGAATGGCGGCGCGCACCGGACGGCCGCATCCTGGTCGACGTCGACGGATACCATGCGTGGGTCGAAGGCGGGCGGGCCCTGCAGGTTCGCCATAAGGCACCACCAGGCGGCGCATCCCCGGCGCCCCTCCGCTGACCTCTCCTCGCGCGCGTGCGCGATACCTGTCGCTTTCGACCAGCTGCTACCCCGTTTCCTCGCGCGCACGCGCATACACGCGCGATGCGTGCGGAAACTCCTCCCTTATGGCGTCCAAAAACCCGGCTCTCGCGCGCGCACGCGTACTGGTCCGAGATGGGCTTGCAATTCCGGGGCTCTTCGCGCACGCGCGCACGTACGCGCGATGTCGGCCATAAATGCCACATCAGCGCCGTGCCTTTTAGGGACTGTAAAAACCCTCGCGCGTGCGCGCGTACCTGGTGCGGAAACTCGGTAGCGGCCCCTGGGGTTTCAGGTTTTTTCAGGTCGCATCGATAGATCAACCCTTGGGGTAACCTTGGGGTCTACCTCGCGCGGGCGCGCGCGTACTGGTCCCGAAATACCAGATTGGCAACCTGCCTCCCCTCGCGTGCGCGTGCGCGCGATGCGTAGGGAAATTCCGGGGCTTGAGACCGCTCCCTCGCGCGCGTGCGCGAAATGGTCTCACTGGTCTCGCTCAGACTCTGCCGAAAGAACCACTGGTGAATATTCATTGAATAGTGATATGATCCCATAAGATACCTAATGACATCTTATGGAGATTCAATGAACGGTAAAGTGATCGTTGTCGCTAGCACCAAGGGCGGCGTAGGCAAGACCACGATTTCCCTCAACCTGGCCATTGGCCGGGCTATGCAAGGCCGCGATGTTTGGCTGATCAACGGAGACCGCCAGGACACCGCATCAACGGCAATTGCAATCCGCGGCGAGGCTGGCCGACTGCCGTCGATCGCTACGGCGCACTACCCTGATGGGAGCTCTCTTCGCACCCAATTGCTGCACCAGCGAGACAAGTTCCAGGATGTTGTTATCGATGTCGGCGGCCGTGACAGCACCGCCCTTCGCGCTGCACTCTCGCAGGCCGACTTGGTGTTGGTGCCATTTCAGCCTCGATCGTTCGACACGTGGGCCGTAGCCGATATCGCTGCCCTGATCGAAGAGTCGCGGGCGCTCTCTGGCAAGCCGACCGAGGTGTACGGCTTCCTCAACATGGCCGACATCGCTGGATCAGACAACAAGGAAGCAGCTGAGACGCTGGCCGACTACCCCGCCATCAAGTACCTGGATACGCCCATCCGGCGCCGGAAGAGCATCGCCAATGCAGCTGGTAATGGAATGTCCGTGCTTGAGTATCAGCCGAAGGATGAGAAAGCCATTGCCGAGCTAAACGCCCTCTTGGCTGCTATCTATTGAATATTCAAAAGATATTGAAGAAAGATTCAGGAGATATTATGTCGATCATCAAACGCCCGTCTACTCCAGCGCCGGGGGCAGTCAACGAACAGGCCATTGCCAGCTTTATCCAGGGCGCGCCTGACTCCGGCGCGGTAGCTACTACCGCCAAAAGCCAGCATAGTGACGCGGCCGAGCAGATAACGATTCGGGTCCCCAAGGCCTTGCTAGAGCGCGCCACGCGCATGGCAGAGCGCCAGGGCATTCCCCGCGCAAGCTACATCAAGCGGGCTTTGGCCCTGCAACTGGAGCAGGACGAAAAATGAAAAAAGCGCTCGCCGCCCTCCTCGCTCGGACACATTACGTATATCTGCTTGTAGATCGCGAAAAGCATATTTTCAAGATCGGGGTGAGTATCAATCCGACCTTCCGTGCACAACAGCTCAGGCATAAGTTCAATTTGTCGATGTCAGTTCAAGCAGGATTTACGAAGAAACAGGCTTATCAGATCGAGAAGTACCTGCACTCACGCTTCAAGGATCTGAACGTCGACCGCCGGGAAATGGGGCGAGGCGATGGAAGCACAGAATGGTTCTCCTTCGATTGCTTTCCAGCCTGCAGGAACTTCTTGCGTGATGCAGCGGCGCTTGTGCCTCTTGCCAGAATCAGGCCTGCGCCATCGAAAAAGAAAGATTGGGTGGGGAATTGTTTCGATCTTTTGGCTAAGATGTACCCGCAATAAACCGACCCTCCATTGAATATTCAGTAAGTATTCACTGAACTTTCAATGGAGGGTCGAATGCTGGTTTCATGCGGTGGAATAGGAGCCGGCCAGCGCTATGCCTTTCCCTGGTCCTGAGCGTCGGCCAGCTGCTGCGCCAGCGCCACCTTCTCCAGCTCCAGGCGGGCAACCGCCGCATGCTGCGCTTCCAGAAGGCGCTTCATCTCGGCGACCTGGTCGCGCCCGGCCTGCAGGTCCTGCTCAGCCAGCGCCAGCGCCTTCTCGACCTGTGCACGGGCCTGCTCAGATTCCAGCAACTGGCCCTCGGCCTTAAACTTTTCGGAGGTCGTCGCGAGCAGGTTGGCCTGCGCCGCATCCAGGGCATGGTGCAACCCGTTCATTTCCTCCTTGTGCTCGGCGCGCAGCTGCTCGAGCGCGTCCCGGTCCTGCTGGATCCGCTCATCGAAGCCGGCACGCACCTGCTCGGCACGATCGCGAGCCGTCACCAGGTCCTGCTGCAGCGCCACTACCTGGCCGCGCGCCGTCTCCAGCTCGGCCCGAACGCTGGCCAGCTGCGCGGCGCCGACTGCAGCGTCACGTTCCGCCGCGGTGCGCGCCGTGCGCTCGACGTCGACGGCCGCCGACAGGGTTTCGACGCGGGTCCGCATTTCCGCCAGGTGTTCGACCTGAGATTCCGCGCGCAGCCGGGCCTGGGCCGCCTCGACCTGGGCAGCGCCGGCCAGCGCGCGTTCGCGCTCTACCTCGGCAACCAGGCGCTCGATCTCCGCCGACCGTTCGCCGGCCGTGGCCTGGTGCTGATCCCGCTGGGTCGTCAGGGCTGTGATGTTGGCCAGCAGCTGGTCGCGCTCGGCCTCGAGGTCCTCACCGACCCGCGCCAGCTCGTCGGCGGCTGCCTGGGCCTGCACCAGCCTTTCCTCGGCGTCGGCCCGCGACCCAGTCGCCTGCTGAACCACCCAGCTGCTCAGGGCCTTGGTGATCTCGTCGGGGATGGCCAGCACCTGAGCTGCTGCTTTCGGCCGATTCTCGCTCCACATTCGGAGGAACCGGTGAATCGTATTCGGGCTACCAGTACCGAGATGAGCGCGGACGGCCGCCAAGGTCGGTGTAGTACCCGGCCGCTCAGCAATCAGCGCGTCAACAGCAGCCTCGACCATTTCATACGTGATGCCGGGACGTCCCATATCAACCTCCAATCGTATTGTCAGTTCTGTATTTCGTATTTCATATTTCGTATCAGATTCATACGAAAGACGATCGTCATATTTCAAGCTGTCGGGCTGGGCCTGACGCACTCCGTTTGTTCTCCGGGCGATCGCTTACGCGACCTTTCCGGCCGGTTACTGGGTAGAACCCTGAGAAACAACCCCAGTAAATCAAAACCCGGAAAAGGCCTACCCTCCGGGGGGCTATATAAGGAGGGCGCACAGTTAGACACCCTGTTTGAGGTAGTTGAAGACCGAGGCCCGTGAGACGCCGAGCTCCTTGGCGATCTCGTTGGCGGTCTTCCCTTGGGCCTTCAACAGTCGAGCGCTCACTGCGCGCTGCGCGGCCTCGCCAGCGTGCGCCTGCAGGTAGGCGGCGCGGTCCTGCTTGTACCGTCCCTCGGCCACGCGATCGCGCCCGGCGTCGCGCTTCCGCTTCCGCTCGAGGATGACCGCCGCCGGCGCCAGCGCACGCAGCTGGTTGTGCAGCTCAGGCGGGATGATGTCGGCCAGGTACTCGCGCAGGCCTTCCGCCGAGTAGTTGTAGCGCGGGTCGTACAGCTTGCCGTTGTACTCGAGGCGCTCGCCGGCCGCGTGCATTGCAGCCCGGCGCAGCACCGGCGCCATGGTCTTGGCGATCTCCTCGTCCTCGAGCGTGGGGGTGTAGGTGCGCGCCGTCCTCAGGATCTCGTCGTAGAGGGTGTCAGGATGGGTGTACCAGGACAGCGCCACCGACATGATGAACAGCACCCGGTCACGGTACCCAGGCGGCACGCCGCCGAACCAGTGGTAGTCCGAGATGGCCACCAGGTCGCGATAGACCATGTGCCACCAGCCATAGATGGTGCCGGCCCACTTCCTGTTCTTGTTCGAGCGGCCCTTGCGCGCGCCGGCGGCGGCCAGGTCGTACACATTGCCGCGCTTCGCTTCCCGACTGCCGAGCACCTCGTCGGCCAGCTCGTGCAGCGTCCAGACAGCGTCCGTCAGCACCACGCCGCGGACCTCCTGGCCGTTCTTGCTGTTGGTGGTGCCCACCAGGCGCAGCACGCGCACGCAGTCGCGCGCGGCCGGGTCGGCCTTGATGCTGGCCAGCGCCCGCACCAGGGTGTCCTGGATGCGCTGCCAGACCGGGAGGGCGTTGCTCGGGGTCGGCTTCAGGATCCAGTAGAGGTGCATGCCCCGGCCCGAGAAGACGACGAACGACGGCACCGGCAGGCGCGCGGTGCGCAGGGCGTCGAGGGCCGCGTCCAGGTCGCCCGTGCCGTCGATGTCGACGTAGCAGGCGCGAAGGCTCTTCAGCTGGCGAACGCTTCGCCACCCGTAGAACTCGTTGACGGTGAGGTATGTGTCGGCGCCGCCGGTGAAGCCGGCAATGAGCTTCTCGACGGGGTCGCCCGGCTGGATCTTCGTCCACCGGTGTTCGTCCTTGAGCGCTTCCCAGTAGAGGACCGTCCCATGGGCTGCACGATGCAGCTTCTCATGGTGGTTGATGGGTTGCGACAGGTCGAGGGAGAGCTGTGCGCTTGCTATAACCATTCATGCCCCGGCAGAACCGTCGGGCATGGTGGTGCATGTTCTTCTTGCATGGTTTTTCACCGACGTGTTAATCTGCCGGTACTGACTCCGCCAAGAGTATTTAGTACCGGTCCCAAGGGACCACAAGAAGCCGCCTGCCAGGGCGGCTTTTTTGTTTGTGGCCCCGCCTATCCTTCCACCGCGATCACGTCGACGTAGCCGCACACCTTCCCGGTGCTGCTGGCCGCGCCCCTCGTCACGATCCGCTCACCCGCCATGCCAGTAGCGTGCTTACGGAACACCCGGACGAGCATGTGTTGCACGGTGCTCATCTTTCTATTGTAATCATGAAAAGGGACGGTCTGGGAGTAAACCTCGCTGTTTACGCAACTTTCGATCCGAAATGGCCCTTTACGGCCCCTTTTGCTCACGCTTCCATGAGAGCACAAGCTCAGCGGCGTGGTTGCAAAACCGCCCTGCAGAGGGTGGCGACGCGCTCAACGATAACCACCAGTCGGTCAAGCTCGGACTGCGCGCTCGATGTCCAGCGCCAGGCCGGCGAACACGTCGTGATGGTAGGGCGCGTGATGTGCTGGGCGCCGGCACAGCTGCGGCCGCTGGTGCCGCGCACGTCGTGACGCCAGCATGAAGGCTTTCCAACCACAGGAGGCCTTATGCCCTTCAACTTCAATCCGGCCACCATCAGGGCTCTGGCCAAGCTCGTCCAGGTGCTCGACCAGCACCGCTTCGGCGCCGTGATGCTCATCCTGGTGATGGTCGCCGCCGGCGCGCTCATGGCGGTGCCGTACCTGCAGGCCGCCGCGCTGGCGTGACCAGCACCGGGGGAGGGTGCCGCGCCAGCGCGCTGACGTTACCGCTTCAGCCGATCGGCAACCAGATCGGCGATCTCCGCCGCCAGGGCGTGTGTATCGATGCTCGGCGAAACCGTACGGGATTGGCCTACGGCGCCCTGCAGGATCTCGATGATCTCGGCGTGCAGGCTCCGCTCGTTTTGCTGCGCCTGCTCCTTGAGGCGTGCACGCAGCTGTTCCGACATTCGCAGGGGGTAGGGCACTGAAGTGGATGACATGCGACGGAGCATATGAGTCTTTATGGACTCAGGCAACGAGTCAAATTTGACTCAGTAGACAAAAAGAGTCATTATTGACTCCCGTCATAACACATCACAAGGGATCATATATGTCCACTCAGCAGCACCCCACGCCTGTGCGCATGCCGGAAGCCCTCAAGGAATGGATAAGAGCCTCGGCCATTGCGAACCGTCGAAGCGTGAATGCGGAGATCGTGACCTTGCTGGAGATGGCCAAGGAGCAGCAGGAGAAGAAAGCAGCGATGAACTAAGTCAGCAGATCCTAGAAACACAAAGGGCCAGCGTGCAAGGCTGACCCTCTGGTGTTGCTTTTACAACCGTGCCCGGCGGAACCGGGAGGCTGTGGCCGAGGCGTGTGCAAGACGTCTGGGCCGCGTGGACAAGTGCGCTCATCTGAAGGAGTAACACATGCACGAAACGAAGGTTAACACAAAGATTGGCGATGTGGCATCGCCTGACGCAAAAAAAACCATCTTGCCGCCTGAATGTGTCGGCGGCATTGAGGCCCAGAGGCCCCCGATCCGTACCAACCCCGCCCTCAAGCACATTGAGCGTGCGTCCTATGAATTCGGTTCCCTCCTGCGCTCGCTCCCCGAGCATCTGCATGGCGCGGCCTTGAGCCCGGAGCAGGTGCAGGAGATGGAGGCGGCAGACACCCATGCCACCAACTGCAAGGCCACGCTGCTGGATGGTCTGCAATCCCTGGGGCGCATCCTCTGGGCTGCCGGCGTCAACGAGGCCTTCCCGGCTGATGTCGGCGACTGCGCCCGCGTCGGCATGCTGGTGACCGAGATCGCCCTGCAGATCCAGTTTCTGGATGACTTCCAGGAGGACGTCGACGCGTACACCCATCTCACTGCCCGTCAGCCTATGCACCAGGAGGGCCAGGCATGAGCAACCAGACCACACGCCCGCTGCATGAGGCCTTCTCCTGGGTGGAAAAGGGCGTCGCCGACGAGCCCGGCGCGGACTTCGCTGCGCTGACGATGAACGTGTGCCGCGGCGTGGAAACCTGCCTGCAGCTGCTTCACTCCACCGACTTGGCGATCCATGCCCAGGGATGGGGCGACGACTGCAGTCCGGTACTCGGCAGGATCGACAAGGAGCGGATCACGCTGCTGGCAACGGCAGCTGTGCAGATGCTGGGTGACCGCGCCGAGGCGCGTGTGGACGACGCCAACGATCGGGCGCGCAAGGCAGCCCAGGCCGGGGGCGGCGCATGAAGGCGATCTTCCACCCTGAGCACGGCTGGCTCACCCGACACCCGCGCGTGTGCCTGCTGATCCTCGCCGGCCTGATCATCCTGAACGGAGCAATCTGACATGGCAAGCAACCAAGCCACCGACGTCGAGAAGATTGCCTGGTACGCGCAGCTCTGGCGCCAAGCCGATAAGGAAGCGATCGCGGACAGGCGCAACGTGCAGAAGCAGCGCGCTGAGTATCGCGCCCGCGGCCGGCTGCGTGAAGCTATCGACATGGCGATACGCCGCGCCGCTCGGGTCGCCGCCGCTGCCCCTGGGAGATTCGCCTGGCGCGGGCACGTCACGCGCCTCGCCTGCGGGTCCAACGCGTACAGGCAGCGAGTCCAGTACCGTGCGCGCCGGCGGCTGCATAGGGCGGTCGACGGCTCGATGCGGACGACGGGCTGGCCGGTCCTGTCGGCGCCGGCGCGGCCCCGGTGCGAGATGCCGCGGGCGCCGCTGCGGCGGGTAATTATCTCGTGATGGGACGCAGAAAGTCGGCCCGGAAGGCCTGTTTGGAGCAACCACGCCTCCTCGCATCGTGCATGCTGGTAATAGGGAAAACTAACCAGGAGACGACATGCGAGCACAGGAGACAGGGCGCCACCGCGGCGCGGCGCGGCCAAGCACCCTCAGGGTGCGCGGAGTGGGTGGTGTGGCCTTGCTCCCCGAAGGGGCGAACGACTTTCGCAGAAAGTGTAGTGAGTACACCGGGCCAGCCCGGTGCCCGCTACACCGGCCTGCGCCGGCTGCGGGTGTGGCTGCGGGAGCTGCGCCATGAACGCGCCCGCCTACTGCATCCTGCGCGCCGAGAAGCTGAGCGAGATCGGCAACGTCGCCGGCTCGGCGAAGCACACGTTCCGCGAGATCCCGACGCCGAACGCGGACCCGAGTCGGACGCACCTGAACAAGACGTGGGGCGCCCAGAACGCGGCGGCCGTGTGCCAGGCCGTCAAGGCCCGGCTGCCGGCGAAGCGGCGGAAGGACGCGGTGCTGTGCATCGAGTACCTGGTCACGGCATCGCCCGAGTGGTTCAAGACGGCGCCAGTGAAGCAGCAGAACGCCTACTTCGGCGCGGCCGTGAAGTGGCTGGAGGCGCGCCACGGGAAGGGCAACGTGGTGTGCGTGAACATGCAGCTGGACGAGACCTCGCCGCACCTGGTGGCCTACGTGGTGCCGCTGACGAAGGACGGCCGGCTGTCGGCGAAGGACTTCCTGGGCGGCCGGAAGGTACTGCGCGACATGCAGACCGAGTTCTGGGAGCGGGTGGCCAAGCCGGTGGGCCTGCAGCGCGGCGTCGAGGGTTCCAAGGCCCCGCACACGACGGCCAAGCAGTACGCTGCGGCGCTGCAGAAGAACCCGACGCTGGCCGCGCCGACGCCACCGGCGCCGACCATCGCCGACCGGGTCACCGGGAAGGCGCGGAAGATGCAGGAGGAGCACGAAGCGGAGCAGGCGCGCCACCTCACCCTGGTCGAACAGGCGCGCAATGTGGCGGAGCTCGGGCAGCAAGCCAGGGCCCGGCAGGCGGCCGCGCTCGAGCAGCTGCGCCGGAAGGCCGAAGCGGCAGAGCAGCGCGCCGTAGCGGCCGACCAGCTGCGTGAGGAGAACAAGATGTTGAAGCACGAATTGCAGGTGCAGCGGACCTACTTCCAGCAGCAGATCGCCGACTTGAAGGCAGCGCTGGCCAGGGCGGTCGACCAGGTGAAGAACCTGCTGGCCAAGGTGGGGCTGATCACGCGGCAGCGCGATGATGCAGAGGCCGAAGCCGATGAGCTGCGGGCGGTAGTATACCCAGCGAAAAACACTGTGCGCCCCGTTTCCCCGCATGGGTGAACAGCGCTTTATTCAGGAAGAAAGGCGGAAATGAATATGGATGAAAACCTACTGAACCGACTGAAGCTGTCGCGCATTTTGCATGGCATCGGCATGGAAGTCGAAGAAATCCTTAGTCAGAAAACGAGCGAGGAACAGGATGAGATAAGGGACGCGATGATCGAATTGGTCCGAAAAGGATGCGCGGCCTATATGAACCTGATGGAGGATGAAAGGGGCGAGGATTTCGAAGACGGCGATGTGATGGAGCAGTTTTTATTGACCCCTCACGGCATACCGCTGGTCGACGCCCTATCTTTTGCAATCTCGAACAATAAAGGATTTACCCCATTGCAGGAGGGGCTGTTTTTTGCGTCTCTAGCCGAGATGCTTCTGTGGGAAATACCTGATGAACTGCAGTATGGGATTTCTGAGAATGACGAGTTCAAGGTAACTGACCCGGTCCGTTTAATCGAGATGTCTGTCTTTGCAACAAATGCAATGTGCGCTATGAATGAGGCGAAACGCAGGGTCTCGCTCGACTCAATTCCTGACCATGCAATCTCAGCAAAAGTGGCAGAAGTGATCAGCGAAAAAGCGAAGAGGAATGCTGAGCTGGCCCATGTCGAGCACCGCGCAATGAAGGCCACGGTATTTGAATGGTGTGACGCCAATTTCTCGAAATTCAAGAGCATTGACCAGGCTGCGCAGGCCATCGCCGGGGTAGAGGTGCCGGTGGCCTTTACGACTGCCCGCTCCTGGATCCGAGAATGGAAGCAGAAAAATACCGCCAAGGCCGAAGCATCACCTGGGGAGTTCCAAGCGATAAAGTAAAAGGCCACTTCGCAGTGGCCCTATAATCCCCCTCGGGATAACAGGGGGACCGATGAAGCTTCCAGAATACGACAATAGGCCGGGGCCGGGTGAGCCGCTCTATGAAGATGTGAATGCCGAATCCCAAACGTGGGAGGACATCAAATTCACCTTCCTCACTGTCACCCTGTCCCTCGGCACGTTAATTGGCATCGGCGCCGTCATCGTCCTGCTGCTGCTGGCCATCTTCAACTGAGAACAGGTAGTCGATCACGTCTTCCTGGAACTGCTCATCCTTGCTCAGGGCGGCATTGGCCATCAGGCGCTGCGCATAGGCCCGAGCCTGTGCCGGCGGTACGGTGTTCGCACGTGCCAGCCAGTGCGTGAACTTCGGATTGAGCAGCAGCCGTTGTGACGCCTGATTGGCGGCAACGAGACTACCCGCCGTTCCCGCGGCCAGGAAGGGCTTGAGGAACGCGCCCACGGTCAGCGTATAGAACGTGCCGCGGGCACTGACCGCCGCTGCCGTCCCCGACGGGTTCGCCCATACTTTCGAAGCGTCGCTCAGCATCTCGGCCGTCTTGGCGATCTTCCCCAGGTTGTTGGCGTGGTTCTCGCCGCCCGGCAGGCGCTTGAACAGCTCCTTGCCGCCGCCGTTCTGGTTCAGCTTCGCGTAGTTGGTCAGGAAGGTGCGCGGCGACCACACGTCGCCGTCGGCGGTCTGCTGCCCCGGCTTGGCCATGCCCATGTCGTCGATGATCGTGGCCACCAGCTTCTGGCGCGCCTCCGGATCCATGACCCCGCGCAGCTTCGAGTACATGGTGGGGCCGCTGTTCAGCGAGCCCACCACGGCGTTGTAAGCGCCTTCCGGGGTGCTGCGGTTGGCGATGCCGTTGACCTCCTCGGCGCGTGTCGACGCACGGCTGTAGAACTTATTCGCGCGGTCCAGCCCCATCGAGGCCTGCAGCTGCTCCGGCAGGAGCGGGCCGACGTCGACGCCGGCGCGCTGGCGATCGGCAGCACTCACCGCTTGGCGCATGTCCTGCGACATCGCGCCGTACAGTCGCTTGAACTGCGCACCCTCTGGCGTGCCCAGGATCGCGCTCGAGTTCGCTTCCTCGCCGATGCTGGTCCGGAGGTTCTTCAGGGTCTGGAAGGGGATGCCGGGCGCTGCATCCACCAGCTGGCCGTCCGCGCGCTGGTAGCGGGTCGGCGTGTTCATGAGCGGGTTGCCCGGCACCGGCGTGCCCATCACATCGCGCGCCAGGTCGTCGGCAATACCGGCGATGCGGCTGTTGCGCAGTGCGGCGGAGGTAGCCGGCGCCGCCGGGTTGATCGCGCTCATGCTGCGCGCCACGCCCAGGGCATTCTCGGGGAAGGTGTAGAAGCCAGGGCCGACGGCATCCGCCACCTGGTCGTTCAGCGCCCTGGTGGTGGTGTTCACGCGGTTACGGAAGCCATCCTTCAGCGCCGCTTGGATCGCATCGCCTGCCACCACCGGGCCGAACTCGGTGGAGATCGAGTCGCGCAGCGCGTCGACCTTACCCCGCATGCCGCTGATGTTCGCCTGCCCGGCCTTCTCATACAGCCCCGCCGAGAATGGCGTTTGCGCCAGCAGGTTCTCCAGCCCCATGACGGCCCGGTTCCCGCTGGCCAGGCCGACCGACGGCGAATCGACGCCGCCTTCCTTCAGGTCGTGGATCCGCTGTTCCATCTTCCGGCGCCCGGCCTCGTCCCCACGCACCGCGCGCTTCGTCCCGGACAGGGTTGCGGCCACGGCCGCCGAGGGCAGCATCCCAGCCAGCCCGGCCCACTCCGGCGCCACCTCGTTGACGCTGCCGCTGGCCAGGCCCGACAAGGCGGCCATGCCGGCATTCCCTGCCTGGGTCCGTGCGGCCATAGGCACGCGCGCGCTCGGAACCACCGATGCGCCGGCGAAGCGCCCGCCCGTGTGCAGGATGCGCGAGGCCGCGTCCTGCGGGTTCGGGTTGTTGATCGCCGAGCCCAGGCCGCCCTCGTTGAGCTTGGCGGCGATCCATTCGGAAGACCCGACCACCTGGCGGCGGTCCGATGGTTGCGTCCATTCCGGCGGTGCGCTGCGCTTGCCGGTGGCCAGCTGCTTGCCCTCGTTGTAGGCGAACCCCACGCCAGCCTTCACCAGGTCGACCACGTTGGCCGCGGTGTCGACTGGCAGGCCCAGGAGGTCGCTGAAGAAGCCCTTGTTGACGCCGGCGGCGGCGGCGCGCACGCGGTCGATGTTGCGGACCTGCTTTGGCGGCTTCGAAGGCTCATTCCCGAACAGCTCCTGGCTGTAGTCGCGCGGGCCTGGCGCCGGCGCATCGCCGAACAGGTCGGCGGAATAGTCACGTCCCGGCATCATTTATCTCCCTGGATCTTGTAGCCCTTGGCACGGAATGCTGCCGTGACGTCGCGCGTCGACCGGCCGCTCCTGCGTGCAGTCTCGGTGATGTCGGCCAGCGTAATGACCGGCTTGGCGGCTGGGGAGCCACCAGGCGCCCCATCGCCATGGCCGCCACCCTGCCCGCCGATCTCGCCGCGCAGGTGTTCGCGCACCTTCTGCGGCGCCCGCGATGCCGCGTCCATTTCGAGCATGAGCTGGCTCATCACCGCCTCGTAGGCCTTCTGGCTGGTCGCTTCGGAGATCAACTTCTCCGCGTGCTCCTTGTCGTGCACGGTCGGCTTCTGGCCACGCGCCATCGCGCCGGCATAGGCCTGGACGAAGCCAACGTTTGCGGCGGCGAATTTCTTCAGCGCCGGGTCGTTGGTCTGCGTGTCGAACATGACCTGGGCTTTGCCGAATGGGAGGATGCCCGCGCGCGCCACGTCCCGGCCGGCGGTGATCGCCAGCGGGGCCAGCTCCCTCGCCTCGGAGATCGCATTCTCGACGCGTGCACTGATGTTGGCGGACGTGCGCAGGCCGGCGACCAGGCCGCCATAGTCGGCGGTGATCGACGCCAGGTCGGCGCCGCTGATGCCACGCTCTTGAGCTTTCTTGGTGATGCGTCCGCGGAGGGCCACCATGTTGGCGGAACCCTGCGCACCGCGTCCGATGTTCTGGAAGACGGAGCGATCGCCGCGCAACGCTTGGTCAGCCATCATGTCCAGGGTGTCTGAGTCGAAGGATGCCTCGGCGCCGCCGCTGCCGCCCCGGCCTGCACCGCGAGCCGCCCAGCGCGCATCAGCCGCGCGCGAGTCCGGAGACTGCGTCTTCGGGTACACAGTGCCAGGTGCGACCCTGTTCCTGTCGACGAAGCGTTTCTCGCCGCCCGTATCCAACTCCGCCCAGTCCGGCTTGGCGCCGAAAGCGCTGACCTCTTCGCGGCCGTCCTTGTACGTGATCACTCGCACTGGATTGCCGCTCTCTGGGTCGGTGGCGACGTCGATGCGGTCGACCTGCGGCATCAGCGCTGCGGCGGCCTTGTACCGCTTCTCAGCGCCTTCGAAATTATCCCCGGCTGCGTAGATGTCAGCGGCAGCCAGCATGCGCTCCGCCGCCTTCTGGGTCATGCTCGAGCGCCCGCGGCCGCCTTGCGGGTTCCCCATCGCCATCGCCTGCTGCGGCGACATTCCGAACCTGAGCCAGTCGGCCATGCCAAACGTCTTAGGAGCTTGCCCACCTGGTGCGGCGCCCGGCATGCCCTGCGAGCCCTGACCGCCGCCCCTCAGCGCGCGCGCCGCTGCCTCGGGGGTTTCGCCGAGACGGTTTACTCGATCGATGATCAGGTTGGAAGTTTCCATGCTGCCGGGGTTGGGGAGCCCAGCCTGCTGTGCCGCGTCAAGGTACGATTGAGCGCCATACCTGCCTGCAGGCGGTGCACTGCTCCCCATGGCCTGCATACGCTGCATGAACGGCGACGGGAAGTCCGAGGAGGGAGCTCCCGGCGCCTGCTGGCCACCGGGCGCAGCACCAGGGGCTGCATCAGGTGCGCCGCTGTTGAACTTGTCGAAAATGCTCCGGAGTCCGCCGGCGTCGTTGTCGCCGAGGAGGGCCCGGATGCCACCGAGTCCGGAGCCTGCGCCGGCGAGACGCGGATCCGGGGTGAAGGCTGGGGTGGAGCTCAGGCCACCGGCAGGGCCAGGGGGAAGACCGAACATACCGGCGCCGGCGCCCTGATCCTCCTCCTCGTACAGCTTGCTGATCTTTTCGGCGATCTTCCCGTCACGTGTCCGCACACCCTGCTGATGGGTAAAGTCCGCCTCAGCATCCTTGAGCTTCCAGGAGAGGAGCTGCTGCTGCATGGCACGCTGCTCCTCGAGGAGCTTACGATCACGCGCCGATTGCACTCCCTCTTCGAAGGCGTTCATGCCACCAGCCAGAACTCGCATCGGGTTGACCGGAACTCGGGATGGCGCCGACATATCCAGCATTCGCGTAGCGGCCGCCATCAGCCCCTTATTCTGCTCCGGGGTCATGTTGAAAAATGCGTCAAGCAGTCCCATGGCTTAGCCCTCGGCGTTGTCCAGGATGGCAGGGAAAGGCAGCTCGGCCGACAGGATGTCGCAGGTAGCGGCCTTTGCGGCGTCGACCTTCTCAGGCGGGTGCAGGTCCAGCACCGCGCCCAGCTTCTCTGCCAGCTCCTGGCCGACCTGGTACAAGGCGACGAAGGCCTCGGCGCGCTTCATCTCGCTCTCGGTGGCGTGGCGGACGGTGACCGTGTGGCCGGCCTGGATGGTCTGGACGACCTCGACCAGCGTCAGCCAGTCGCCGCTCGGCTCGGCACAGAAGTGGCCGAGGAGGGTGGGCGCGGCCTGGTGGAATTCTTCAGGGAAGTAGGCCAGTTGAAGATGCATGTTCGTTCCTTTCGGGAGATGTGGGGGAACATGCATTACATCGAAGCCGAGTCCCAAAATCAGCAGTTTATGGGACGATTTGCAGGGCGGCCTGCAGGTCGCGGTAAGCCTGGGACTCCCCGATCGAGAATCGATGCATCAGGCGATCGCGCACCTCGGCGCGTGGCCGGCGCTCATCCAGGAGCTGGCGGGCGAACTGGATGCGCTGCTCCTGCAGGGGCACCAGCAGGCCATGGCGGGCGCCGACGGACTCGATCATCCGGCGGAACTCCGCGATGGCTTCGGGCGCCGCGTCGCACCCTTCCAGCTTCGCGAGCAGGTCGTTGATGACGTCAGCGCGCATTGGCGGCGTGGTACCGCGTGCCGACGTCTGTCAGCGCCGTGGCCAGCGCCGCCTCCGCCCGCGCGAGCTCGATGTCGAAGATGCTGGTGGGGCGCGGCTTGATCCCCAGGCGCCGGCAGATGATGCCGGGGTGTGCGTCCCGGATGTAGTGCCAGCGCAGCAGCTCGCGATGCATCGGCGTGAGCCGCTTCCATGCCTGCTCAACCCGCGCTGCGTCTTCGGCGTCGAGCCTGTCGCCGGCCCCTGCGCCACCGGTGCTGATCGAGCCCATGGCGGCCATACGCATGTTGTCGCAGATCGTTCCCGTCATTGATCCGAACGGGCGCGACGGCCCGCCACGCGCCCACCGAGCCCAATTGATGATCCGGTCCTTCGTCGTTTTATGTTTCATCGACACCCTGTTTTGCCGTCTTTTGTTCTGTACTTTTTGCTATCTCTGAACGTTCCGCGCGCGTGTACGCGCGTGTACTGGTCGCAGAAGCCCTCGCGCGCGTGCGCGATGTCGGCGGTAAATGCCTCGCGCACGCGTGCGAAGTGGTCTCACTGCAGCCCGGTGGCCGCAAGGCTGGGAACTGCCACTACTCCGCTTTCCCGGTGCTGCAGGGCCAGTGCGATCGACGCCAGCCCGATCTTCGCTTCGTCCGTGATCACCGGCCA
>JAAIGE0100461986.1_pt1 | contig 19746 bp, 25 predicted proteins | sample 6487951 | NCBI WGS metagenome assembly JAAIGE01 (sample SAMN13974128, study PRJNA590717) | phyllosphere metagenome | biome: tomato field; feature: multiple bacterial spot infested tomato fields; material: tomato leaves; isolation source: leaves from tomato fields | host: Solanum lycopersicum ...
CACCTACCGCTACACCTACCAGGGTGCGGAAACCTACCTCACCCAGCAGGTGATCGGCACCAGCACGCACAAGGACTTCAAAACCAGCAACAGCACCAGCACCTACGATGCCTGGGGCAAGTTGCTGTCGGTGCGCGAGAACACGCCGGGTGGCCAGGTCGATGACCGGCGGCCTGTGGGGGCTGGATGTGCTGGACGCCAAGGCAGCTACCGACTATATCGATACGTTCAAGGCGTTTGATGCCGGGGAAGCAGGGGGTTTGAGTGGCTAGCAGTGGCGTTTGGCCCGGGCGGAAGCGAACTGATCAATAGGCTCAGTCTTTTGAAGTGTGATGCTTGCGTCGTAAAAATCTTTCATTGCAATCTGTGCCAGCGCTTGACACACCTCCCGGGGGAGGACTTAAAGTTCACACCGTCATCACAGGGGGATGCGACGGGCTCGCTTCGGGGGATAGTGACTATCAGGATCGATAGCCACGCACGAGCGCTGCAACGGCGGGTCCAAAACGAACCAAGGTTTTACCCATCGTTCTCTAGGTCGTCTGGCCTGGCATGGTGGTCTGCGTCTCATGGATGTGGCGATGCCGTCTGTCGATAAACTCTCTGCCTACTGGGCAAAAGACCCGGCCAATCCGGAACTTGCCTGTCAGCTGTGCGATGCATTGATCGAAACGGGTCAATCTGCACGCGCAGAAGATGTGATTGCCGCATTGCCGGCCGATACAGCATCGCTCGCAGGCGTGCAATTCCGCGCAGCGCGACTGGACCTGTTGGCTGGCCGCTATGTGGAAGCCGAAGCGCGCTTGCAGCCACTGGCTGAACGCCATGCTGCGCCTGCCCTGGACCATGACATCGCTTTTGCGCAGCTGTGCCAACAGAATCTGGACGGCTCCGCTGCCACGCTGCAAAAGGCGCGCGCACGTCACGGCGATAACGCGGAGTTCGCTGTGCTTTCCGCTCGTATCGCGTTGATGCGCTCCGATTACGCAGCCGCCGACAAGGCGCTTGCCGCCGCATTGGCGTTCACTCCACAGCATCCAACCGCATTGGGTTTGAGTGCGCTGTGCGCACTGGATTCAGGCGACACAACGCGTGCCGTAGAACAGGCACATCGTTGTCTTGCGCTCTTTCCGGATCAGCACGAAGCGCTACTGACCGCCGGTGCGCTAGCGCTGTACGCGCAGGACGGCGCCGCGGCAGGGATACATTTCGAGCGTGCGCTGGAGCGCTTTCCCATGTCGGGCCGGGCACTGTCTGGCTTGGGCCAGGCGCAGATGTTGCAGGGCGCCTTGGCGCCAGCCAAGGTATTGCTGACGCAGGCAACACAGGCCATGCCGGACCATATCGGTACCTGGCATGCATTGGGTTGGCTGCATCTGCTGGATGGCGAGCGATTGGCAGCCGATGCTTGCTACCGGCGTGCATACGCGTTGGATCGCAACTTTGCCGAATCGCACGGTGGCCTGGCAGTGGTGGCATTGCTGGATGGGCAGCGCGAAGAAGGCGAAGCGCATCTGCGGCGCGCGCTAAAGCTCGATCCCGGCAGCATCAGCGGTCGCTACGCGCAGTCTTTGTTGCTTGCAGACAATGGCGAGCAGGCGCAATCGGAGGCTGTATTTGCGGCCTTGATGCGCGAGGGTGCACTGGCAGGTGCTCACGCGCTTGGCGCGCAAACGCCGCCAGAGATGGCGCGACGCCTGCGTGCCCGGTTGTCGTCCAACGCTGCAGCAGCGCATTGAAGGCCCGCTTGTGGACGCCGACACCGCCATGCATTTGCTGGCCGAGACCTTGCTGGCCTCGGCCAAGATTTCTGCGCCGATTCTGCTGATCACCCTGGTGGTGGGTCTGGTGATTTCGGTGCTGCAGGTCGTCACCCAGATCCAGGAAATGACGCTGACCTTCATCCCCAAGTTGATCGCGGTGGGTGCGGTGACCATGGTGCTGGGAAGCTGGATGCTGCTGACTGCAGTAGAGCTGGCCAAGCGCATGTTCGATTTTGCGGCCGGGCTCTGACGATGGAAGCGCTGAGCGGCTTGGCTCTGTTGTTCGGCTACGCATCGCTGCGCTACTTGCCGGTGATGGTGTTGCCCGGGCTATCGCCGCTGGCATGGGCACCGATGCTGGTGCGCATCACCACGATGCTGGCTTTCGCGTGGTTGACGCTGTTGGCCCTGCCCGACGGCTATGCCTCTCCGCCGGCCATCGGCCAACCGATGGCGCTGCTGCTGGCAGCGATTGGCGAGCTGATGATCGGCGGGATCTTCGGTCTGGCCTTCATGATTCCCAATGCCGCGTTGCACACCAGTGGCTGGCTGTTGGACATGCAGGCAGGACTGGGCGCCGGCGCCCTGCTGAACCCGGCAAGCGCCGATACGCAGGAATCGCTGCTTGGCCATGTGTTGATGCTGGCGGCCACTGTGTTGTTCTTCTCGCTCGACTTGCACGTTCTGCTGTTCAAGGGCTTGGTTGCAAGCACCACGGTACTGCCGCTTGGTCGCATGAGCCATCCCATCAGCGCAGAAGCGTTCTTCGCATTGCTTGGAAGCAGCTTTGCGGGTGCGTTGATGGTGGTGATGCCGGTTGTGCTTGGCCTGTTCTTTGTCGATGTCGCGGTGGGCTATGCGTCGCGTTCGATGCCGCAAGCCAATGTGTATTTTCTGGCGCTGCCGCTCAAGGTCGCCGTTGCGCTGGGCTTGCTGGCATTGACGTTGGCCTATGCGCCAGGCCTGATCGGCCGGCTGTTCGGCAATGCCTTGGATCAGGCACCGCAGATGCTGGGAGCGCCCTGATGGCCGACGCCGACCAGGACAAGACCGAGCAGCCGACCCAGTCCCGGCTGGAAGAAGCGCGCCGCAAGGGTGAAGTCGCCAAGAGTCCGGATCTGACCGCCGTGCTGATGCTGGGGATCTTTGTGGTGGTCACGATGTTGACCGGGCGGGACATCGCCGTGGCACTTGCCAGCGCCACGCGCAACACCATGCAGTTGGCAGGTGTGCAACCACGCATCGGTGCGGATCTGGTGGCCTGGTTGGTCGATACCTACAGTGGCTTGCTGCAGGCGATGACGCCGCTGATCCTTGCGCTGCTGGTGATCGCTGTAGTGGCCAATCTCGGCCAGACCGGCCCGATCTTCAGCACCCATGCGCTCGCACCAAGCCTGCAACGCATGCATCCCATGAACGCGATCAAGCGGCTGTTCTCGATGCGCGGCCTATGGGAGCTCGGGAAGTTGGTCCTCAAGCTCTCCTTACTAGGACTGCTTGCCTATATTGCGGTTGGCCATGCGGCGTCCTTTGTCGGGAAAATTGCGTTGTCGTCACCGGCGCTGCTGGTCGAGCAACTGCGCTCAGGTTTCTGGACTACATCGGTCTATGTCCTGCTGGTGCTGCTGATCGTCGCGGTGGCGGACCTTGCATTCATGCGCAAGGACCACGGTAAGAAGATGCGCATGAGCCGGCGCGAAGTCCGTGACGATGCCAAGCGGCGCGATGGCGACCCGGAAGTGAAATCCAAGCAGCGCCGTCAGATCCGTGAGTTGCTCAAGACGGTGCGCTCGCTGCCGCGTGTGGCCGATGCCGATGTCATTCTGACCAACCCCACCCATTACGCCGTGGCCGTGCAATACCGACCGCGCAGCATGCGTGCGCCGATCGTGCTGAGCAAGGGACGTGGTTTGCTGGCCGCCCGCGTACGTCGTGCTGCACAGCGTGCCGGCGTGCCGGTAGTGCGCATGCCAGCATTGGCGCGTGCGCTGTATCGCGACTGTGCGATCGATGCACCGGTTCCCGAAGACTTGTTCGATGCCTTGGCGCCGGTCTACCGCACCCTATATGCCAATCGCCGCGGCAGTGCTGCCGCATGAAGGGCATCCTGGCCGCCTTCCTGCAGGACAAGCGAGACCTGGCCTTGGTAGGGCTGGTGGTCGGTATCTTGATGGTGCTGTTCGTACCGGTGCCTTCGGCGCTGCTGGACCTGCTGCTGATCATCAATATCAGCCTGGCATTGTTGATATTGCTGGTGACGTTCTTTACCGAATCGCCGCTGAACTTTTCGACCTTTCCGACCCTGTTGCTGATCGCGACGATGTTCCGGCTGGCGTTGAACGTGTCGGCAACCCGCCTGATCCTGGATGGTGCCGATGCAGGCCGGGTGATTGGTGCGATCGGTACGTTCGTGATCCGCGGCAATTACGTGGTCGGTATCGTGGTGTTCCTGATTCTGGTGGTGGTGCAGTACGTGGTAGTCACCACCGGCGCGCAACGTGTGGCTGAAGTGGCCGCGCGCTTTACCCTGGACAGCATGCCTGGCAAGCAGATGAGTATCGACGCCGACATGAACATGGGGTTGATCGACGAGCACGAGGCTCGCCGGCGGCGTAAGCAGATCGAGAAGGAAGCCAACTTCTACGGCGCGATGGACGGTGCCACCAAGTTCGTCAAGGGCGATGCGATCGCCGGCATCGTCATCGTATTGATCAACATCATCGGTGGTCTGGCGATCGGTATCGCGCAGATGGGGATGCCTTGGACCGAAGCGGTGCAGCGTTTTACGTTGCTGACCGTCGGCGATGGCATCGTGACCCAGATTCCGTCGCTGGTGATCGCGGTGGCGACCGGCATCATCATTACCCGTGCTGCGGCCGACGCGCGCCTTGGTGCTGAGATTCCGCGCCAGATTCTCTCCAATCCGCGTGCGCTGGCGGTGGTTGCCGCCGCGTTGCTGTTGATGCTGACATTGCCTGGCTTTCCCAAGTTGCCGGTGATCGCGGCGCTGATCGGCGTCGCGGTGCTGATCCGATACAGCCTGATCAAACGCGATCCCAACGCGGACGTGGTTGTAGAGGATGCGTCGCAAGGCCCGTCCGCACAGGAAGAACTGCAGCAGGCCATGCGGGTGGAGCCGATCGAAATCCGCATGGGCGCCGCATTACACGAGCTGTTGTTGGGACCTGCCGGGGATTTTGCGCTGCGCATCGTTAACTTGCGCAAGCAGGTTGCCGGCGAGCTGGGATTTGTCATCCCAAAAGTGCAAAGCAGCCTGCGTCCAGAACTGGAGCGCAACCAGTATGAACTGCTGGTCGAAGGCAACCGTGTCGGCCAGGGTGAGATCCATCCGGATCGCTTGCTGGCGATCAATCCAGGCGGTACGCGCGTCAAGTTGGAAGGACTGGAAACGCGCGATCCCGCATATGGTCTGCCCGCGCAATGGATCACACCTGAGACCCGTCAGGCGGCTCGTGCCGGCGGCTACACGCTGGTCGAACCCGACACGGTGCTGGTGACGCATCTCAATGAGCTGGTCAAGCGACATGGGCCGGACCTGCTGAGCCGCAGCGAGACCGAACGCCTGCTGTCGCGCCTGGACGAGCACCGCGCGCCACTGGTCGCCGAGTTAGTTCCCAACGTACTGACGTATTCCGATGTACAGAAGACGCTGCAACTGTTGCTTCGAGAGCAGGTAAGTATCCGTAATCTGGAGGCCATCGTCGAAGTGCTCCTGGATGCCGGGCGCAATCAGAAGCAGCCTGACGAATTGGTCGAGCGGGTGCGTGAGCGCCTGGGCGCGACCATTTGCCAGCGCTTTCAGGACGCACGCGGCGAGCTGCATGTGTTGACGCTGGAGCCGGGAATCGAACGGACCTTGATGGGCCAACAGCGCAGCGGCGAAGGCCGCAGCGCATTGTTCACCGATATGGCGCAGCTTGACGGCTTCATTCGGCAGCTCGCCAAACAGGCCGAGGCGATGATGGGACAGAACCGCCTGCCGGTGCTGTTGTGTCCCTCGCCGTTGCGCAGGCCGCTACGTGCGTTGATTCAACGCTCGCTGCCCCACGTCGCCGTGCTGGCACTCAATGAAGTTCCTTCCACCGCCCTGGTCCGCTCGTTTGCGGCAGTGGGCACACCCTTGCAGGTTGCAGCGTGAACGACACCATCCAGGCGATCAGTCGTAGTTTGAATGCGGATATCGAAGCGTTGACTGCGGTCAGCCAGAACGTGGCGAACCTGAACACGCCCGGTTACCAGGGCATACGCGCACGTGGCGACTTCGCTGCGGCCACTGGCGCTGCGGCAATGACGGTGCAGCGTGGCGATGGCGCCCTGCGGGAAACGGGGCGTGGGCTGGACCTTGCGCTGCGCGGCAATGGCTTCTTTGTGACACAGCAGGACGGACAGCAGCGGTTGCTGCGCCTGGGTAGTTTCGTGCGTGGCGCCGACGGCAGCTTGCAGACCCGTGAGGGGGCTGCGGTGCTGACCGATGCAGGGGCCCTGACCCTGCCGCAGTCCGATATCCGTGTCGACGATCAGGGCGGTATCTGGGACGGAGATGCGCTGTTGGCGCATTTGCGCATCGTTGACGTGGCCGAGCCGGCGCGCCTGATTCCCAGCGCTGGCGGTTATCGCTATGACGGCGTGACTGCGCCATGGAAAGGAACCGTGCAGCAAGGCAGCGTCGAACAATCCAACGTCGATGCGGCTGCCGAAACGCTGCAGCTCATCGAACTCTCGCGCCATGCCGAATCGGTACAGCGCGTGATTTCCCTCTATGACCGAGCGATGGATACGGGCATCAACCGTATTGGCGACAACTGAGAGGACTGCCCTCATGATCGATGCTCTCTACATCTCATCCACCGGCTTGCGCGGTCAGCAGCAGCAGATCGACGTGATCTCCAACAACGTCGCCAACATGCAGACGCCCGGCTTCAAGCGCGGACGCGTCAACTTTGCCGAGATCGCCAATACGCCGCTGCCCGGCCAGGGAGTCGGCCAGGCAAGTAACGTGCATGGCGGCGGCATTCGCGTGAGTTCTACCTCGGTGGAATTCGGTGCCGGTGCGCTGCAGCCCACGCGTAATCCCCTGGATCTTGCCATCGATGGGGATGGTTTCTTCGAGATCGAGAATGCCAACGGCGAGCGGTTCTACACGCGCTCGGGTCGCTTCCATGTCGATACCGAAGGCTATCTGGCCATTTCCAACGGCATGCGCCTGTCGGCGGGAATTCAGATGCCGCAAGGAGCTGCGGATGTACTGATCTCCTCGGCAGGCGAGGTGAGCGCCAGGCTCGATGGCAGCGAGGAGCGAGCGGTACTGGGTAGCATCGACCTGGTCAGCTTCGTGTCGACCGAGGGGTTGGAGTCACGCGGGGAAAACGTGTTCCAGGCTGGGGACCACTCCGGCGAAGCGATTCCGTTGGCTGCGGGCAGTAACGGCGCTGGAAAACTGCAGCAGGGTTATCTGGAAGCAGCCAACGTCGACATGATCGATGAGATGACCGGATTGGTGCTGGCGCAACGAGCGTATCAGCTCAATGCGCGCGTGCTGCAGGCATCGGATCAGATCCTCGAAACCATCAACAACCTGCGCCGCTGATGACCAGGATGCTTGCACTGCTGTGGTTGATGTCTTGCGCGAGTGCGCAGGCCAGCAACATCTCGTCCGATCGACTGATCGCGACGGCGCGTGCGTCGCTGGAGGCAGTGTCCGGCACGCTTCCCGGTGAGTTGATCCTGACCGCCTCCGCGCTGCCGGACTCGCAATTGGAGACGGAGATGGCCGCAACCACGCAGATGACGCTGCAAGCCGGACGGATCGGCGGAGCCTGGCCGCGCAAGCGTGTGGGCGTGCCGGTCCAAGTGCTGGTCGACGGTGTGCCGACACAGACCAGGATGGTGTGGTTCACCGTGCAGTGGTGGCTGGAGCGGCCGACCTATGCACGTGCATTTGCCAGTGGCACGCCGGGTGAGCAGGTTGTTGTAGTAGCTAAACGCATGGACGTGGCCGGCGTGCTTGCCGCCGACGAAGTGGCAGCGTCAGGCGAGGCACCAGCGGCGGCACGCTTGAAGCACGCAGTGCGCGCAGGCGATCTGGTGCAAGCGCATGACTTTGCCGCCGCCCCTGCGATCGCGCGACGTGATCCGGTGACCTTGCGCATTCGCCATGGTGCGGTCGAACTGCGCTTGCCGGCAACTGCGGTGGCCGACGGGCAACCAGGCGAGGCAATTGCCGTTTTGCCACAGGGCGCGCGCACGCCGGTGCAGGCACGTGTGGTTGCCAGTGGTGAGGTATCCATTGAACATTAGAGACACGCTCATGCTCGCTGCGCTGCTGTCGGTGACGGCGAGCCAATGTGCCTTCGCGCAGGAAAGCCTCATCAATTCGAATACGTATCGCGGCATTGCTGCCGACCGACGCGCTTACCGCGTGGGCGACGTGTTGACGGTGAACGTGCTCGAAGCTGCCAGGGCACGCTCCGGCGCAGCCACTGACGCTGGTTCGGATGTTCGCCTGAGTGGCACCGCAGGCAATAATGCCTACCGCGGTAGCTTCGACGCCGGTTTGTCAGGTGCCGCCAAGGGCAGCGCGGAAACTTCACGAGTGGGTGAGTTGCGCACGCAATTGTCCGTACAGGTCAAGGATGTGCTGAGCGATGGATCGCTGGTGGTCGAAGGCGAGCAGTCGCTGTTGATCAACAAGGAAGATCAGCGCATCACGCTGAGCGGCATAGTGCGACCGGATGACATCCTCGCCGATAACACCGTCTGGTCGCATCGGCTCGCCAATGCGCGTGTGGAGTTCAATGGCAAGGGCGTCGTTGCCGAGTCGCAACGTCAGAGTGTGGCCTACCGGCTGCTCAAGTGGCTGAGGGTGCTATGAACCTGCGTTTGCTGGTGCTCTTGCTAGCGCTGTCGGCTGCATCTGCGCATGCCGCCCCGGTCTCCGATGTCAGGATCAAGGACATCGCGCGCATCGCGGGTGTGCGTGAAAATCCACTGACCGGTTACGGATTGGTGTTCGGTCTTTCCGGTACCGGTGATTCGGCGCGCAACCGCGCGACCGTGCAATCGGTCGGCAATACGCTGCGCAATTTCGGTGTCAGCGTCGAACTGGGTGATCTGTCCAGCCGTAATGTCGCGGCAGTATTGGTGACGGCTAAACTTCCGGCATTCGCCGAACCTGGTCAGCCACTCGATGTGCAAGTCGCCTCGGCAGGCGATGCGCGCAGCCTCACCGGGGGTACCTTGATGCTGGCGCCGCTGAGCGGGCCCGATGGCAAGGTCTACGCGATCGCACAAGGGGCGATTTCGGTGGGGGGCTATCAGTTCGAGGCCATCACCGCATCGGTACAGAAGAACCACCCGACTGTGGGTTGGATTCCTTCCGGCGCCACCGTCGAGCGGGCAGCCGCACTAGACGTTGCCGGTGAGCCGGGAACCTTGAGCATCCTGTTGGACGAAGCCGACTTCACCACTGCCAACCGCATCGCGCAGGCGGTGAGCGCCAGTTTGCCTGGCGTCACCGCAGAAGCCGAGCACGCCGGCAAGGTCGTCGTGCGCTACCGGGACAACCCCAGTCGTGTGGCTCGCATCTCGCAGATCGAGAATGTACGGGTGATGCGCGAGCGGCCAGCACGCGTGATCATCAATGAGCGGACCGGCACTGTGGTGGCCGGCAGCAATATCCGTTTGGGTCAGGTGAGCATTTCTCACGGTGACTTGCGTGTGGAGATTTCCACGCGTTACAGCGTGTCACAGCCGGATGGGCTGCTGGTGCGTCCAGGCGCAGGGGTGCGTAGCGTATTGGTACCGGAGAGCACCATCACCACCGAAGAGCCAATCGCTCCGCTGGTGTCGGTCGCAGAAGGCGCCACAGTGGCCGATCTGATTTCCGCGTTACGTACCGCCAAACTGACCACGCGCGACGTCATTGCGGTCTTGCAGTCCGTCAAATCCGCAGGCGCCTTGGATGGCGACCTGATCATCCAGTAGGTTACCCATGTCACAAGATCTCACCGTCGACGCTGTGCGCATGGCCTTGAGCCTCAATAAGCTCAAGGCCGAAGTCACCAGCTGGAATATCGCCAATGCCTCGAGCCCCGACGCGCCGGTGTTTGTCATTGATCAGAGTCGCACCGATCGCGTCTTGAATGCGGCGGCTGGCGCAAACCCTGACGATGTTGCAGCACTGCTGCGCAATCCGGATTCACCCACGCTGGCGATCGTGGACCAGCGCTATGACCGTGAACGCGCCAGTCTGGACGACCTGGTCGCCGAGTCGGTATCAGCTGGGCTCAACTATCAGGCACTGACCGAATCGCTGAGCCGGCATTTCGGTTTGATGCGTCTGGCGGTGACTGGGCGGAGCGGCGCATGAGTATCGACGCAATCCTAGATGCAAGCCGTGCGGGCATGCAGAACGAGCGGCTACGTATGGACCTGGCTGGGCGGCATATCGCGGTCGCCAATCAGCCGATCGATCCCCGCCAGCTGACTGCATCGGCCTCCGCTTCGTTCGCCGAGACAGTGGGCCTGGGTGACGGCATGGATGCGGCGCGCAGTCTTGGAACGCGCACGGTTCTGGATCCGAAGAATCCGATGGCCGATGCGCAAGGGCAGGTGCACTACCCGGCGGTGGACATGGTGAGCGAAATGACCAGTCTGATGACGGCCAGCCGGGGTTACGAGGCAAATGTGCGCTCGTTCAACGTGCTGCGCAGCATGGTATTGCGCGCTTTCGAGATTGGAGCCAAGTGATGACTATCGCAGCGATTGGAGCGATTGGACCCGCGCAGATGGAGGCACTCGGTGCGCCGGTGGTCGCAACCGACGGCGTGAATTTTGGGGATGTGGTCGCACGTGGCATCTCCGGTGCGGATAGCGCCATCCAGACTGCGGACCAGCAACTGCGTGCGATGGCCGCAGGTCAGGAAGTCGCGCCGCACGATCTGATGATCTCACTGGAGGAGGCACGTATGCACCTCACGTTGTTGTCCGAGGTGCGTAACAAGCTGGTCGAGGGGTATCAGGAACTCTCGCGGATGCAACTGTAAGGACACTGACGTGCTTTCCTCTTTCAAAACGACTTATTCGACATTGGCACCGAAGCGCAAGCTTGGCCTATTCCTCGCCATGGGCGTCTTGCTGCTGCTGACGGCTGCCGCGATCTGGTGGGCCTTGGCGCCGCGACAGGCACTGCTCTTCGGTGAGCTGAAACAAGCCGACGCCGCCGAGGTCTCGGCTGCCCTTGACGAATGGAAGATTCCACACAGCTATACCGCGGACGGGAGCGGCATCCTGGTGGAACAAGGTCAGGTGCATCCCTTGCGGATGCGTCTGGTGTCTGCCGGCGTTCCGAAAGGGGGGCATGTTGGATTCGAGTTGTTCGATACTAATGAGTTCGGTGTTACCGAGTTTGCTCAGCGCATCAATTATCAGCGTGCGCTGCAGGGTGAAATCGAGCGCACCATCGCCACGATTCCTGGTGTTGAGGCGGTGCGCGTGCACTTGTCGATTCGCCGCCCAGGTGTATTCCTTGCCGAAGACAGTCAGTCCAAGGCATCGGTGGCAGTCTCGCTGGTGCCCGGTGCGACGCTGACTGCCAAACAGGTCAGCGGAATTCGCGATCTTGTTGCCTCGGCCGTGGATGGGCTGATGCCGGACGCGGTGGTGGTGGTCGGGCCGACCGGCTTGCAGCTGGCAGGAGGCATCAACGATGCCGCCGGCGGTGCACAGGGCGACCTGGCACGGCAACTGGGAGCCGATTACGAGCGTGATATCCGCAAGATTCTGGAGGCGCAACCGTCCACGGCAGGGGCATCGATCTCGGTCAATGTCGCACTGAACTTCGACAAAGTGCGCACCGTCAGTGAACGCACCCTGGTGGCGCCTGGCCAGGACCATGGGACGGTGGTGCGGCGTAGCTCCAGTTCCGATCGTGTACCCGAGGGAGGTAGTGGTGCGGTCTTGAACGAGCAGGTCGAGTACGCACACGGCACCGAGAAGCAGGAAATCACCAGGGCCACCGGACGGGTAGAGCGTGTCAGCGTTGCGATTGCCTTGCGCCAACCGTTGAGCGATATCGAAAAACAGCACCTGCAACGTTTGGTGATGGCAGCAATCGGTGGAGATGCGGCGCGTGGCGATGTTGTTGAAATTGGCGTTGGATCCACCGCGACACCCAGCCAACCTCCAGGTCAGCCGGCATTGGCAGCACGCAATACCGATCGCCCGGCTTTTGGTGCTCGTGGCGTTACCTCGGCTTGGCAGGCAGCCCCGATGATCTGGCTCGTGGTCGCCGTTGTGCTTAGCCTGTTTGTCGGGGTGCTGATAGGAAAAGCGGTCACGCGATCACGCAGCAAGCGCTTGAGCCGAGAGCAGAGCGAACAGGCAGCGCAACAAATTCGGGCGTGGCTGATGGGGCCTGCGCATGAGCGCGTCTGAAGTCATGCGCAAGTCTGCGTTGCTGGCCAGCGTCATGCGGTCTGGCGAACGTCGGCGGTTGCTGGCGTCCTTGCCGGCTGCCATGGCCACGGAACTGCGTGCGCAGATTGCATTGGTCTGTCGTCACGGATGGGACGAGCCAACCCTGGTCGAGCCGGCACTGCGCGGACCGGGTCAGACCATCGGAGATGCTGACGGCGGACCGGGTCTGGAAGATATCGTGCAACTGTCGCATACGCTTGGTGCACCGACTCTGAGCCGCGTAGTCATGGCGACGGCCTCGGCGGACGCGTCGTTTATCCTTGCAGCGCTCGAGCCTGCGCTGGCCAAGACGGTTCGCGCAGAACTCGCAGTGTCCCGGCCACTTCCACCAGCGCTGGCCGCTGCTGTGCGTAATGCTGCGCACGCCCAGGCAGCAGTTGCGCACCCGGCAAGGCGGGTAGTGCCATGAAGCGTCTAGCCGTGTCATCCGACTGCCGTCCCTGGTATGCGCCTAGGTATGCGCCTATAACACGTGGCGCTGACGACGCGACGCCTTCCGCTTCGCAAGAGCAATCCGTGATGGAAGATGCGCGTGCGAAGGGATATCAGGACGGCCTTGCACGCGCTCATGAGGAAGCCGCTTCGCTGGCACAGCGTGAGTTGGAAAAAGTGACGGCCTCGCTGCAAGCCCAGGCTAACGCCGCGCATGAGGCGACCGAGCGGGTGCGTGTGCAGCTGCAGAATCTGATCGCCGGCCTGGAGCAAGCCATCGACGAACAGGCGCGACGAAGTCATGAAGTAGCCGTGGAAGTGGCCTTCCTCGCGGTAACCCAGGTCATCGGCGCCGCTTATGCAGATGGTCCGCTACTGACGGAGCTGTGCCAGCGTGCACTGCGGGACGCGGGCCATCAGGCGGTAGCACTACACGTATCAGAGCATGACTTGTCGCTTTGCTCCAATGTCCCGACCTTGCCGATTCACTGTGATCTTGCACTACGGCCAGGCCAGTGCACGCTGGAAACACGCGCAGGCAGAACCGAGTTCGGGCTCGACGTCCGGCTTTCGGCGTTACAAGCCGCGTTGTTGCACGGCCTGTCCACTTACTCGTCCGTGACGCGCTCATGAGCCTTGCCCAGCATCTGACGACAGCCATCCAATCGGCATGCTACGTGCGTCGGTATGGCCGTGTTTGTGCATTCAATGGCCTGGTGATCGAGGCCGATGGGCCCGACGCACGCGTCGGAGATCTCTGTGAAGTGATGGTATCCGCAGAGGGACGTCGCGTGGACGCGCAGGTGGTAGGACTTCGGGACGGCAAGCTGCTGCTAATGCCATATGGAGATATTGCCGGCCTCGCGCCCGGTGCAAGAGTGGAAACCACGGCAAGGCCATTGAATGTCCCGGTTGGCAATGCCCTGCTTGGGCGCGTGATTGATGCCTTCAGTCGTCCTCTGGATACGCTGGGGCCGTGCGCAACTGAGCAACACTACCCATTGCATGCTGTGCCACCCAACCCACTGGAACGGCGTGATATCACCCAGATTTTCGAGACAGGCATCCACGTAGTGGATAGCTTGTTGACGCTGGGAAAAGGGCAGCGCATCGGTATATTCGCTGGCAGCGGTGTGGGCAAGAGCACCTTGCTGGGTATGTTTGTCCGCCATGTCAAGGCCGACGTGATCGTGTTAGCACTGATCGGTGAGCGTGGTCGCGAAGTCGGCGATTTCGTGCGTCATACACTCGGTCCGGAAGTGATGAAGCGCTGCGTGGTCATGGCTGCCACTGCCGATCAGCCGGCACTGGTGCGCACCCATGCCGTCCACGCCGCGCACGCCGTTGCGGAGTTTTTCAGAGACCAGGGCAAGTCTGTCTTGTTGGTGGTGGACTCGATGACCCGGTTTGCCATGGCGCATCGCGAGATCGGCCTGGCCAGCGGCGAACCGCCGACCTTTCGCGGTTATACGCCGTCGGTCTTCTCGTGGCTGCCGCGGATTGCCGAACGCTGCGGAAACTTCCAGCACGGTGCGATTACCGCAATCTACAGCGTGCTGGTGGAGGGCGACGACTTCAACGAGCCCATTACCGATCATATGCGCGCCATTCTGGACGGGCACATCGTGTTGGATCGCACGCTGGCCTCTAAAGGCCACTATCCGGCAATCAATGTATTGGCCAGTGTAAGTCGTTTGCTCACCCAGCTCGCCACGCGTGAGGACGTAGAGCTCGCGATGCGTGTGCGTCGTGTGCTCGCCATCCTGGAAGATTCGCGTGACCTAGTGGAACTTGGTGCATATCAGCCCGGTGCCAACCCTGTGTTGGATCAGGCCCTGGACGCCTGGCCGCAGCTGGAAGCGGTCATCAAGCAGGCACAGCTCGTTCCGATGACGCGGCTTGAAGCCTTGAACGCATTGCTGCATGCACTGCCGACGGAAAATGCCCATGTCTGACGACCACGCGCGTCGACAATTGCAACGGCTGACGGTGCTGGTACGCGTGCGCGACCTGCAGACACGCAAGGCGTCGCTGGTTTTGCAAAGCACGTTGCTTGAAAGCCGGAAGGCACAAACCCATCTGGAGGAATGTCAGCATCGTGTTCATGCGCTCGCCTGCTGGAAACAACGGGCAGAAAACGGCCTGCTACAGCTACAAACCTATCAAGCAGCACTGGACGTCGAAGCCGTCGTGTATGCAGAGCAGTCGCAGGCGTTACTCGATGCGGACGCTTGCGATGCCCGTGTGGGCACAGCGCGTACCGTGCATTGTGCCGCCCTGGCAGAGGAGCGCTCTGTCGACGAACGCCATCGACGCTTTGCCGAACAGACGCTGCGGTTGCAGGAACGCGCCGAATCGGACACCTGTGCAGAACTCTGGCTCGCAAGGAGAGCATCCGGTGGCAATTGAATCGGCAATACCTTCACCTGCTACGGTTCCGCCAAAGCCTCAGAGCGAGCCGCACGAAGAACGTCCGTCGAAAGACGCGGCGGGATTCGAACGCTGGCTGACATCCGATTACTTACCAGGCGATGCATCTGCCACGACTCCCGGGCAGACGATGCAGGCCGGGATTATGTCGGCCACGCAGGTGGCACAAGTTGCCGACCAGGCGCTGGTAGTCGACTCGATCGTGTTCGAATGGATGTCAACGGCAACGTATCTGATGTCGTATGTGGATCATCGTGGTCGTGGTCATGAAGCGGGGGCGCCGAATGGCGATGCGCTCAATGGCAATGTCGTGATGTCAGCAAGTGTTGGACCTGGCCTCAGTGCAATGAGCCTGCAGGATGTGGCGTATCGCCCGTATTTTGCTTCGGGATTACACGTGGCCGGTGCAGGCTTGCCGGCCGCGTTGACAGAGCGCCCAGAAACCGATGCTACGCACTCGTCCTACGTGTCCTCAACGACAAGCTCCGGTGCGTTGGCCGAGTGGATGACACGCGCAATGAAACAAATTTCAGACGCAGAAGGTCGCACCACCTGGTGGGTGCGCGACTACCAACTGTCCGCCGCACAGATACCCGCCCTGCTGGATGCGTTGTTGCACTCCGGACAAAGTCGACCTGACCGGATCATGCTCAATGGCGCGCTCGTTTGGCAGCGCTCTTCCAATGCTCAAGGGGTCAACAATGGCGATTGATTCAATCGGCTCGATCGTGAACAACGGCAGTGCAAGTGCACAGTCGAGCAACACCATCGACCAGGACGGCTTCATTAAGCTGTTTCTGTCGCAGTTGCAGTTTCAGGATCCACTGGAGCCGGTGGATAACCGCGAGTTCCTCGCGCAGCTTGCGCAATTCAGCAATCTGGAGCAGTCGCGTCAGCTTAGTCTCAACTCCGAAGGGATGTTGAGCATGAATGCCACCAGCCAGAGCTTGAGCCTTTTGAGTCGCCGCATAGAGGTCACCCAGGCAAGCGGCAATACCGCCACCGGGGTGGTCAAGGCAATCGAGTTCAGTGCCTCCGGTCCTCTGTTGACGGTCGAGACCAGTGCCGGTGTCCTGACAGGCATCCGGCTTCCGCAGATCACGCTGGTCCAGCAATAAGGAATTACTCATGTTTCAAGCGCTCTACAACTCGCTTTCCGGCCTTTTCAGCTTTTCAAAGAGCCTGGATACGGTGAGTAACAACGTTGCCAACATGAACACTCCTGGCTTCCGCGGAAGCGACTCATTCTTTGAGAATCTGGCTGGAGAACATGGCACGCGGATCGTCGGTGCCGGCTTACGCACTACGGCAGGTGATCTGCGCCAGACCGGCAATGCGACAGACGTTGCAGTTGATGGTTCCGGCTATTTCGTCCTGCGCGACTCCAGCGGAGGGTTGCATTACACCCGCGCCGGCCAATTCATTATCGATGATCGCGGTGTTTTGGTGGATAGCGTCAGCCGCTATGACGTGATGTCGATCAGCAGCACCGGTCAACTGTCGCAGTTGAACCTGGACGGCTTGCGGACCCTGGATGCCAAGCCTACGACAAGTGTGCGATTGAGCGGCAACCTGTCGCCTACATCCACTGGCAGTTCGGTCAGCGACATCAAGGTCTATGACGCGACAGGCACGGTCCACACCCTCAAGGTCACCACCAGTGCGCCGGTGGCATCGGTTGGATCGGGTCGCACCTACCGTGTCACCGTGACCGACGAATCGGGCGCGCAGGTTGGCAGCGGCGATCTGCGCTTCAGCACCAGCGGCATGCTGGAAACAGGCTCGGGCAATATCGAGGTCACTCTTTCGGCGGGCTCCAGCAGCCAAAAGGTTGCACTTGGCTTCGGTACACCAGGTACTTTTACGGGGACGACCAGCCTTTCCGGGCTAACCGATAGTCTGACCGCCACGGTGGAAGACGGTAGCCCCGTGCTCGGTATCAATGCGCTGGCGTTCGACAGCAAGGGCGTCTTGCAGGTCACTTACAGCTCGACGGAAAAACGCCAGGGCGCGCAACTCGCTTTGGCTGCGTTCCAGAGTGAGAGCAACCTGGAGCTATCCGGCGGACGCATGCTGTCGGGCGTAGACGGCCAGCGCAGTGAACTGGGGCGTGCTGGTTCCAGCGTGTTTGGAAACATCCAGGGCGGTAGCCTGGAGATGTCAAACATTGATCTTACCCAAGAGTTTGCCGACATGTTGATCATCCAGCGCGGCTACCAAGCGAGCTCGCGTGTAATGACGGTAAGTAACGAGATGATCGAGCAGCTCTACAACAGCACACGGGGCGGATGATAGATGAAACGTCTCGGATGGATACTCCCTTCCAGCGCACAGGCGCGTTATGAGCTGTTGCAGGTGCGTTTCGGTGTATGGCTCACGGACTGGTCGGTTGCTCATGGACGGAGCGATGAAGGGGACAGGGTAGCGGTCACCGCATCCGCCGAAGACGTCGCGGACGTCCCGCAAATGCAGATCGTATCGACCAGCGCTGGCGGCCTGTTCGGCATGCGCCTGTGCAATGGGACGCCCTCAGCACTTGGCGCACGGTTGATGGAACTTTCAGGCGCTGCCGACGAGCAGCTATGTGGGAGGGTGGGTGAGCAGGCGCTGCAAGCTCTTGTGGCTACCCTGGCTGGCAGGCCTACCCTCGAACGTTCCACACCCGCCCACCCCGTCGATCCGCTCCGGTTCCTGCTACGGCATGGCGCATTGCACGCCACTGCACGATGGGGCGAATTCGAGGTCGATTTGGTCGCGGATGCGGTGTGGTGCGCTGAGGAAAGCAATGGCGCCGATGTGGCGGAGCTGCCTGTGTTGACCACTCGCAGCGCGGCATTGCGCAATCAACCAGTTGCATTGCATGCCGAGCTGTTCATGGGCGAGATGGAGCTTGGCGAGTTTTCCTCGTTGCGCGTGGGAGAGGTGCTGGTCGTCGAAAGTGATGCCTATGCCCCGCTTCAACTCATGAATGGGACGCACGTCCTGGCTGCTGCGCGCTTGGTCCTTGCGGGCGGGCAGCGTGCGCTTGAACTGCACTGAAAGACATATCAAATCAAGGAAACGACCGATGAAAATGGAAACAACCACCGTGACGCGCGATCTTTCGGTCTTCGGTCACGTCAAAGCGAAGCTGGTGGCGCATGTCGGACAGGTAGAAATGAGCGTTGACGAGATCATGGCACTCAAGAGAAGCGATGTTGTCTCGCTGGAAGAGTCATGCGAAGCGTTGGTTACTCTCATGCTCAACGGCAAGGCGGTCGCCACAGGAGAGTTGATGGCAGTCGGTGACAAATTGGGTGTGCGGATTCAAGAACTGCTTTGAGCACAGACATGCCGTCCGCCATCCCCTACCGTAGCGATACGGTGTTGAGCGCAGCGACGCTCAGCGCTACGCTCATTTGGACCGCCGTGCTGTTGGCGGTGTTCGTCGCTGTCCTGCTATGGCTTAAGAAAAAGGGCCTGATCGCACGGTGGCTGGGCGCAACACAGCTGTCTGTTGCCGCTGGTGCCATCGTAAAACGCGCTGAATACCGGCTAAGTCGCTCCACGGTCGTGCACCTGTTGGAGATCGACGGCGAGAAGGTCGTGGTCGCCGAATCCAAAGGGCAGGTCAGCATTCAACGCCTGGGTTCGGAAACAGGAGCCTCGACGTGACGCGCAAGCACGCTGGTCCCAGCCTCCTGGCTGGATTGGTCGGAGTGGGCCTGGTCTTTACGACCTTCACTGCCTGTGCAGATCCGTTGAGCGAAGCATTGAACGCTGCGGGCAAACAGGAGTTTTCGTCGACGCTACGCGTTTTCGTGCTGATGACGATGCTCTCGTTCATCCCTGTGATCCTGATCGGAATGACATGCTTTACCCGCATCATCGTTGTGCTGGCCTTGCTCCGGCACGCGCTGGGCATTCCGCAGACGCCACCCAACAGCGTATTGATTACGTTGGCGATGCTGTTGACGCTGTTTTCGATGGGGCCGGTGCTGGACAAAGTCCAGCGCGACGCGCTCTCACCTTATCTCGCAGATCAGATCACTGCGACGGAAGCAGTGTCGCGTGCAACGCCCGCGTTACGGGACTTCATGGTGCGTCAGACGCGTGAATCCGATTTGCTGGCAGTCAGTGAAATGGCGCGCGTTGCCCCGCCGAGGACGGTCGAAGAAATCCGCTTCACCCATCTTGCTGCCGCCTTCATTCTGAGCGAGCTCAAGACCGCCTTTCAGATGGGATTTGTCATTTTCCTTCCGTTTCTGATGATCGACCTTGTGGTCTCGGCAGTGTTGATGGCACTGGGCATCATCATGCTGCCGCCGGCAACCGTCAGTCTTCCGCTCAAGTTGCTGTTGTTTATCTTGATCGATGGGTGGGTGCTCGTCTCCAGGACGCTGCTGGGCAGCATCTGGTCCTGACCTGCGATGGACAGGGAGGCACTTGTTGCCGAGCTTTGGAGGCGATTCAAGGCCGACCACGACCTGCAGGCCAGAGACTTTCTGGTAACGGAGTATTCGCCGTGGGCAAGAATGGTGGCGGCCGACGTCTATCGACGCATCGGTCGTCGTGACCTCGATTGGCTGGATCACCTGCAAAATGCGCATGTCGGCATGCTGGAAGCGATGGCCCGCTATGACCC
>JAAIGE0100773082.1_pt1 | contig 19744 bp, 26 predicted proteins | sample 6487951 | NCBI WGS metagenome assembly JAAIGE01 (sample SAMN13974128, study PRJNA590717) | phyllosphere metagenome | biome: tomato field; feature: multiple bacterial spot infested tomato fields; material: tomato leaves; isolation source: leaves from tomato fields | host: Solanum lycopersicum ...
CTTCTCCCATTCAACCACCTCTTTTGACCGCATGTACTGCTCGACGTCCCGCACGTCCCTCTGATCTATAATCCAACCCATGTCCTCAATCCGCTTCTTGCGCGCCGGTGTAAGCTGGTCCCATTTAGCTAGGAACGCCTCAACATCGTCCGGTGTTTTGTCAGTCCTCTTCTGAGAGACTGCACGCCAGTCGGCCTCTACCCCGGCGCCGAGATGAAGAGGGATCATGTTACCGCCCATTGCCGTGAAGCCAAGGTCGGACACGACGAAGGATAAAAACTCTGCCCTCGCTTCCTCAATTTGGCGCTCTTCAACCCCCATGTCCCGTAGCGCGGCTTCAGTGGCCTTCAGCTGCGTGAACTGCCAATCTGATTGGTCAGCAAACCGACCTGTGCGAATGCTGGCTGCCGAGATTGCTTTCGCCTGAAGCACTGCCATCGACCGCAGTTTCTCCACCAGTTTCTCTGCTTCAGTTACATCCCGCTGCAACTTCGCCTTGAGAGGGCCGAAAGATAGCTCCACGAGCGTGCTCGCCTTCCCGTGGATGACGACCAGCACCGATGCGCAGATTGCGATCACAGCGACCGGGATACTGAACCAGCTGAGCATGGTAACCGCAGCCACAAACGCTGCCCCCATCAACGCATGTTTCAAGAGCGCTACCTCACCAGAATATAGTTCCCGACACTTCGGGGCGCGGAAGTGTCTTTAAGCCATCCATTAAGCGGGCTCAGCAATCCAGAATAGATTGTCTCGGCAGCTTTGATGCTTCAATCTTCGCGGTATGTGCAACCGCTACCGTATGACAGCCCGGCAGGCAGAGCTCGCCGCCCGTTACGGCATCGTTTCGCCTTAGCCTGAAGACCTGACGGTACCGCCACCCGAGCTGTTCCCGGACAAGCCCGCCTATGTCGTGCGAGAGAGCGGCGGCGAGCGGATCCTCGACACCATGTCGTGGGGCTTCCCCCACAAGGTGCCGGGCAAGCGGAAGGACAAGATCACCGGCAAGCCGATCCTGCTCGACAAGAAGGTGACCAACGTCCGGAACTACACCTCGCCGTTCTGGAAGAGCGCGCTGGCGAGCCTCGAACGGCGCTGCCTGGTCCCGTTCACCGCCTTCAGCGAATACGGGCAGATCCGCGGTGAGGACGGGAAGCTGCCGCTCCACTGGTTCGACGTACCTAGCCGGCCGATCGTCAGCTTCGCCGGGATCTGGCGCCCAGCCGAGGGTGGCGCCGTGTTCGCGTTCCTAACGACGGAGCCGAACAGCCTGGTTGCGCCGATCCACCCAAAGGCCATGCCGGTGCTGCTGCACGACGAGGACGAAGAGCGCTGGCTGTCGGCGCAGATCGAAGTCGCGATGGAGCTGGTGGCGCCTTACCCTGCCCAGCTGATGCAGGTCGACAACTAATCTGAGCCGCCATCTTTGCCAGCTACAAGGAACGTCAGTGACCAAGAGGCGTTCGTTGTCGCACCGGCAGGACGCCGGTCCTTTTGAAGGTCCGCCGCATGCGTAACAGCCATATCCTTTCCTGGGCCCTTGTGGCTGCACTGGCAGGCTGTGGCGATGATGATGGGGCCGCCCCGCCGCAGCCCACTCCGACCGCTACGCCCAGCCCGAGCCCGACACCTTCCCCAACGCCTTCGCCAACTCCGCCTACATCGAGCGTTTCGCCTACCGCGATTGCGACGTTTGAAAGCCCATGGGCAATGACGTTCCTTCCCGATGGCCGAATGCTCGTAACGGAGAAGGCCGGACGTCTTCGGCTCGTCACCAGCAACGGCGTGGTGAGCACCGTCACGGGCGCACCTGACGTGGTCGCAACTGGTCAGGGCGGATTGCTCGATGTAGCACTAGATCCGGACTTCGCCACGAACAGAACGATCTACCTGAGTTTCGCCGAGCGCGCCGGTGGGGGGGCCGCAGGTGCCGGCCTCGCGGTGGCGCGAGGATCGCTCACAACTGATCTCAGTGCTGTAACCGGTCTTTCAGTCATCTGGCGACAGGCGCCGAAGGTGACCGATGAACGACACTATGGCGGCCGCTTGGCATTCGCTCCCGACAAGACCCTTTATGTGACCGCTGGTGAGCGGCACCAAGGGTCACCAGCGCAAGACCTGACTGGAACGCTGGGCAAGATCATCAGGATCAATCGAGATGGGTCCATTCCCTCCGACAATCCTTTCATCGGAACGGCTGGAGCTAGAACCGAGATCTGGAGCCTGGGTCATCGCAACCCCTACGGGCTCGTCTTCGCGAGCGACGGACGCCTCTTCGAAAGCGAGATGGGACCAGAAGGCGGCGACGAGTTCAACCTGATCACCAAGGGGGCCAACTACGGCTGGCGCGTTGTTTCAGAGGGCAATGACGGTGAGGTGCTGCCACGCCATTCGGCCCGTCCGGAGTTCACTGCGCCGTTGTTAAGCTGGACGCCAGTGATCGCGCCTGGCGGCATGATCCAGTATCGTGGATCTCGCTTCGCAGGGTGGGACGGCGACTTCATTCTTGCCGGTCTCGTCTCGCAGGGGCTCGTGCGCGTCCGTGTCGACGGCGCAACCGCAACAGAGCAGGGCCGGATCTCACTCGGGCAGCGCATTCGCGAAATCGAACTGGCGCCAGACGGTCTGATCTGGGTTCTCGAGGACGGAGGCGCCGGCCGCCTACTGAGGCTCACGCCTCAGTAGGTTTGAATGCGCCGCGAACGCCCTCCCGGCGCTTGCAGAAGCAGTGTTGCGCGCACCTCACCCACTATGACGTGCCAAGATCGTGCTCGCTTGGCAGCGCGGGCGCCCGCAAGCCGAGCTGCACCAGCACCGTGTGGATCAACAGGATCGGCCCGATGATCGCGATGGCGAGCAGCGCGCCAACGGCAGCAAAGACCAGCGCGACAATCGCGAGCACGCCACAGGCGGCATAGACCGGCAGGAGCAGAAACTCGCGCATAGCTGAAGCATCCACATCGGGTGCGGTTGGCGCAAGGTCCGACTCGCGCTGCCATGCTCGACATTTTCCAACATCACCAGATCTTACGTTCCGTTTTCGTTCTGGCATGGATGGTGGCCGATGGTCGGACCGCCGAAGACCCTGCACGATCTCTATCGCGTTGAAGCACAGGTGCGCGTCACGTGCCGGAGCTGCAAGGCGACCGAGCTGTGGGAGCTGGACGCGCTGATTGCGGAGGTCAGCAACAACGGCGGCAACACGGACTGGAAGATGGCGCACTGGTCGATCAAGTGCCCGCACCGGTGCGCGTCGCCGCGCGTCACCTTGCTGGCCTTGCCGTTTGGCAAACAGCGTGCCCGGCGGCAGGCTCACCGGCACACGCTGATTAACCTGGCGCTGCAGATCCTGCGGGAGGCGGCGCAGCGGTCAGCGCATGAGCCGGTCGGCACATTGGAGGTGCGGCTCGCTCTGCATGTGCTGCGGCCGTTTGTCGGCGAGCAGCGTCTGCTTGCCGAGTTCTGGAAGGCTGCCACGATCGAGCCGCGGCATCCGTGGACAAGCTGCCATCTGCCGTATCGGTGGATCGCGCAGTGCCTTATCGACCAAGGGGCGTCGGTGGATGAGGCGAACCGCCCCTAAGCACTAGCGGTCGCGGTGTATTGTCTCGTAAATGGACGCTTGAGGTTGATCCTTATCAAGAGGAAACGCGAGGCACTGTTTGCAGACTAGACATGAAGCTAAGTTCGTTGGAACAGCACTGGGCGGCTAGCGTGGGGACGCGATTCGCATCTGCAGGGGGTTCTTCATGTATCGTAAGTTGATCGGCGGTTTCGCCGTGCTGTCTCTATTTGCCTCAAATAACGCTGCAGCCGGGCCGAAGCATGTACTCCAGCCCGTGCCGGTCGGTGCAGAAACAGTTCGCTTCCAGCAAGGCGAGGCCACGTTGGATCTGCAGCGCCCTGGCGGTGCCGTCCAAGTAACGCCACTTGGGCTGGACCACGGTAGCTTGGCTTTCGGGATCGCCGTCTACAATGACGGGAAGGTTCCCGCGAACATTGATATAACGAACTTTGAGGTGACCGTCGGAGCAGAGCGGCTCGCTGTTTTCAGCAAGGACGAACTGGTCAAGAAGGCGCAGAACCGCGCTATGTGGGCGTCAATTGCAGTTGCAGCCGCAGGTGGCTTGGCTGCCGCTGCTGCGGCAAGCTCGCGCGACACGTATCACCACACGTTCGTTACGCCCCGGGGCACTTACCGTTCGATATGGAGTGCGCCGAGCGCAGCAGGTCAGGCCGCAGCCGCGGCATCGGTCGCCGGAGCAGGCGTTGGCATCTACGCTATCCAGAACCAGCTCGATAAGACGCGGGAAGCACTAGGCGCCGAAACGGTCCAGCTCACCACAGTGGATCCTGGTGACAGCTATGCTGGCAAGATCGTGCTCCAGAAGATCAAAGCGAAGGTGCTCCCGCTTCGTATCTCGTTCGTCGTCAACTGGAATGGTGAGGCATATCCGTTCGCGTTCCAGATGGTGAAGCCAGGTACACCGCAACCGGTTTTCGCCATGGCGCCGGCGCCAGTCGCTCCTGAGCAGCCGGCTACAATGCCGGCGTTGGTGCCTGCTGCTCCTGCGCCGATCGCGCCCGTCGCAACGCCAACGGCTTCGGTCACGCCGGTCGCTTGAGGGTCAGCGGGCGGCGGATGCCGCCTCACGCCAGCGGCTTGCCCGCCGTATTTTCAGCAGCAAGGTTGGTTCGAAGCGGCCCACGAGTCATTCGACTGACTTCGCCGATTTGGCCCGAACGGGCCTCGGTCGCTTCACAAGCTTTAGCACCTGGTCGAAGGCAATCTCCGCGTCGGTGGGCTCACGCTCGTCGGCCGACTGCTGTGGGAGCTCAATTGGCCCCGCTCTATCCCGCTCCCGAGTAGCGGGCGGCGTGGTGCTTCGGGCGAGCGCCGCGGCGCGCTGCTGCTCCGTGACTGCCTGCCGGAAGGTTGCGATCGCGCCGGATAGCACGAGCATGTCGAGCTCCTTGGCGCTGAGCTGGATGGTGCGCCCGCGCTCGACGGCGCGGCTAAGTCGCCGGTCTAGATCGAGCGGGTTCAAGTCGGTGCCGTTAAAGGGGCTCAGGTTTTCAGTTGGATCGCTCATGGAAGCACATCAGCATCGGCCAAGGGGTTTGACCAGCGACGATGATCGCGGCGACTTAACTCCGCCTACAAGTTCGAACTGCTTTAAACGCCGAAACTCTTCAGGAGGGCTGTTGGACCGTGCTGCACAAGCAGGTGATATCCACCGTACAATGACAGCAGAAACTGGCCCTTGTCGGTTGCATCCTTCGCCTTGCCGACAACCGGTCCTACCGTGCTGAGAAAGTTCCAAACCTTCCTGAGCATGGCTCCGGGCATGCCGGCTTGTAGCTCCACTTCTAAACCTCGTTCGAGCGCTAAGTAAGCACCGATGACTTCGCGCAGGGACTGATATGTGTAGCCCCACCCGAACCAAGTCAGATTACGCGCTCGGAATACGAATTGCTCCAATCCATCAACCAGCGCCGCTCTAATTGCATCATGCTCTTGAAGCTGGTGCTCACGGAGCCAGCCTAAGAGTTCTTCAGCCGCCTCAGCAATCTCGGACGCCTCCTCGGCCGTAAGCTTTGGGTAGCGGATCCGCTGCCTGATCACCGTCGATAACATTCTAATCGGCGGCGTATGCTCGCGCAGGAGCGTCATGCCAGAAGGCGACGTGTTCCAAGCTGCCGAGAGCATGGGCGGCGAGAACGCCTCTCTAATGCCACCCAAATGCGTTCCGGCTGCTACGAAAACCATAGGATCAATGTCGCAATCTGCGAGCGTGCTATTGACCAACTCGGTTCGCTCGATGATCGAGTAAATCAATCGGTAGAACGGTCCGGACCATTGCGGAAAGCCTGATCGATCTGCGAGAATCACTGTGCCCGGCTTGCGATCACTGACGATCAACGAATTGCAGAGTTCCACCAACTCAAGAGCTGGATCAGTAACCGCCGCCGTCTGGTTCAATTGCTGTTCCCCCTAAGACGCTCCGCTAACAACTTTCGGATCGCCTCGGGGCGGGACAGCCCCTCCGGCTGCTCCGCGATCCACGCGTCGAGCGCGGCGAGCTGGTCGGGCTGGAGGCGAACGCCAATTAGCTGACCGCGGCCACCAGTCGGCGGCCTACCTCTTTTTCGGTTAACCGGAATTGACGCAGCCATGGTGTTTGTGGTTAACCGCAAATCGAGCCGAACGGAAGCTACCAACTTCCGCCCGGCTCTGACCAACCACGTTCTGGAGGAACGAGATGGCTTCTGACGCCCCTACCACGGGCGCGCGACCACGCGCACCCTCGATTTCCACAGCGCCGCCCCAGATCGACACGCACCGGGTGAACGGCTGCAGCCTACTGTTGAACGAGCCTCGCCGCTTCCTGGAGCAGGCGAACGCTGTCGCTGCTGTCTTCAACGCATCGATCGATGTGGCGGAGGGGACGCTGAACGACACGATCTGTGCACAGGCTGCCGGTGCGATCGAAACGCTGACTTGGCTGGCCGGCTTTGCGCTGGACCGCCTCGAAGAGAATCACGCCACCCGCATGGCTGAGAGGCTCTGAGATGGCGACGCTATTTGCACCAGTTCCGCCAGCCGTGGTCTCGCGTGTGCTGGCGACCTTTGACCGCGGCCAGCTCGAGGGCTTCATCGCGATTGCAATCGATCTGCTCGACCTTGCGGACGCAGCATCAGACCCAGACGCGCCGATATTCGACCCGCGCTCGCATGACGGCGGCGCCGGGGACCTCGACGACGCCGAAGACGATGGCGATGCGGAGGATCACGACGCTGCCGAGGACGATTTCATTCCTCAGCTCAGCGGCGGCGCAGGCTGCCCGCTTGCCGATCCTGGCGGCTTAGATCCCGGCGACAATGAGCACGACCTGCGTCCCGTTGCGGATCTGGATCTTGCGCGAGCGCATCGCGATCGCATCCGACGCACGGCATGTCGGCAGACCGACAGCCACCGGACGATTGAGCGGCACGGTTACAGGTTCGTTTCGATGGACGTTCTGCCGTTCGAGCTGCTGCGCGATAATCACACGAAACTCGCGTCCAACGCGCTGGCCACCATAAAGCGCCGACGCCGAGCATCGGGAGCGGAAGCATGACGCGCTGGACCGCGGCGCGATGGATCGCGCAGTTCGAAGCCGCAGGCGGCTTGCTCAGCCTGGCGCAGACCAAAGCTGGCACCGTGGAGCTCTTCGCCGGCTGGCGGGCGGCCGGAAACCCGCTTGAGCGGCAGCTCGCCGCGCGCCGGATGATCGAAGAGCTGTTCGCGCATCCAAGGCGATGGCGCGCGGTGACGATCGCCACGGCGCGCCGGCATATCGCTCTGGCTTTCGGGAGGCGCGCATGATGCCGGTAGCCCTCGCTTACGTGCGTGCGCTGCCCTCACGCGCGCATGCCTCAAAGATACGGCTGGACTTCCCCTTCGTTCCTCCTACGTTCTCAACAGGGGATAGACCGGCCAGTCGACAAGCGCGTCACCCGATCGCGCTTCCCCGCCTTTCCATCGGGCGGCTTTCGGGGGCCGGCATGCATCCAGAGGTGACCACCGAGGAGGCCGTCTGTGTTCTGGCTGAACGACAGAATGGTCGTCAAAAGCTCGGCGAGCTATATGCAACGCGCGTCCTCTTCAGGGCGGCTGTCGAGGGCCTGATAGTCGCGCACGGCATCTACATGGAACGGGTCTGCGCGCGCTATCCTGCAGGTGATCCCGATTACAGCAACTTTCCACCCTACGGGCGCTTGGACGAACCACGGTTCATCCCGAGCTATTTCTGGCGGGAGAGCCATGCGTATGGACAAGAGATCAACGGGCAGCGCCCTGCGGGAAGTTGGGGCGACATCGGGCGGGGGTACTTCTCGACTCTCGATGAGAGATCATGGGAGGAACTGCCCTACCATTGGCGCCATGGTGTCGCAGCGACCGATTATAACGCTCGCTTCGAATATGACGCTGAGGCCATCGATGTGCGATGGGATCAGTCAGCTCTCCTAGCAATCCCAACAACCGAACTGCGGCGCTTGTCAGGACCTCAAAAGCGCCGGCGGGACAAGTACCGTTACGCCGCGACTGCCGACGCATGGCAGGGAGCGGCGGCGGCGCTCATCGCACATGTCCTGGTGAACGGAAACCTCCCCGGCGGCGGTAGAGCAACTGAGTTGGTCGATTTTTTCCGTCAGCATTCGCCGCAGGAGATCGACGATGCGCGCTTGTTCGCGTTTGGCCGCCGCATACGTGATGCCGAAGCGCTAGCGCGGGCAGAGCGAGAGGCCGATGAAAGGTCAGCAGTGGGGCCGCCGCTCGACTAAAAAGGGAAGCGAACTCAATCGAATAACCTTTCGCCAAGGTATTCGGTGAGGTCGCTCGTCAATTTCGCACCTGTAGCTGCCAATACTGCGGCCCAGCGGCCGCGTATCTCCCCAGCTATACCCGCTTTCAATCTTCACGTGAGGTGAAGCATGGCGCAAAAGCCATCTCCAATCCCCGGCGCTTACGCAGCGGCCGACCAGCTGCTTAACGAGACGCAGGCGAGCGAACGGCTGGGCCTCGCCGTCCAAACTTTGAGAAATTGGCGTGTCACAGGAGGGCCAAAGGGCCGATCGGCGCCGCCGGCGATCCCTTTCGTAAAGCTTGGCCGCACGGTCCGGTACCGCGCGTCCGACCTCGAGCGGTTCATCAGCGCGAGCACTGCAACCTCAACCAGTGGAGTGCGGCCGTGATCCCGGTGTTCGCCGCCTCTCCTCCGAACCGCTGCAGCAATGTTTTGATCAAGCTGCGCGCGCCTTTGCAGGGGCGCCCGTGAGTGGTGAGCTCCTCTCACGAGCATGGCGCGTACGCGGCCTCAAGCCTGCGGAACGGCTGGTGCTGATCCTCATGGCCGACCTCGCGCGTGCCGAACACCAGAACGCCATCTGGCTGTTCCAGGGGGAGATCGCCGAGAAAGTCGAGTTGCATCCCGATACGGTCAAAGCGGCACTCGCAGCACTCACCGCAGCGGGCCACCTGACGCGCCAAGTGCGCCGCGGAAAGCAGACAATCTACACCGTCCAGCCCATTGCAACTGAGGGGTCAGAGACCCCCTACCCCGCTCATGCCGTCAAACAAAGTAGGGGGTCAGAAGCCCCTCACCTCGATGACTTGGGCCGGGGAAGTGAGGGGTCAATTACCCCTCCGACTAAGGGGCCAAAAACCCCTCCGCTAAGGGGCGAGAAACCCCTCCAGTGGGGGGTCTCTGACCCCTCCTATATAACCATCAATAACCACCAAGAACCACCAGTGAACCATCAAGTCGCGCGGAATGCCGCGCCTGACTTGCCTGAGCCATTGCCGAGCTGGGTACCACCCGAGGCATTTCGAGGCTTCGCGGATATGCGGAAGCGGGTGAACGCCCCCCTCAGCGCGCGCGGTCAGAAGCTGGTGATCGAGAAGCTCCAGGACCTACGCGACCAAGGCCACGATCCTCAACGCGTTCTCGATCAAAGCACGGCCAATTCATACCGGGACTTGTTCCCGCTGAAGGAGAACCGGAACAATGCAGCACCTCGCTTCGCAAGCTCCACCCCGCCCGACGGACCTGCTCCAAGTCCGCTCTTCGCAGCCGCAGCTGGCCTCGCTCGCCAATCGCGCCAGAGGGGCAATGGCCGTGTTGATCGCTGATGCGAAAGCCATGCCGGTGCGTGGCAGCACACAGCTACCGCCGCCCCAACAGATCGACGCCGCACGATCGCAATTGCGCGAGGTGGTCGCCTCCTATGACGAAGCCCTGCGGCCAGCCGGCAACGATTTCGCGATCGCTGCGCTCGGGATCCTGGCCGCGAGCTACCCACCAGTCCGCCGGAGTGCGCAAGAGGCATCGATCGCCGCTGAGGTGTTCGTCAGCGAGTTCGCGAGCTGGCCGCGTGACATCCTGGCTGAAGCTGTTCGCCGGGCCATCCGATCATGCCGTTACTTCCCGACCGTCAGCGAACTCCGCGACGATCGCGACATCGACGGCCCCGCCATGCAGCTCGCCGAACGCCAGCAGGACCGCGACGAGTTCGCCCGCTGGGCAGAGGGCACCCCGCCACGCTCGACCGCAATCCCATTCGGAGCATCCCGACCGTGATTTTCAGAACGAAACCCGTGACCATGTCGGGCGCGCCCCGCAGCAAGGCGGCACCAGGCGCCCTGCCTTCCGCCTCAACAGGCCCGCGGTTCGGACACCTGCGGATGGGCCGTGAGCTGCCGAAGAGCGCCCTTGGCAAGTCACCGGCAATCGCACGCGCCGCCGCCTCAAAGCCGGCTGTCAGCGCCGAGCAGGCCCAAGCCCGCGTCTCCACCGTCTTCGCATCCGAGCACAGCATCGGTCGCGAGCGCCAGGCTGCCGACATGCTTCAGACCAGGATGAGCGCCGCCGAGATCACCGACTTGCTTTCCAAGCAGCCGAAGTACGCCGGTGCGGCCAGCAACGCAGTGCTCGCGCGCCTCACCGGGCAGCGCAACCCAATGCTCGAGCCGAGCAGTGACAGCGATCACAGCTGAGCCAGTGCGGACGAGTTCTGGACCAAGGTCCGCGCCGCAAACGGAAGCCGCTGATGACGACGCTGACGCGCCCTCAACTGCTTCTCCGCTGCGTGGCGTTTCTACACGCAGACGAGCGGCTGTTGGCAGCCGAGCAACGGCTCCGGCTGATCGCTGACACGCGAGACGCATTCGCCGAAGTAATCCGCGAGACGCCAGTTTCGGAGGGCCTGGCCGATCGCTTTGAGGATGCCGTTCGCCTGCTCCGCGATGCGACCGGCGCGCGGGTGCTCACGCTTGTGCGCGACGGCGTTCCACATGGCCGCTTGCGCACCGCGATTGAGGCCGTCGATCGCGCGCTGGCTGCTGCGCAAAGGGAGCTGGTGGACGAGGTCGAGAAATGGCGCGCGCCACTGCTCGATCTGTCCGAGGCAGCCAAGCTGGAGACAGCCGCGCACACGCATCTCGCGATAGCGTTCGTCACCGCTTGCGACGAGAATGGCACCCCTTGTGAGCAGCTAGACGTGATCGATCTCGCTCGCATGTTCGCCCGCCATGCGGTCGGACGTCCGCTCGATGCGCCGGCGCCATCCTTGATCATCCGCGAACAGGTGCGCACCGATGCGTGATCTCGCTGTTGCCGCGCTCGCCCGCCGCGCTGACGCTGCCCGCATTAAGCGAGAAGCGCAAGTGGCGGCGGCCAGGAGGCCGGCTGCAGCGCGCTCCGGCAGTCACGGCCTCGCACCCGCTGCCCTCATCGCCCCCACTACCACAGATCGCCTGCGCGCTCGCTTCATCAAGGCCGCGCTGGGCCAATGCAGGAACCCACGATGACCCACACACCGGACACCACCGCCGCCGTCCGCCAGCGGCTCGCTGAGACGCAAGCATCGCTGGACCGCTTTATCGAGGATGAACGACAGCTAGCCAGCGAGCTTGCCGCAGCCGAGAGCCAATCGCCATCATCGGAATTTGCCGCGGCAATCCGAGGGACGACGAGCCGCGCCATTGGCGAGATCCGCGCCGATCACGAGCGCGCCGCGCGCTTGGTGAGCGGCGGTCGCGAAACCATCGCTATGTTGAAGATGACGTTGCGCCACGCGGAGGCTGATGCACGCGCGGCGGCAGAAGCGGCAATGACGCCCGCCGGCGCGCTGGCGCATGCCCGAGCTGGGCTGGCCAGGCTTGACCCTGCCGCGTGCGGCCGGCGCCTCGACGAACTCGAGGAAGAGATGGCAGCGGTCGACGAGCGGCGTCGCGAAACTGGCTCGGCCGTAACCAGCCGTAGGCAGTCCCTCAACCTCCTCGCTGCGCGGCACAGCTCCGGCATGTCACCGGCCGCCGCATCGCGGTACGCGCTGGAGAAGGCCGATCGGGAACGCATCGAGCAGGATCACGCGAAGCACACCGAGCAGGCGCGAGAACTTGCCGATGAGCATGCCCAGCTGCTGAGCAGTTTGCGGACCGGCTTGAGCGCGGCGATGGCGCACGTTGCACGGATGTTGGACGATGCCGCCTCGCGGACGTCAAACCTTGCGAAGCGGCGATCGGCGGCGGCGCGGCTCGCGCGCGAAGGCCGGATCGACCCTGCCAGCGCAGCGGTCGATGATTGGCCGTTCACCGAAGCAGAGCTCGCGGATCTGCAGATGCGGACCACGCCGATCCTGGCCGTTCTCTCCCGCCGCAAGCTGTCCGCGCGTGGCGGCGGATTGTTCGTCAGCGCGCGGCCGATCCCGACCACCTCTGCCGGCGGGATGTCCGTCCTGTGAGCTGCTGGGTCGCACAACTCGACCAACGCTCCCGCAACACCTCCGAAAGGGAAACACGATGATCAGCCAGAGTGAAACACCGTCCGGTCGCAAGGCCGTCCGGCACCGCGCCGCCGCCGCCGAGGCAGAGCGTGCCGTCGCCGAGCTGCGTGACCGACGCGCCAGGCTCGCTGCCGAACTGGACGAGGCGGGCGAGAGCTCGGCGCACGCCGACTTCTCCGCCTTCGCCGCGACTGGCCAGCTGGCGACAAAGACACGTTCCGCTGACGACGTGCGCGTGGAGCTCGAGCAGGTCGATAACATGATCGCCGCCGGCGAGGTGCAGGTGGAGGCAGCGCTGCAACATGCGAAGGATGCCGACAAGCAGGCCGCGCAAGAGTGGGCGGCATCGATGAAGATGGACGATGCGGTCGATTACGCGCGAGACGCGCTGCGCGGGATCGATCTTGCTGAGGCGGCAGCTGAGTTCGACCAATTGGAACGGCAGCTCGAGACGCTGCACGACAAGCGCATCCAGGCCCGCGACACCTATGCTGCGGCAGCCGCCCGTGAGGCAGACCTTGCCAGACGCTATCGCGGCAGGCCGGACGTTCGCGATGGCCTGACGCCTGAGAGAGCAAAGGCTGCATCTGCCGAGGCGCTGGCGGGCGTGACCCGCTTGCGTGATCGTGCTGAGTTGCTGCGCCGGCGTCACGGCCATGCGAGGGAAGATCTGGCAAACCGCATCGAGAGCGCATTTCGCCATGTCGGCCGGCTCGCCACGGCAGCAGCTCGCCTTGCCGAGTCACATGCGAAGAGTGTGGCCGGCGCTGCAAACGCACTGGCGCGCGGCCGCCTGAGCCCGTCGATGCTGCCGACGGCGCCGGAGATCGATCTACCCAGCGAGACGGCGATTGCCGAGCTTTCAGCCCTGGCGGATCCTGCCTGGGCATTGGCTCGCCGCGAACTGCCGCCGCAGCCGAACGAGAGCCAGTACAGCGCCCCACGCCTTCACTGATCGGGCGCCTCGCGCGCCGGCGGCGGGGCTTCGGCCGTCATCGGCAGGAGCGCGGGGTGACCGGGGTCGCCGGCGTGACCTTTCAGGCGCCCGCGGCCCGAACAACTGGGATCGAATATGTATCTGCGCAGCCTTCGAGTGAGATTCCGCCGCACTGCACTTGCCGATCGCCGCGGCGAGCTGGTGTCAATCAGCCTGGCGACCGGCGACGGCGATGATCTGAGGCTCGAGATGGCAGCCAGCGCGGCGCGCGAGATGTGCGCTGCTGTTGCCGACGTGCTTGACCGAGCAGCGCCGTCGCCGCGCCGGCCGCGGAGTGGTTGAACCAGCGCCGGCGGTTCACTTCGTCGGCTTCCGCGGCGAGGAGTATCGGTCAGCCGTGCGCATCTGGGGCCGGCCAAGCTTCATCCACCGCCGCAACGATCCGCGCATGCGGCGCGAGGTTCACCCCTCCGACACGATCGTGTTCGCCAACGGCGCTGAGGCACGCCCGACCGACCGCAACACCAACGATCTCGAAGAAGACAGCACGGCTGACTAGCCGATCAACTGGGGCTGCTCGGGCGGCTCGACTGCCGCCATTGCGAGAGCCACCTTCAACGTGATCAGCGCATCATTACCGGCGACGTGAGTGCCCCGGTGATCAATGCCATATCGCTTCGCCAAGTGTGCGAGACGCAATGGATTAGCACTCTCCTGATTGGTAATCCGCGACCAAGTGCTGGTGTCCACCGCTGGCAATCCGCGGATGTTCGATAAGGATACCCCCCATTGCTTCATCTTCAGTCGGTCATTCTTCAAAGCATGGCCGACCAGCAGCTCAGCTGAATCCATCACTCGAGCTAGCCAAGCACGAGCGGCGTCCTCCGTCAGGTATGCGGTCTTGCCGCCAAAGAAGCGGCGTCCACCAGGTCTGACGCGAACGTTTCGCCCAGTGATTTGCCCGTGATGCATGATGGCAATGCCGAGTTCAGTCACTCGGTTTGGCGGTTGATATTCCCATTCTGCATCAAAGCAGACGATCCGGCGGTTCTCGCCCAAGGCTTGCCGCATCATGGCCCACTGCTTGGTTTCCCATACCTGCTGTGCAACCCGTGGAACGCGCGTCGCCCGACGCGAGGCACGCTGGTTGCCGCGCGGCGTGTTCGCTTCATCAGCCTGTTCGGCCGGTGCAATCGAGTGATCGTCATTCACCTGATCGCGTCCTGGCATAGGCGAGCAATTCGAGATCCATCATCCCAGGCGGATTTGTAGATGGCCTGTCCGTGTCGCAGTTGCCAACATGACAGGTCTCCCCTCACACCGGCGACGCGAGCGAGGGTACGGCCATATCGATCCCGGCTGACGCGCTCGATCGTAAGCGGATCGGCCAGTGCGTCGCCAAGGCTTTGCGTCGACGCATATGGGTCACCCGGCGCGCAGATCCTCCCGCGGCGGCAGTGGCCCGGCATCTCCGGCGCATCGATCGCGAGCAAGCGAATGCGCTCGTCACCGCACCGGATCGTGTCGCCGTCGGTGACGGTGCAACCTGTTAGCGGCTCGGCATAGGCGCCGGCCGCCGCGGCGTCCGACCGCAACAGGGCAGGTGCAACGCCGAACACTGCGCCAACCAGTGCCGCGCCAGACAGCACCAGGAGCGGCGTGCTCGTCCAGCGCAGGCCGCGACGGCGGCGGCGCGGCGTCAGGCCGAAGATCTCCGATACCGATGGTTGCCGCTGTTTTCGCATGTGTCGTCCAGTCCCGGTCAGTTTGGCCGGTTGTGCTGCGGATCTGGTGATCGGGTGACTAACGCTAAGGTTTTAGGGCCACCCACAGGCAAAAAAAGCGGTTACTGGCCGCTTAGGTTACAACCTCTTCTTCCGAGGACCCTTCACAACGTTGGCAGTAGCTCGGACACAGAGGTAGCAGCCGGCCATCTCCATTCTGGGCCGGTCTCCCCAGGCGCAGAGGGCACCCGAATGCCGCTTACGCATAGATCGCGACGTTGGCCTCGTCCTCCCAAACCCGTCTTTCCGAGGCGCGGGCGCACTCCGCAGCATAGCCGCCCGCCTCCATCAGAGCTGCCCTCAGCGCGTCGCCTCCAAGCGAAGCTGGAGCCACGCCAGCAAAACGCTCCTCGAGTCGAGCTTCGAAGATTTTACACTCCTCGAAAGACGCGGTCGTCCGTCGGCGGATTAGATCCGCCAGTCCATCTATTGCGATCGACGCTTCGAGTGATGATGCAGAAAAGACCGGCGATCCATTCTGCGCTGTCGAGGAGATTAGACAGGTCCGCACCGCCCAAAAGAACCTGCGCCTAAGGCCCGCATCCACACCCCAGTCGATCTCCGACATAAGACGAGCTACCAAGAGGCTTGTGCGGACGTCAGCTGCGTATGAGTTTCGTCTGCTGAAAGCGGCGCGAAGGTTCAGGAGAAAACCGTCGCCGTCCCGAAGGGGTATCCCCTCATGGCCGACATGATAGGCGAAGAGGTCACCGTTTCTCGCCTGATCAAGCAGCCAAGCGCGTGGATAGCGATGGAGGCTGACGCCCATCCGCTCAACAGGAGATTGGGGGCGGGCGGCTTCTGTCACCAGCATAAGATCAACATCGGCATCAGGTCTCGCGTCACCCCGCGCCCTGCTCCCATAAAGAACTAAGGCTTCTTCAGTCATCGCGCGCGAGACAGCTTTGAAATGACGGTAGCGAAGAAGACGGAATAGATTACGATCGCCGCAAGCACATGAAGATCTTGCACGATCGTCAGTGTCCGATCTGCTACGGGCACTTGATTACCGTAGCCGACCAGTAGCGTCAGATCGAAGCTCTTTTGCAGCGGGGCTGTGATCGGGCGGGCAAATGGGACCTTGGAGTAGATAAGGGCAAAGAGGGCCCAGCAGGTCAGCAGCGCCATAAACGGCCGACCAGCAGATTCACCCCATCCGTTTAGCGCTCCAAGCGCGCGCATTATTATATAGTTAAACGAGTGCAACAGCATGGCAGGAATGGCGAGAAAACGGCGGGAGCCAGAGCCGAAGATAGCTTCGTATGTGTCCTGAGCGACGCGTGCAGAGGAACGCTGGAGTTCGTGAAGCTTCACCGTCTCATAATAGGTGTGCTCGTCACCAGTGGTGGCGTGCGAGAGCATTACCGTTCTGAGGAAATGTGCGCGCGTGCCACGCAATCTGAACCACTGGTGCATGCGATGCTCCCACGTCTTGGAACGGGGATCCATTCCACTAACGGAGGCTTTGATGATTTCTCCGGGATTGCTCAGAAAGGTTCTGCTCAACTCTGTGCGACTTGATAGACCAATGTTGGTCCACGAGCATCCACGTAGTTCACAAGCTTCGAAAGTTGCGAGTGATATCGAGCAGCCTTCGAAGGTGCAGTCTTTAAAGTGACACCGTCGCCAAGTGGAATACGCTAAGTCGCAGCCAATAAAGCGACATTGCTCGAACATGATGATTGGATCACCCTCGAACGAACCTTGGAAGTCGCACTCTCTGAACAGTATTCCTCGGATCTCCAGCGTCTCGCCGGGCATAATTCGAGCGGTTAACGTCGATGCCGGAACGAACCGCCGATAGGGTCCAGCGTCGCGCTGAAGATCCCAGTCGTAAGGATCCCGATCAAGTATGAACTCCGGATCAAAGATGGGCTCCCACCAACAATCACGGCGGCGATTACCGATGTGCCGCTCCGCCGGCAGCGTCGCGGACCGCGCAATGACGGGGCTAGATAGGTAAGTGAAACGACCGATCCTAAACATTCTTGGTTGGTATACGCGCTACTCCAGTCAGGAAAGGGTCAACCCATGCGGGCCAACTCCTCACGCATTAACAACGACATCTGCAACTGCCAGCGCTTGGCGATCGCGCCAGGCTCGATACGGCGCTGGCGGCGGGTGCGCCTGATGCCGACGAACGCGACAATGCCGACACGTGCGCGGCCGCGCGCGACGCGCCCGCTCTTTGGCACCTTGAGCGCCTTACCGACCTTGTCGCCGCGGATCGTCACGTCCTGAGCGACCAGATACGCCACGCCGGCATTCCTGCCAGGCACGAACTGAAGCGGCCCGATCCGTTGCTCCAACCCGCTCTCGCGATACAGCGCGGGCGTCATGCGGCGGCGGCCGGCCTTGCGAGGGATCTCCGGCGTTGAGAACCACACGAACCGGCCGCGCTTTGGCACGATCTCCGTGACGGGGTTTTCGACATAGGCATCCAACGCGCCCTTAGTCCGCGCGGAGCCGCCGCGCCGCGTGACGAACCCAGCCACGTCGAGCCTGTCGCCACCGCGGCCACCGGGGCGGCCCTTCTTCAGATCCGATGTCGCGCCGATCGCGTTGGAGAGCTTGCCGAGCCGCTGCGCCAGCATGGCCTGCCGGATCTCCAACAGAGCGCCGCGAGCGGCTCGATCGGTGGCCTTGGCGGCGGCCCGCGTGACGCGATCCTTCACGTTCCGGCGCCAAGGGCCGGTGGTGCCGCGTGGCGGCGGAGTGAGGCTCACCTGCATGCTGCTGATCCCTCGCTAGGAGCCGCTGCGGGGCGGCTGTAATGTAACCGAATGATGTGACGTAACGCTAAAAGCGGGCGCGAACCTGAGTTTCGAAAGTGCTTTTCAGCTGCGCGCAGGACCATCCCTGTCATGCGTTCCGCAATGCGTTGACCCGCGCGAGGCCATCGCCGCCAGCGATCTGGAGCACCATGGGCGAGCCCTGCTGCGCCATCTGCTTGGAGATCAGGTCAAGGCGAGCGTTGTTCGCTTGGAGCAGAGGTGCCAGCTTATCCACGGCGGTCACGATCGACGCCGTATCGACGAATACCGGAGCTGGCGAAGGCACCGAGCCGCTCGTCGCCGCAGCGGCAGCCAGCTTCGCCTGCTGTGTATCACCGCTGAGCAGGGAGGCGACATTCGCGCCGGCGCCGCTGTTGCCGATCGCCTTGTTGGTGAGCTCGGTGACCTTCGCCAGCGCCTCGAAATACGGGTTGGTCGAGCCGTAAAGGGCGCGCTGAATGTCGAGGTACGTGCGCGCGCCGCTGGTGAACTCGTCTTGGTCGACCTTCTCGCCGCGCTGGATCGCCTCCATGAGCGGGGTGAAGCTCTGGAGGATGTTCTGCTCGCGGGTGCGCAGCGACAGGCCATTGTCACCCTGCCTCAAATCATCGAGCAGATCCTTGAGCTGGCCAATCGCGCTTTCCTGCGCCTGCTTGATCGCCTCGGTGCGCTTGACGGCGTACAGCTCCTCGATCTGCGCGCGCTCCTCAGCGCTAGCGCTCGCTTCATCGGCAATCCGACGCAGGCTAGCGAACTCCTTATCGATTGCCTCTGCAGCCGCACCGATCGGGTCCTTGATCTGCTTCAGGGCGGAGAACACGCCCTCGAACCTCAACACCTTCTCGAGTTGAGCTTCTATGTCGTCGCCCAGCCGGAGCAGCTGTTGAGATCCCGCGCGAAGGCCTTGGATCGCACCATCCCTCACTGCATTGGCGATGGCGTAGCGGATCGCGGCCTCGGCATCCTCGCCGAAGTCGGTGAGCCCGATTGCCGAATTGCCGCTGAAATTCAGCCCGCCCTTGCCGTTCCAGCCCATGGCGCTGTCGCGGACACGCCACTTGCCGTCGTATTGACCAATCGCGAGGTCGAAAGCGCCGACCGCGGCGCCCAACTGCTCGGCGAGGCGGTTAACGCCAGCCTGCACGGAACTGGCCGCCGTGCCAGCGGCTCCGCGGGCCGTGCCGCTGTCGCCGTTCAGGGAAGCGACGCCGGCACCGGTGAGGGTCGCCGTGCCGTACTTCACGGTGCGGAAGAGGCCGCCGAGTAAGTTGCCGATGAGGCCGCCTGCGACGGCGCCGAGCGGACCGGCTGCGGAGCCGAGCAGCTTTGTCAGCGAGTTGCTTGTGCTGGTTGCGATGCTGGCCCCGATGGCTTTGCCACCTTCGTTTCCGATGATGCCGCCGATCGCGCCGAGGGTGCCGTTACCCGGGCGGCCACTGAGGCCGGAGTAGAACGACGCGCCAATCTGGCCGTAGCCCGCGCCAGCGATGACGCTGGCGAGCTGCGCTTGGAGCTTGGTTTCAGCATCCTTGCTGAAGTCGACCTTCACGGTTCGTATTGCCTTCGTCACCGCGTCCGCGATGTCGCTCGCCTGGCCCTCGATCCCGCCGGACTGCAGCAGGTTTCGGAACGGTCCATTGATGCGAACGCCAAAGATGTCGGCAATGCCGCTGACGGCGTAACGCAGCTCCTCCGCGGCTTGCTGCGTCCCGACCTGAAGCTGCTCGCTTGCGACGATCGCACCGTTCGTCAGGCCGGACTCCCACTCGCGAATAGCAGCGTCGATCTCGGGGCCGAAGACGTTGCGGGCACCGGCGCTGAACGCCTCGCCCTGGCGCGCCTTCTCGGCACGATCGGCGCGCATCTTGAGATCGAAGCCGGTACCGGGCGTGATCACGCCCTTGTCCACCAGCTGGTC
>JAAIGE0101295023.1_pt1 | contig 19741 bp, 17 predicted proteins | sample 6487951 | NCBI WGS metagenome assembly JAAIGE01 (sample SAMN13974128, study PRJNA590717) | phyllosphere metagenome | biome: tomato field; feature: multiple bacterial spot infested tomato fields; material: tomato leaves; isolation source: leaves from tomato fields | host: Solanum lycopersicum ...
GAGCGGCTCCACCACGCCATAGGCCAGCAGAATGCCCAGGAAGGTCCCGACCAGCGCCGAGCCGATCATGCCGCCCAGCACCGAGGGCGGCTGCCCCACCGAGCCCATGGTGTTCACCACCCCGAGCACGGCCGCCACGATGCCGAAGGCCGGCAGTGCGCCCGCCAGCCGCGCCAGGGCCGCCACGGGGGCGTGCGCCTCCTGGTGGTGGGTCTCGATCTCGCTGTCCATCAGCGCCTCGATCTCGTGCGCGTTCAGGTTGCCCGAGACCATCATGCGCAGGTAATCGGTCATGAACTCGATCACATGGTGGTCGCTGCCGACCGTGGGGTATTTCTTGAAGATTTCGGATTCGTGGGGCGTCTCGACATCCTTTTCGATGGCCATCAGCCCTTCCTTGCGGGCTTTCTGCAGGATGTCGTAGAGCATCGCCATCAGTTCCATGTACCGTGCCTTGGTGTACTTGGACCCCTTGAGCGCCATGGGAAGCGCCTTCAGCGTGGACTTGAGCACCTTCGGCTGGTTGTTCACCACGAACGCGCCCAGCGCGCCGCCGAAGATCGTGATCATCTCGAAAGGGAGCGCTTTGATGATCACGCTCACATTCCCGCCGTGTACCACGTACACGCCGAAAATGCACCCGAGGCAGACCAGGTAACCGATGATTACAAACATGGGGCCATTCTGGCAGAGTCTTTTTGAAGCGCAAAAACGGAAATGCAGGCGGGATACACCCCAATTCGTTCCCCTTGACAAGTCCCGTTGCCCTGTTGGTGAAACCGGCCGCCCACCGCCAAAACAGGCGGGCAAACCATGGTTTATTGGGGCCACCGCAGGGGCCGGGAGCCCCTAAGATGGACCCTGTCCGTTTCGATCCACTGCCCCGATCCCACCCTTTTCCATTGCCTGCCGCCGATGTGCTCCATGCCCACTTCCACCGACGATGCTGACGTGCAAGAGCATGCCGACCTGCTGATCGCGCTCTTTCAGGCCGAGCAGTGCCTGGCGCAGCAGGATCTGGTGGGTGCCTTGACGAAATTCGCCACCGCCCTGGCTTTCGATCCACAGCGTGCGGACGTCTGGATGCATGTCGGGCGCACCTACCTCAAGATGGAAAACTGGGCGCAGGCCATTCCGGCGCTGGAGACCGCCCTGAACCTGCAGCCCGGCATGCCGGATGCGCAGCATGGCCTGTCGTTCGCATTGTTCAACCTGGGCCGGCACGCCGAAGCGTTGCAAATGATCGACGATGTGTGTCGCCGCGGCAACAACCCGGCCATGTGGGTCATGCGCGCCTTCCTGCATGACCAGATCGAGGGCAGTCCCGTCAAGACGCTGGAGGTCTACAGGGACTGGGGCCGGCGCTACGCCGATCCGCTGACGCGCAAGGCCGCTCCCCTCGTCGTGACCGATCGCCGCCCGAAGAAACGCCTCAAGGTGGGCTATGTCACGGCCGATTTCCGGGAGCACTCCATCGCGTTCTTCATGCTGCCCGTGCTGCGCCACCATGACCCGCAGGAGGTCGAGGTGCATGTGTACTCGGGCGGGCGGCGCGACGGCATCACCGATGCCCTGCAGCAGTGCGTGCCCCATTGGCACGAGATGATCCACCTGTCCGACGATGACCTTTACACGCTCATCCGCTCGCACGGCATCGACGTGCTGGTGGACCTGTCGGGCCACACCGCCGGCAACCGCCTGCTGGTCTTCGCGCGCCGCGCGGCGCCCGTGCAGGTGACGTGGCTCGGATTCATGAGCCCGCTGGGCATGAAGGCCATGGATTACCGCCTGACCGATGCGGCCATCACCCCGCCAGGCCATGAAGTCTTCTACAGCGAGCGGCTCTTTCGCCTGGCCTGCATGGCGAGCTACGCACCGCCCACCTATGCGCCGCTGTGCGAAGAGCCGCCAATGCTGCACAACGGCTACCCCACGCTCATCTCGCTGAACAATTCCGCCAAGGTCACGGACCGCATGCTGGGTGTCTGGGGGCGCATCCTGAAGGCGCGCACCGATGCGCGCCTCGTCATCATGGTGAAGGAGCGGTCTGCCGAGGCCGCCCAGGCCAACATGCAGATGCGGGTCGAGGCTCAGGGCCTGCCGCTGGACCGCGTGTTCGTGATGCACCAGCAACCGCTCAACCAGTTCATGGAACTGGGACATATTGCCGACGTGGCACTCGACACGGCTCCGATCTCCGGTGGCACCACGACGCTGCATGCCCTCTGGATGGGACTGCCGATCGTGTCGCTGGACGCCGAGCGCGGTGTGGACGCGAGCACCGCGCGCACGCTGCAGGGCGTGGGCTATCCCGATTGGGTGGCGCGCAGCGACGACCAATACGTCGAGCGGGCTCTGGCGTTCATGGCCGATCCGGAAACCCTGGCCCGCCTGCGCCACGAAACACGGCAACGCTTGTCCGCCTGCGCACTCATGGACTATGCCGCCCGCACGGCCGAGCTGGAAAAGGCGTTCCGGCTCATGTGGCTCAATTACCTGGAAGGCCGCGACCGTTTCCTGGATGTGTTCGCCGATCCGGAGCCGGTCCTGGCACGCCTGGGCGGCGGCGAGAAGCGTGCGCACGGCACGCCCTCCGTATGACCGCCGGCGCTCCCACCGATCCCATTCCTCTGCTGGTGCCGGATGTGCCGGACCCGGTGTCCCTCCTGCCCTATCTGCAGCGCATGCATGCCGCGCGCTACTACTCCAACGGCGGCCCACTGGTGCGCGAACTGGAGGACCGCTTTGCCGAGCGCTTCGGCCTGGGCGCAGAGCAGGTCACGACCGTGGCAAGTGCGACGCTGGGCCTGGAGCTGGTGCTGCAATCGCTGGGGCTGCGCGCCGGCTCCCGGGTGCTCATGCCCACCTTCACGTTCGCTGCCACGGCGACGGCCGTGCTGCGCGCCGGCCACGTGCCGGTACTTTGCGATGTGGATGCCGACAGCTGGCTGCTGACGCCCGACATCGCGCGCGCGGCCCGTGCCACCGGTGCCGTGGATGCCGTACTGCCCGTGGCGGCCCTCGGCATGCCGCACGACATGGCGGCATGGCAGCGCTTCGAGGACGAAACGGGCATCCCGGTGGTGATCGACGCCGCCGCCGGCTTTGGCAGCCAGTGGCTGGCAGGCGCTTCGGGCACGCTCGTGTTCAGCCTCCATGCCACCAAGTCGCTGCCGGCGGGAGAGGGCGGTTTCGTGGTCTCATCGCGCCCCGGGTTGGCGGCGCGAGTGCGCCAGTCGGCCAATTTCGGCATCAACCTCGACCCGTCCAGCCACCTGCCGGTCGGCGCACTGGCGGCAGTGGGCACCAACGCCAAAATGAGCGAGTTGCACGCTGCCGTGGCGCTGGCATCGCTCGCTTGCTGGGAGCAGGGCGCGCAGGTCCGGCGCGCGTTGCTGCGGGAAATGCAGGACGCCCTTGCGCGCGCGGCGGACGGCCGGATCGCATGGCAGATGGCCGGCCCGGCCGGCGCCATCGCGGCACCGACGCTGTTGTGTGCACGGATGCCCGACACTGCCTGCCGGAGTCGGCTCGAGGCACTGTGTGCCGCGCAGGGCATCGCGACGCGTCGCTGGTACCAGCCCCTCATGCACCGCATGGAAGCCCTGTTGCCCTTCTGTACGCTATTGCCCACGCCCCAGGCGGATGCGCTCGCCGAGACCCTGATCGGCCTGCCGTTCTTTCCGAAGATGGATCCTGCGCAGATGCAGCGGCTCACCCGTGTGATGGAGCAGGCAATGCGCAGCTAGGAAGGGGTCCATTTCAGATCACTGTAGAGACAATGGGCTGCACGAGCCGCCGCTGGCTCGGCAGGCCCCAGACCGGTACCGAACACGGGGCCGCGGTCCTTGCAACATCCATCCAGAAGAGTCGATCCATGCCGACCAGTGTCCTTTCCCCCCACTTTTATCGAGATCCCGATCACCACGCCCGCGAACTGGAGGGGCTGTTCCGCGAAAGCTGGGTTTTCGTCTGCATGCGCTTCGAACTCGGCGGTCTCGTGCACCGTGGTGTGCAGGTGGGCGGGGTGTCGTTGTTGCTCCAGTGCGACAGCCAGGGGCTGCCGCGTGCCTTCCTCAATGTCTGCTCCCACCGGCATGCCCAGTTGTGCGAATCGGGCACGCACCGCGGGCCTGCGCGCTGCCCCTACCATGGCTGGGTGTACGACCGGGAGGGCGTTCCCGTCGGCATTCCGGCGAAACACTGCTTTCCCGAGGTGGTGGCCGAACCTGCCCGCTTTCGCCTGCAGGAATTCAACTGCGAGGCGGTAGGGCAGTTCGTATTCGTGCGTATTTCCGAAAGCGGCCCGGCACTGCGCGAGTATCTGGGCGAGCAATACGCCTTTCTCGAGCGTGCCAGCGAGGGAATGCAAGACTTGCTGGACGAGTTCCGGGAGCCGGTGGGCGCCAACTGGAAAATCGTGATCGAGAATGCCCTCGAGGGGTATCACGTCCCTGCCGTGCATTCGCGAACCTTCATGCAGGTCGACGGCATGGACCGGGCCGAAACGGCACCCCGCTTCTTCCTCGAAGATCGCCGGCACAGCCATCTGGAGCATGCCGCCGATGCGCAGTGGGTAGCGCGGTTCGCCCGCATGGAGAGCAAGATCGGGCAGTGGCCCTGGCGCTTCGCGCATTACACCCACCACCATATCTTCCCGAACCTGACCGTCACGTCGTTCATGGGATACAGCTTCCATGTTCAGTCGTTCGAGCCGACCGCGCCCCGCCAGACCACCGTCCACTCGAGGACCGTTGGCGTGGAGTTCACCGGGACCACGCCTGCCGGCGCCAAGATGATGGAACACATCCATGCCGATGGCCATGCCTTCACGCGCAAGGTGTTCGCGGAAGACGGCGGTATTTGCGCCAAGGTCCAGGCGGGCGTCGATCAGGCGCAGCGCCCGGCCCTCGTGGGCGCCGGAATCGAGGACCGGGTGGCGCATTTCCAGGCGGCCTATGCCCAGGCGCTTCAGGGCTCCGAAACACCGATGGACGGAAAAGCATGAAGGCCATCATCCTGGCGGGGGGGCTGGGTTCCCGCCTGAGCGAGGAGACGCAGCAAAAGCCCAAACCCATGGTGGAGATCGGCGGCCGCCCGATTCTCTGGCACATCATGAAGATGTATTCGCACCATGGCATCCATGACTTCGTGGTGTGCTGCGGCTACAAGGGCTACGTGATCAAGGAGTACTTCGCGAACTATTTCCTGCACATGTCCGACGTGACGTTCGATCTGGTGAACAACCGCATGGACGTTCACGAGCGGTATGCCGAACCCTGGCGGGTGACCCTGGTGGACACCGGCGATGCCACCCAGACGGGTGGCCGCCTGCGCCGTGTGCGGCGCTACGTGAGCGAGGACGAGGCCTTCTGCTTCACCTATGGCGACGGGGTGGGCGATATCGACATCACCGCGCTCATCCGGTTCCACAGGGCGCATGGACAGCCGGCCACACTCACCTCCACCCGGCAGCCCGGCCGCTTCGGCGCGCTGGACATGGAGGGCGACCGCGTGCTGTCGTTTCGCGAAAAGCCCGATGGCGGCGGCGGCATGGTCAACGGCGGGTTTTTCGTGCTGTCTCCTGCCGTGTTCGATCTGATCGATTCCGACGAGACGGTGTGGGAAGGTCCTCCGCTCGAGGCGTTGGCGCGTTCCGGCCAATTGCGGGCCTATCGGCACGAAGGTTTCTGGCAACCCATGGATACGCTGCGCGACAAGAATTATCTCGAACAGCTTTGGCAGGGGGGGCATGCGCCCTGGAAGTCATGGTGAGCGGTCCCGACAGCGGTTTTTGGTCCGGACGCAAGGTGTTCGTCACGGGCCACACTGGTTTCAAAGGCACTTGGCTGTCGCTTTGGCTGCAGCGTTTGGGCGCGCAGGTGACGGGGTATGCGCTGGAGGCGGATTCCATGCCCGCGATGTTCGCGCTGACCCGGGCCGCGCAAGGCATGCATTCGGTCATCGGCGATGTGCGGGATGCGGCGTTGCTTGCGGGCGCGCTGGAAGCAGCGGCGCCGGAGATCGTGATCCACATGGCCGCACAGCCCCTGGTGCGCAAGTCCTACGCCGATCCGGTCAGCACCTATTCGACCAACGTCATGGGTACCGTGCACCTTCTGGACGCCGTCCGTCGCGTGCCGTCGGTGCGCGCCGTGGTGGTGGTGACGAGTGACAAATGCTATGAGAACCGGGAGTGGCTCTGGGCCTATCGCGAGGACGACGCGTTGGGCGGGTTCGACCCCTACAGCAACAGCAAGGCATGCACCGAGCTGGTGGCCGCCTGCTACCGTGACTCGTTCTTCGCCCCGGCAAGGCACGCGGAGCACGGTGTGGCGCTGGCCACGGCGCGGGCGGGCAATGTGATCGGTGGCGGTGACTGGTCCAGCGACCGGCTGATTCCGGACTTCCTGCGAGCCTCCTGCGGCGGCGATCCGCTGGAGGTGCGCAATCCCGCTGCCGTACGGCCATGGCAGCATGTGCTGGAGCCCCTGGCGGGTTACCTCCAATTGGCGCAGCGACTCTTCGAGAAGGGGCCGGCGGTATCGGGCGCCTGGAATTTCGGGCCCGCCGAGCAGGACGTGCGAAGCGTCGGCGACGTCATCCGGCAACTGGCTGCCGCGTGGCCAAGCCCTGTCGACTACCGCTTTGCAACCGGGCCCGAGGGCGTGCACGAGGCGCAGATGCTCCGGCTCGACAGCAGCAAGGCCTGCTCTGTCCTGGGCTGGGGGCCTCGGTGGTCGCTGGCGCAGGCCGTGGAGCGCATCGCCCAATGGCATTCCGCACACGCTCGCGGCGAAGACATGCGCCAAGTGACCGAGCATCAGATCGAATCGTATTGCGCCGCTGAGCGCTGAAGTTCTATGGACAAGTTGCACCACATCCGCGAGCAGATCGCCGCGCTCGTTGGCGAATACGCGGCCCACGCGTATCGCGCCCAGCCATTCCTGCCGGGGGCCACGGCCATTCCACCCTCCGGCAAGGTGATCGGGGAGGCCGAACTGCAGAACATGGTGGCCGCATCGCTCGACGGATGGCTGACCACGGGGCGATTCAACGATGCGTTCGAAAAGCGCCTGCGCGAATACCTCGGGGTGCGCCACGCGCTCACGACGAACAGCGGCTCGTCCGCGAATCTGCTCGCCTTCTCGGCGCTCACGTCTCCCGCATTGGGCGAGAGGGCCATCCGCCCGGGCGACGAGGTGATCGGTGTGGCGGCGGGGTTCCCCACCACCGTCAATCCCATCCTGCAGAATGGCGCGGTGCCCGTTTTCGTGGATGTGGAGCTCGGCACGTACAACATTGATGTGGCGCTGATCGAAGCTGCGATCTCGCCGCGCACCAAGGCCATCATGCTGGCCCACACCCTCGGCAATCCCTACAACCTGGAGGCGGTGCAAGCGCTGTGCCGCAGGCATGGACTGTGGCTCGTCGAGGATTGCTGTGACGCCCTGGGGTCCACCTACGGCGGACGGCTGGTAGGCACCTTCGGCGATATCGGGACCCTGAGCTTCTATCCGGCCCACCACATCACCATGGGCGAAGGCGGCGCGGTCTTCACCAACGACGATGAGTTGGCACGCATCGTCACGTCATTCCGCGACTGGGGACGGGACTGCTATTGCGGGCCCGGCAAGGACAACACCTGCGGAAAGCGGTATGGCTGGCAACTGGGCGATCTGCCGCCAGGCTATGACCACAAGTACACGTATTCGCACGTTGGCTACAACCTCAAGATCACCGACATGCAGGCGGCCTGTGCCCTGGCGCAGATGGACCGTTTGCCCGGCTTCATCGCGGCGCGGCAGCGAAATTTCGAGCAGCTCTCCGGCCGGCTGAAAAGCTGCGAGGAGTTCCTCGTGCTTCCCCGGGCCACGGAAAATTCGCAGCCTTCTTGGTTCGGGTTCCCGCTCACGCTGCGCGAAGCGGCCGGTACCCGCCGCGTCGATCTGCTGGAGTACCTGGAGCAGAGCCGCATCGGCACGCGGCTGCTGTTCGCCGGCAACCTGACCCGGCAGCCTTCGATGCAGGGACAGACGTACCGTGTGGCCAGCAGCCTGGCGAATACGGACACGGTCATGGAGCACACGTTCTGGCTGGGCATCTACCCCGGATTGAGCGAGGCCATGATCGACTTTGTGGCCGATCGCATCGAAACCTATTTCGGCGTCAACTTCTAGCACCCACCATGCGCTTCGAAGAAAGCCCGTTGCCGGGCTGCTACCTGATCCAGCCCGAAGTGCGGCCCGATGAGCGCGGGCGATTCGTGAAGACCTTCAGCCGCGAGGCGTTCCTTGCCCGGGGGCTCGACTGCGACTGGGTGGAGAGTTTCTACAGCGTATCGCGGCGTGGCGTGCTGCGCGGGTTGCACTTTCAGTTGCCGCCGCACCACCATGCCAAGCTGGTGCATTGCAGCCACGGCCGCCTCTTCGACGCGGTGGTCGATCTGCGCCGCGGCTCGCCGACACAGGGCCGCTTTGCCACCTTCGAGCTGGACGCCGAGCTTGGCAACCAGGTCTACATTCCGGCGGGGTGTGCCCACGGCTGCTATGCACTGACCGAAGGCGCAACCATCGTCTATCACGTCACCTCGGCCCACGCGCCTCGGCATGATGCCGGCATTCGCTGGGACTCTGCCGGCATTCCCTGGCCTGATGAACATCCTGTGCTGTCGGTGCGCGACCGCGAGCACCCGCGGATGGAGGATTTCGCCAGCCCCTTCGAGATGCTGGAAGGACCGCCGAATGACCACTGAACGGCATGTGTTCCTGACGGGAGGGACGGGGTTCATCGGCCGGCACGTGCTGGCGTCTCTGCTGGAGGCGGGTCATCGCGTCACCGTCCTGAGGCATCCGGCCGACGCGCCTGCGTCGGTGCACCCTCGCCTTGTGTGGCTCAGCCGCGCCATGGACCAGTTGGCACCCGCCGATCTGGCCGGGGCGGACGTGCTGATGCACCTGGCGTCGCCCGGCGTCCCGCCGCAGCAGGCCGACTGGCAGACCCTGTTCTACTGGAACGTCACCGTTTTGCTGCAACTGCTCGATACGGCGCGTGCCGCTGGCGTGAAGCGGTCGGTCCTCGCGGGTACTTTCGCGGAATACGGTCGCAGCGCGGATGCCTTCGACTTCATTCCGGCCAGCGCACCGCTGGCACCCGCGTATGGCTACGCGGCATCCAAGGCCGCAGGTTTCCAGGCTGCGCATGCGCACGCGATCGAACACGCCATGGAACTGTGCTACCTGCGGATCTTCTCGGTCTTCGGCGAAGGCCAGTACGCCGGGAACTTCTGGCCCGCGTTGCGTCTGGCCGCGTCGCAGGGACTTGATTTTTCGATGACCCCGGGTGCGCAGGTGCGCGACTACGTCCCCGTGGAAACGGTCGCCCGGGCATTCCGGCATGCGGCTGAGCGCCGCGATGTCGAGACGGGCAGGCCCTGGGTGCGCAATGTGGGATCGGGCAGGCCGGTATCGATGCAGGATTTCGCGCAGCACTGGTGGTCTGTCTGGAAGGCGTCGGGCCGGCTGCTCGTCGGCGCCCTGCCGTACCGGCCCAACGAGGTGATGCGCTGCGTCCCCGAGATGGAGGCCGATCTGTTCCTGTCTGGATCTGAGCATGAGGGGCAACGATTTGCTTGAATTGAACGAACTGGCCGCCCTGGAGGGCTCGCGCATCCTGATCACGGGTGCGGGCGGAATGCTCGGGCAGGCTTTCGCTCGCCGCTTGGCTGAGCAGGTACCCACTGCCCTGGTCGCGGCCCTCGACCGCCACGCGCTCGATGTGCGCCAGCGCGAGCAGGCCCAGGCCTTGCGCGCCTGGCGGCCCGATATCGTGATCCATTGCGCTGTGTGTTCCGACGTCAACTGGTGCGAGGACCATGCGGACGCGGCGGCGCAGGTGCAGATCGAAGGAACCCGCCACGTGGTCGAGCTGGCCCGCGAATGCGGAGCCCGGTTTTTTTACCCGCAGACCTTCCTGATCTACGACGGAAGCCAGCCGGTGGACGAGGCCACGCCCCCCCGTCCTTTGAGCGTGTACGGACGCCTCAAGCTGGAGGCGGAGCACATCGTGCTGGAGGCGTCGCCGCAGGCGCTCACTGTGCGCATGGGCGGGTTTTTCGGAGAGCATGCGCGCGACAAGAATTTCGTCGGCAAGCTGATTCCGCACCTCGCGGGACTGCTGCGCTCCGGCGTGGACCGCATGGAGATCGGTGACCGCATCTGGCAGCCCACGCTCACGGACGATCTGGCCTACAACAGCCTGCTGTTGCTGGCGCGCGGCGAGACGGGCCGTTTCTGCATGGCCTCCCATGGGCAAGCCTCTTTCTTCGAACTGGCGCGGGAGATCGTGCTCCGATTGGGGCTGGATCGCCGCATCGAGATCGCGCGTGTTCCTGCGGAAACCATGGCCCGCAAGGAAAAAGCCGTGCGCCCCGATGCGGTGGTGATGCGCAACGCCGCGCTGCAGGCCCGCGGGCTGGATCGTCAGCGCACATGGCAGGACAGCCTGGCCGCCTATCTCGACCACCCTTATTTCACTGGAATGTTCGCCCCATGAGCCTGCAACTGCTGAGCCCCTTCGTTCACCACGACATGTTCGGTCCGATGCGCAACCGCGTCGTCATGGCGGCCATGACGCGTGGTTTTGCCGATGCGCAGCACCGCTGCACGGCCGAAATCGCTGCCTACTACGCGCGGCGTGCCGCTGCCGGCGTATCGCTCATCCTGACGGAAGGCATCGTGGTCCATCCTTCGGCGGATGGTTACCGGAACGTGCCCCACCTGCAGAACGACGAGCAGGCCGACAGCTGGATCCCGGCCGTCCGGCAGGTGCAGGAGGCCGGCGGGCGCATCGTGGCGCAACTGTGGCATTGCGGGCGGATCTCGCACCCGGACTTCACTGGCGGGTTGGCGCCGGTCAGTTCCACGGACCGGCCAGCGGCGGGCATCAACCGCCAGAACGGCCAGCCCTACGGGCAGCCCCGTGCACTGCATGCGTCGGAGATGCCGGGCATCTACCGTCTTTTCGAGGAGGCCGCGCAGCGGGCCCTGAATGCGGGCTTCGACGGCGTGCAGGTCCATATGGGACATGGATACCTGATTGACCAGTTCCTGGATGCACGCATCAATGACCGGGCCGATGCCTATGGCGGATCGGTCGAAAACCGCTGCCGCATCGTGCTGGAACTGGTGGAGCGCCTGTTGCCCATTTGCGGCCCCCGGCGCCTGATGATCCGCCTCTCGCCCGCACGGATGATGGGCGGACTGTACGAGTGGCCGGACCTCGACGACATGCTGCACCATCTCATCCCCCGGCTGGATCGCCTGGGGCTGCGGCAGCTGGACATCAGCTGCGCGGATGCGCCCTATGCCGAAACTTCCGGCAGGATCGTGCGCCGCGTGCGTCCCCTCTGGCCCCACTTCCTGATGGGTGGCGCGTCGCTATCCGCTGCGGAGGCCGAGCGCGAAATCCAGGAGAGGCATCTGGACATGGTCACCTGGGGCCGCGCGCTCCTTGCGAACCCGGACTTCGTGCGAAGGCTGGAGCGTGGAGAAGCCCTCGAGCCCATGACGCCCGAGCGGCGCGCCGTGCTCTATTGATCAGATGGAGGGGCAGTCAGCCGACCCGGCCACTGAAGAACTCGGCGATCGTGAAGTCCTGAGCGCTTTCCTCGTGCGCCTGCCGCATGGCCGAGGGCAGATCGGCATAGACCTCCCGCCACCAGGCGGGCGTGCCGACGAAGCCCTTGTTGAGGGTCAGATTGAAGAGCGGGACGCTCTTGAGCGACAGGACATCAGCGTACTCGTCCATCGGCAGAAGATGGTTCGCGGCGAACCGGTAGCCATCGGCGAGGTCCCGGGCCGGCTCACCCCACTTGCGTGCCAGGCTCTGCCACAGCAGGCATTCGACGGCCGCCTTCTGGATCTGCTGGTAGGGCTCGTCGGTCCGGTGCTGGATCTCGGACGCACCGCGCAGGTCTTCCGGCAGCGCCCACAGCTCGCACATGTCCTGGGTGCGGCTCACGAGAAAACGCTCGGAGAAATGGAAGGGAATCTGCTTCCAGGACGAATGCGCCAGGAAGCCGAATTTCCCCTCGTTCCTGCTGCCATCGTCGAACAGTTCTTCCACCGCCCGGTAGAGCGATCCGGTGACGACCGTATCGCTTCGCATGCGCACCGAGTACGGCACGCCCACTTCGGCCAGATGCCGGGCGCCCGCCTTGGCCGAGCGAATGATGGCATTGCGGCTGTCCACCATGTTCTGGGGCTGGGGAAGCGTGATCACGGCGTCCACCCATGGCCGGCAGGCATCGAGGCTGGCGGCGGACTGGTGATCCCAGGTGACGAAGCACAGATGCGCCTCGGGACACGCCATTCGCTGCCAGGCCAGTGCCATGGGGGTATAGGGAAACACCGGGCCCTGCACGAAGATGCCAAGTGAAGGCGTTCGCACGGGCGGTTTGCGCTGCAGGGACAGGCCTTCGAACACCCTGGAGAACGCCTGGAGCTGGTCGATGTCTCCATGCCGGCCGCTGTGGGTGAGCGCCGGCACGCAGCGGTAGTCGCCCCACAGGTTGCGGATCTGGTTCATGATTTCCGCCGAATGCGCTGCGAAGATCACCAGAAGCACATCCTCGTGCGGTTCCTTCATGAGCGCTTCGGGGCTGCGGACGGGAACACCATGGATCTGCCTGTCCTGGTGAGCGGTGAACGGGCATACGGTGTATTCCACCGGCAGGCCCAGCAGCGGATAGTAGTCCGTGAACGCCTGTCCAGCGCCCCAGCCGATCAGCCGGACCTTGGCCGGGTCGATTTCCGGATATTTCAGTAGAACGCGGTCGAGGCCGCCCCGAATCTTGGCCATCCTGCGGTGTCCTCTGGATAGTGGAGTGAATGCCTCTGCAGACGCGCTTCAGCGATGGAAATACAGGCAGGTATCCCAGCGATCTTCGGTGTGGTGCTGCAGCCCGATCGAGTAGCCGGGGGCTACGGCATCCACCAGCGCCGGGATGTCCAGCAGGTCGGTCGCGCGGTGATAGGCGGAGATCGCCATCTTGGGCAGGCCGGCGCGGATGGCCGCCTGGGCGCCCCGCAGCGCCGGAATCTCGAAGCCTTCGATGTCCATCTTGATGAAGGTCGGAGGCGCATCGATGAGATCGTCGATGCGCCGGATGCGCACGGTCTCCAAGGGCGCGCTCGGATCGACGGCGATGCTGCCCCCATGCCCCCCCAGATGGTGGAACGGGGCTTCCGCGTCGTTCTCCCCGACGGCGAAGGGATGCAGCGAAATCCGGGATTCGAGCGCGGTGCCTGCGTAGCCCTGCTGCAGCTTGCGCAGCACCTCGATGTTCAGCCGGTCGGGCTCGATCATCCAGGAGTGTTCGATGCGATCGCCCGTGAGGCCCAGCAGCCCCGTCGTGGATTCGCCGATGGAGGCGCCGCAATCGACGAACCTCTCGTGGTCCGAGAACGTCAGCAGGCCCGAGCGGAAGTACAGGGTGGAGTAGGGCCTGGCCACAGTGAGATACCACTCGGGATTGCAGCTCAGGTGGAACAGGAGCACGCTGCGCAACGTGTTCACGGAGTGCGCATCCGCAAGCCGCCGCTCCAGCGCCAGGAATTCATCGAATCTGCTGCTGATGGCGGGGGCCCAGTCGGCCGTGCGGTAGTCCACCCGGTCATTCATGCCGAAGAGCCGGGTGACCTGCTCATGGTTCAAATGGGCGATGCCGTGGCGGGTACAAAGCCGGTCGAAGAACCGCCGTGAATAGTCCGTTCGGCAGCAGTTGATGGCGATGATGTCCGGGTCCTCGCGCAGCATCGCAAGGAAACGGTCGGTGGAAATGATGTCCACGCCGTAGTAGTCCTCGCCGCTGGCGTATTTGAAATCGTCGACCACGGCCAGTGCCCAGCCTTGGTCACGGGTCGCACGGATGAAGACTTCCGCGAAGGTCTTCGTCCCCAGCAGGATGAAGCGTGTCCGGTCCCCGCGCCGGGCGAAGATCTCGCGCGCCCGCTCAGGTATGCAGAAGTGCGGATCGCGGCGGTAGAGGTCCAGCATGGCGAGCAGCGCTTCATCCAGCTGGAAGCGATCCAGGTTGATGCGGCTGACCAAGGCGTCGGGCAGGAAGGAAGGGGGCATGGAGGCCATGGTGGGTTGCTCGCGGTCGGGCATGCGGAGCCTGGGGAGACGTTCAGCTCCAGGAAAAGCGCCGGGCCGGATTGCCCATGATGGTGATGTTGGGCGGGATGCGGCCATACACCACGCTGCCGGCACCGACCTTGACGTGGTCGCCAATGACGGTGCCGCTGGTGATGACGCAATTGGGATGGATCGACACGAAGTTGCCGATCTTCGCGCCACCACCGATGGAGCAATGGCTGTTGATCTGGCACCAATCCCCGATGCGAACGTCGTGCCCGATGACCGTGTATTCCTGCACGCAGACGAAATCGCCAAGCTGGACATCCACCGAAATGCCGACACGGGGACCGATGATGCAGCCGCGGCCCAACCGGGCATGCCGTGTCACATGGGCCTGCGGATGCACGACCGTGGCGAAGTCGACGTCGTGGACCGACCGCAGCACTTCGGTGTATTTGTGCCGCGCCATCGGATCGCCCAGTGCCGCCATGAAGACGTCGCCATGTTCCGGAACATAGGTCAGGGGATCACCCACGATCCCGATCGAGCGCTGCATGCCGTTCAGGGCCGACGTGCGCGAATCCAGAAAGCCCTTGGGTCGGAACAGCGGGTTGTCGTCCTCGATGTACGTCAATACTTCGCGGCCGAAGCCGCCGGCGCCCACGATGAGCAGGTTCCGATGCGGGGAGGACGTATCCGTGCAGGGTGCAGCCATGGTGGTGGATCAACTGATGGTGAGGCCGCCGTCCATCACCAGCGTCGTGCCGGTGATCCATCGGCTGGCCTGGGACAGCAGGAACACGGCGGCATTGGCCACGTCTTCCGGTTGGCCGAAACCGAGCGGGTAGTTGCCCCGCTCTTTTTCCATCGAACCCACGAGCGTGGCGGTGGCATCGAGCAATGGCGTTTCAACCAGGGCGGGCGAGAGGCAATTGGCCCGGATGCCCCGCTTGACGACTTCCATCGCGAGGCAGCGCATCATCGCAATCAGTGCGGCCTTGGTGCCCGAATAGGCGGCCACTCCCGGCACGCCGATGTGTGCGGCGATCGATGCGATGAACACCATCGATCCTCCCGGCGCGATCAGATTGCGCTTGAGAAGTGCCTGCGTCAGCAGCATCGGGGCGTCCACGTTGATGCTCTGGACTTCGCGCAGATGCTGTTCGGTGATCATCCGCACGGGAGACAGGCGGGAGATGCCTGCGCTGTGAACGATGCCGTTCAACGGCTCGGAAGCGATCTGCTCCACCAACTCGGAGCGATCGGCAGACTGGGTCAGATCCGCTCGCACCACGAGGTGGCCGGCTGCCGGTGCGGCGGATTGCAGTGCCTGCAGCATGCGAGCGAGCCGCTGCTCGTCGCGGCCCACACCGATGACCTGGGCTCCCATGCGTGCGCAGGCGAGGGCGGTGGAGTGGCCCAGGCCCGAAGTGGCCCCCGTGACGAGGATGCGCTGTCCCTGCAGGTGAAAAGGCGTGGGCGTTGCGTCCATCGGGTCAGGACTCCAGCATGGCCGGGAAGCGAGCCCCTGCAATGTCCAGGATGCATGTGCCCCAGGACAGGCCGATGCCGAAGCCGCTCAGCAGCAGCTTGTGCGTGCCGCTGGCCAGCGTTTCGTTCAGGCGCGCGGTCATGGTGACCGGCAGTGTCGCCCCACTGGTGTTGCCATAGTCGGCCAGCGTCGATGGGACTTTCTCAGGGGGGAGTGCCAGCTTCTTGCGGATGGTTTCGTTGATCATCCGGTTGGCCTGATGGAAGACGAAGTAGTCCACATCGTCCTTGGACACCCCTGCATATTGCAGCGTGCGCTCCACGGCCGGAGGGATTTTCTGGGTGGAGAAGCTGAGCACGGCCGGTCCATCGAGGAGGAGGCGGTCTGGCCATTGCAGCTCCCCATCCTCGTCGCGCGTGGGGATGCTGTGATGAAAGGCATAGGGCTCTCGATGCCCACCCACCGGCTTGATGATGGCCTTGTAGCCACTGCCGTCGCTGTTGAGGTCGAAATACATGGGCGCGGCCGAAGGATCGAATTCCAGTGCGGTCGCCGTGCCGGCGTCGGAGAACAGCGGGTCCTTTTCGCTTGCGGAGCGGTCTCCCACCAGCAGCAGGCCCTTTTTCACCGTGCCGGACGCGATCATGCTGCCCAGCAGGTGCAACCCGAACGGGTAGCCAGAGCAGCCGAGATTCACGTCGAAAGCGATCGTGGACTGCGACAGCCCGAGCTTGTCCTGCAAGATGATGGCGGTGGAAGGAATGGGATAGTCGGGCGACTGCGTCACGACGATCAGCGCGTCCACTTCTTCGCGGGCCCACTGCAGTTCCTCCAGCAGCTTTTCGGTGGCGTCCTGCGCCAGGTCGGAAAAGCATTGCCACGACGCGCACAGGCGGCGCTGCTGGATGCCGATGTTGCGAACCAGCCTTTCCCGCTCCGAGCGGATTTTTGGAGGGCAATCCTCAAGGTTGGAAACCACGCGCTTGGGCACGCAGCTCGCCATGCCCGCAAAGCGCACGTTGTGCAGGGTGGACAGGCCCATGGTGTTTTACCCCAGCAGCTTGTAGAGGTCCGTGACCGTGGTGCAGTTCTTCAGGTCGTCGCCCACGATGGTTTTACCGTATTCCACGTCGAACATCACGATGACGCCCAGGGCGGCGAGGGAGTCCCACTCCGGCAGAGCACGCAGTTCGGTATCCGGGGTGACTTCCACCGGATCCTGGAAGTCAACAGCGGTCAGAAAGCTTTCGATGAATTGCTCGATGGAAGGCGAAGGCATGCGTACTCCAGAATAAAAATATCGCTGAGACCGAAGATTTCGGCCTCCACCGGCAGTGTATTAGCCCCGGATGCCTTCTTCTTCAGCCCTGCAGGAGTTTCAGCACCTGCTGGGGCAACTGGTTCGCCTGGGCCACCATCGCGGTTCCTGCCTGCTGCAGGATCTGCGTACGCGACAGGTTCGCCGTTTCCTTGGCAAAGTCGGCATCCACGATACGGCCACGGGCTGCCGCCATGTTCTCGCCCTGGATGTCGATATTGGCAATGGCGTTTTCGAAGCGGCTTTGCAGGGCCCCGAGGTCGGCGCGCGCCGAATTGACCTGATCGATCGCGCTGTCGATCTTCTTGAGGGCCACCCAGGCCTGGCTCTGCGTTCCGACATCGACGCTGTCGATGCCTTTCTGACCGGTGCCGGTGGCATTCGTCAGCGTGGGCGGGGTAAAGCCCGTGTTGGCCACGGTGAACCCGGTGGTGCCGCCGAACGTGATGGTCTCCGGCACGGGGGGAACGGCATTCGTCAGCTTCGAAGAGGCGAACTCGAGTCCGTAGCTGCCGTCATCGTTCTTGGTCAGGAAGGCGGTCACGCCCGTATCGGCCGTCTTGTTGTTGATCGCCGAGATCACCTGGCCGAGACGTTCCACGCCGGAGCCAGCGGCCTTGATGCTTCCCAGGTCGATGGCGGAACCCGAACCGACCTGGATCGTCAGTCCGCCCGCGGGAATCGCGCTGCCGAAGGCGGAGATCGACGTGTCCGACGCATCCACGGCGATCGCGGTGCTCGTGCTCGAGTACATGATGCTGGACAGGCCCGAGGCGCGGGTGTCTGCCAGGGCGCCGAGCGTGACGTTGTCGCCGGAGTTGGCGCCCACCTGGAACAGGGCGCCCGCGAAGCTGCCGTCCAGGATCTTCTGGCCGTTGAAGCTGGTCTGCTTGGAAACGCGGTCGATTTCGTCGGTGAGTTGCTTGACTTCGGATTGCAGCGCGGCCCGGTCGGCCTTGCTGTTCGTGGCGTTGCTGGCCTGAACGGCCAACTCGCGCATCCGCTGCAGCATGTCGCCGACCTTGCCCAGGGCGCCTTCTGCCGTCTGGGCCAGCGAGATGCCGTCGTTGGCGTTGCGGGAGGCCACGGCCAGGCCCTTGACCTGGGTGTTCATGCGCTCGGCGATGGCCAGGCCGGCCGCATCGTCCTTGGCACTGTTGACGCGCAGGCCGGAAGACAGCCTCTGCATGGTGGTCGTCAGCGAAGCTGCCGACATTCCCAGATTGCGCTGGGCGTTGAGTGAGGCGATGTTGGTGTTGATCGTCGAGGCCATTACGGAACTCCTTCGCAAAAGGGACAAGGCACAGCTGCCGTGGCCAAGGACACCACCATCAGCGGGCAACCCTAGCGTTGGGAGAATTCTCCTCAGGTGGGGTTTTCCTGGCGTGGGGAAAAAAGGGCGGAAAACCATCCATATCCACCCTTGTGGGAGCTGGCTGACCCGGGCGGTGCCGGGGAAAGCCGATTTTTTTGCATGGAGACGCTCAAGTTCTCCAGGGGCTGCCCGATAACCTAACCAACAGGTTCAAGCGAATTTGTTGACCGGCAAGCGATGGATGGGTTCACGTGACTGCCGCCCCGGTCTTGGCAGCTGGCCATGGGGGTCAGCGTTGTGATCGGCGGTCTAGCCGGAATTTAAGTTACCAAGGAGCATTTCAATGGCCTCTACCATCAACACCAATATTGCTTCGCTCAACGCACAGCGCAATCTGGGCATGTCTGCGAACTCTCTCACCACCTCGATGCAGCGCCTGTCTTCCGGCCTGCGCGTCAACAGCGCCAAGGACGATGCCGCCGGCCTGTCGATCGCCGAGCGGATGAACACCCAGATCAAGGGTCTGACCGTGGCAGCCCGCAATGCCAACGACGGTATCTCCCTGGCCCAGACGGCGGAAGGCGCCCTGGGCAAGGTCGGCGACATGCTGCAACGCATGCGTGAACTGTCGGTTCAGGCCAGCAATGCCACCAACAGCACGAAGGACCGCGCTGCACTGCAATCCGAAGTGAAGCAGCTCACCGACGAAATCGACCGCGTGGCCAAGCAAACCAGCTTCAACGGCCAGAAAATCCTGGACGGCAGCTTCGCTGGCGCCCTGTTCCAGGTCGGTGCCAACTCCGGTGAAAACATCACCGTCGGCGCTCTGACCAATTCGTCGGCGTCCGGCCTGTCGAACATCGAGTACTCCACGGGCAGCGTGACCGCCCTGAATGCTTCCGACACGACGGTGACGGGCTTCGGCACCAAGATCGCCGCCGGTGGCCTGACCATCCAGGTGGGCTCGTCGTCCGCCATCGATCTGGGCGAAATCAAGGCCGCAGGCTCCGGCGTGGAACGTCTGGGCCAAGTGGTTTCCGCGATCAATAACAAGTCGGCCGACACCGGTGTGACGGCGTTCCTGACCAAGAAGGACGACGGCACGTACGACCTGGAATTCGCTTCGTCCAAGCTGACCAGCGCGACGCCTCCCGTGCCGGAAACCATCACCTTCGGCGGTACGACGGGCTTCTCCGTGGCGAACACGGGCTTCGCCGCCCCGACGCTGGCGGCCGCCACCGGCACCGACAAGAAGGGCATCGACACCGTGACCGTTGCGACGCAAAAGGACGCATGGGTTTCCCTGAAGAAGATCGACAGCGCGATCGATCAGGTGAACTCTGCCCGTGCCGACCTCGGCGCCCTGCAAAGCCGCTTCGAAAACTCGGTGGGCAACATCGACATCCAGGCGGAAAATCTGTCGGCATCGCGTGGCCGGATCGTGGACGCCGACTTCGCCAAGGAAACGGCGAAC
>JAAIGE0100204660.1_pt1 | contig 19721 bp, 15 predicted proteins | sample 6487951 | NCBI WGS metagenome assembly JAAIGE01 (sample SAMN13974128, study PRJNA590717) | phyllosphere metagenome | biome: tomato field; feature: multiple bacterial spot infested tomato fields; material: tomato leaves; isolation source: leaves from tomato fields | host: Solanum lycopersicum ...
ACCGCCGGGCAGAGCTTCGGCGCGTTCAACGCCGGTGGCCTGCAGCTGGAGCTGGAAGGCGAAGCCAACGACTACGTCGGCAAGGGCATGGCCGGCGGGCGATTGGTGGTGCGTCCGCCGCGCGGCGCGCGCTTCGAGGCACGCAACACGCCGATCGTCGGCAACACCTGCCTGTACGGCGCCACTGGCGGCGAGCTGTTCGCGGCCGGGCGGGCGGGCGAGCGCTTTGCGGTGCGCAACTCCGGCGCGCTGGCGGTGGTGGAAGGCGCCGGCGACCACTGCTGCGAATACATGACCGATGGCATCGTGCTGGTGCTGGGCAAGGTGGGCCTGAACTTCGGCGCCGGCTTCACCGGTGGCCTGGCCTACGTGCTGGATATCGAACGCGACTTCGTGGACCGCTACAACCACGAGCTCATCGACATCCACCGCGTCTCGGCCGAAGGCTTCGAGAACCATCGCCAGCATCTGCATACGCTGATCAGCCGCCACCGCGAGCTGACCGGCAGCATCTGGGCGCAGCAGATCCTGGACGAGTTCCGCGACTACATCGGCAAGTTCTGGCTGGTCAAACCCAAGGCCGCCAGCATCGAGTCGCTGACGGAGTCACTCAGGCGGGCGGCCTGAGTGACGGGATTGGGGATTCGGGATTGGGGATTCGCTCAAGCCATGCGACCTGTCGTCGCCTTGGCAAATCCCGATGTCCGAATCTCCACTCCCTGCTCTCACGCGTCGATTGCTGTTCGAGATTCGCACTGCGTCAGACCCATGTCGCCCGCTGTTGCGAATCCCCAATCCCAACTCCCGAATCCCAGCCCCTATGAGCCGCAAGCAAGCCTTCCAATTCCTCGACCTGCCCCGGACCATGCCCACGCGCATTCCGGTGGAACTGCGCACCTCCGGCGACTGGGGCGAGTTGTACGGCAAGTTCGACAAGGCCGATGCGCAATACCAGGCCGGCCGTTGCCTGGACTGCGGTAACCCGTATTGCAGCTGGAAATGCCCGGTACACAACGCCATCCCGCAGTGGCTGCAGCTGGTGCAGGAAAACCGCATCGAGGAAGCCGCCGCGCTGTGCCATTCCACCAACCCGCTGCCGGAAGTGTGCGGGCGCGTGTGCCCGCAGGACCGCCTGTGCGAAGGCAGCTGCACGCTGGAGGAATTCGGCGCGGTCACCATCGGTGCGGTGGAGAAATACATCGTCGACACCGCCTTCAAGATGGGCTGGCGCCCGGATCTGGGCAACGTGCAGCCGACCGGCCACCGCGTGGCGGTGATCGGCGCCGGCCCGGCTGGGCTGGCGTGTGCGGACCGGCTGGCGCGTGCCGGCATCGAGGCGGTGGTCTACGACCGCTATGAGCAGATCGGCGGGCTGCTGCAGTTCGGCATCCCCAGCTTCAAGCTGGACAAGTCGGTGATCGGCAAGCGCCGCGAGATCCTCGAAGGCATGGGCGTGCAGTTCCGCCTGGGCGTGGAGATCGGTAAGGACGTCAGCATCGAGCAGTTGCTGGGCGAATACGATGCGGTGTTCTTAGGGACCGGCGCGTATCGCTACACCGACGGCGGCCTGCCCGGGCAAGACCTGAAGAACGTGCTGCCGGCGCTGCCGTTCCTGGTGCAGAACAGCCGCATCGTCAGCGGCAACGACCCGCACGGCCGGCCGATCGCCGGCTGGGAAGACCAGCTCGCCCTGCCCGACCTCGCCGGCAAGCGCGTGGTGGTGCTGGGCGGCGGCGATACCGGCATGGACTGCGTGCGCAGCGCCATTCGCCTGGGCGCGGCCAAGGTCACCTGCGCCTACCGCCGCGACGAAGCCAGCATGCCCGGCTCGGCGCGCGAGGTGGCCAACGCGCGCGAAGAAGGCGTGCGCTTTTTGTTCAACCGCCAGCCGCTGTCGATCGAATCCGGCGCCGACGACGAAGCCATCGGCGTGACCGTGGTGGAAACCAGATTAGGTGAGCCCGACGCCAGCGGCCGCCGTAACGCCGTGCCGGTGGAAGGCAGCGAATCGCTGCTGGAAGCGGACGTGGTGATCATCGCCTTCGGCTTCTCGCCCACCCTGCCCGATTGGTTGGCCTCGCAAGGCGTGGAAGCCGGCAGCAACGGCCGCATCGTCGCCCCGGCCGACGGCAACGGCCGCCTGCCCTACCAGACCAGCAACCCGCGCCTGTTCGCCGGCGGCGACTGCGTGCGCGGTGCGGACCTGGTGGTCACCGCAGTGGCCGAAGGCCGCGATGCGGCGGGAAGCATCGTGCAGCTGCTGGGGGTGAACGCGCAGGTCAAGGAGCCGGCTGCGGCATGAGGGTGATGAGGAGCATATGGATCGCGCCTAGCTCAGCAAGGCGAAGAATCTTTCCTACAGAGACCCCGAAGTCGCGCCTCAAGAGCTACGTGAGATAGAACTAGCAATACCTGAGCTGGACGTTGCGCCTCGCATTCGACATCTAAAGATCAACGAACTCAATGATGCCCGAGGGTACAGGCAAGCTGCGCTCTTAGCTTGGGCATGTCACATAACCTTGCGCTGCCCGTACGCTTCTCTCCGTCGAAGCGTGTGGCAGCCTGGTGAGGGAGAAGTGCACGGCACTTTGCATCGATTCATCTGAAGGAACTCGTTTCGGAATCACTCAACAGCCCGATCACTATTCAGGCGATTATTGCTGGTTTTGCGAAATCAACGTCTTGTTTTGCCGGGTTCTACACGTTCGGCTTCAACGAGAATCACTACAAGCCAAACCGAGACTCGGGTCGATTAGACGTAGACATGAAGAAATTAACCTTGCGGAGCCTGCCTAGCTCAGTTTTACCTGAGTACACATCAGTTTCGAAAATCGTTTATGAAAAAAACTGCTGCGTCGTACACTTGACCGCCCATGCCTCTAATAGGACTGTCCAAATCATTTTTAGCGATGTGGTCGGCGTAAAGATACTGGACGAACGCGATTTCTCTGAATTCTGGCGCTGCAATATGGAATCATTTGATGAGATAGAGGGAGCAACCGTCTCACAGGTTCTCTTTGGCGGTTGGAGCCAGCACGATGAAGTACTTGAGTCGTATATTCCAACAGGATTCTACGGCGAAGTTATGGAGTTTTTCATCGCTGACCACTCTGAGTGCATCAACGTTCTATGCACAAAGGAACCCTCTATCCACATCGTTGATTAGCTCGCCAGCAGAGTAGCGAGGTGTATTACCGTCCGCATCGACAGCGACGCAGACGGCAACATTACAGCGTGACGTAACAACTACTCAGGCCGCCTTATCCAGCGTGGCCATATCGATCACGAAGCGGTACTTCACGTTGCTCTTGAGCATGCGCTCGTAGGCCTCGTTGATCTGGTCGGCGCGGATGGTTTCGATGTCCGAGACGATGTTGTGCTTGGCGCAGAAATCCAGCATTTCCTGGGTCTGGCGGATGCCGCCAATCAGCGAGCCGGCCAGGGTGCGGCGCTTCATCACCAGGTTGAACACCGCCGGCGACGGGTGCGACTGCTCGGGCACGCCCACCAGCACCATGGCGCCGTCGCGCTTGAGCGCGTTGAGGAACGGGTCCAGGTTGTGCGGCGCGGCCACGGTGTTGAGGATGAAGTCCAGGGTGTTGTACTGCGCGGCCATCTGCGCTTCGTCCTTGGAGATCACCACTTCGCTGGCGCCCAGGCGCATCGCATCGGCGCGCTTGCTCTCGGAGGTGGTGAACAGCACCACGGTGGCGCCCATCGCCTTGGCGATCTTCACCGCCATGTGGCCCAGGCCGCCCAGGCCGACCACGCCCACCTTCTGGCCCGGACCCACCTTCCAGTGTGCCAGCGGCGAATAGGTGGTGATGCCGGCGCACAGCAACGGTGCCACCGCGGCCAGGTTGTCGCTGTGGGTGATGCGCAGCACGTATTTCTGGTCGACCACGATATGGTCGGAATAGCCGCCGTAGGTGTTCTCGCCGCCACCGAACATCGGGCCGTTATAGGTGCCGGTGAATCCCTGCTCGCAATACTGTTCTTCGCCTTCCTGGCAGGAGGCGCAGCTGCGGCAGCTGTCGACCATGCAACCGACACCGGCCAGGTCGCCGACCTTGAAACCGGTGACCGCATTGCCGACGGCGGTCACGCGGCCGACGATCTCGTGGCCGGGCACCGAGGGGTAAAGCGTGTTGTGCCATTCGTTGCGTGCGGTATGCAGGTCCGAGTGACACACGCCGCAGTAGGCGATGTCGATCTGCACGTCGTTGGGGCCGGGCGCGCGGCGTTCGAACACGAACGGGGCAAGTGGTTGATCGGCGGCCTGGGCAGCGTAGGCGTGGGCTGTGCTCATGGGAAAACTCCGGGGGGGTGTTGCGTCGTCGGCAAGGCGCGCCAACAACGGGAAGAAAGGGTCGGTAGCTTAAAACGCGCGGATGTCGCACTCCTGCGACAGTGCGTCTTACCTGGTCTCTTGCGAACGCGAGCGCAGCGGCATGATGCGCCTTGCGCGTGTTCGCACGCGGTCAAATCCGCGCCATGCGCGTGAATGGCGCACTAACGTGCGAGCTCCCAGACTCACGCAGCAGCAGATGGCGCTGCACCATCTGCGCTGGCCGTGCCCTCCCCCGCGGCCGCCCACGTCGATGCCGAAGGAGACTCCCATGTTCCGCACTCCCCCGCACTTTCCCCGCTTGCGCATCGCCGCGCTCGCGTTGACCTTGCTCGCCGCCACCCCACTGGTCCAGGCCAAGGAGCCGCCCGGCCCGAAGAAGGACACCGCCGGCCTGAAGTATGTCGGCGTCAATCTGTCCGGCGCCGAGTTCAACTCGCGCAAGAAGCCCGGCACCTTGTTCAAGGATTACACCTACCCTGCCGCCTCGGATTTCAGCTATTTCGCCGGCAAAGGCATGAATACGATCCGCCTGCCGTTTCTGTGGGAACGCGTGCAGCCCGAGCTCAATGGTCAGCTGGACCAGGCCCAATTGGGCTTGATCAAGAAGTCGCTTGAAGCAGCCAAGGCCAACAAGCAATACCTGATCCTGGATCTGCACAACTACGCCACGTACAACGGCAAGCGCATCGGCACCAGCGATGTGCCGGCCGGCGCGTTGGCCGATCTGTGGCGCCGGCTGGCGCTGGAGTTCAAGGACGACAAGGCGGTGATCTTCGGGCTGATGAACGAGCCCAATGGCATTTCCGCACCCGACTGGGCCAATGCCGCGCAGGGGGCGATCAACGCGATCCGCAAGACCGGCGCGAAGAACCTGATCCTGGTGCCGGGCACCGCCTACACCGGCGCACACAGCTGGCGCAGCACCAGCTACGGCGTCTCCAACGCAAAGGCGCTGGAAATCCTCAAGGACCCGGGCAACAACCTGGCCTTCGAAGCGCATCAGTACCTGGACAAGGACTACAGCGGCACCAAGCCGGTGTGCACCAGCGACTCGGTAGGCCAAGAAAAGCTGCAGGGCTTCACTTCGTGGTTGCGCGAGAACAAGCAGAAGGGTTTTCTGGGCGAATTCGCCACGGCCAACAATCCGGTCTGCGACAAGGCGCTGGAAGGCATGCTGACCTACATGGAAAAGAACAGCGACGTGTGGCTGGGCTGGACCTGGTGGGCGGCGGGCGCCTGGTGGAAGCCGGACTATCCCTTCAACGTGCAACCGGGCAAGGACGGCAGCGACAAGCCGCAGATGGCGATCCTGAGCAAGTACGCACGCCGCGCCGGCAGGTAAGCAGCGGCGCAGCCAGAGGTGGTCGCAACCGGTGTTGCGGCCACTTTTTTGTCGTTGCCGCAGCGCGTGGGGCCGCCTGCTTCGGAGAAGGGCAGACCGCCGCTGGCTCGCTGCGGGCAGCAGAAGGCAGAGGCAATCGCGCGCCAGCTCACGCGCTGCGTGTTGCCGATGTGCGCTGTTCGATCGCATGCAACAGCCCGGTATCGAGCGCTGGCCATATCGTCCATGCGCTGGTGCAACTTGCAGTGCGAGGCTGCCGTCTCGGCGACGCCCTGATGCGACGCCTGCGCGCCACGATGCATGGACGACGCGCGAGCGATCTCATCCAATCCGCGCTATCGCGTCGACGTCCGCACTAAACCTGCGCACTGTCTGCCGCTGTGGCTGGCATTGCCCGGCGACAGCATCGCCAATCAGGCAACCCATCGTGATGGACAGATAGGCGCTGCAGCGCAAAGGCATTGCACGAATGCAGCTGCATTCGCCCGCGATGTACAGCACGCCATCGCGCAGGCGATGCGCGCCACTGTTCGAAGCGTGTGCAAACGGTGCGGTACGTTCGCGCCATGCGTGCGCGCTCTAACACAAGAACTGCGGGTCACTGCACAGCTTGGCCGATTGATCCCTCTCAACCGTGGTTTGTGCGGGCGTATACGCCTAGTCTGGTGATGGACGCGTTGCTGTCTTACATCGAACGAGCTCATACCCGCATCAGCGCGCCGTCCTTGCACAGGTCTTTCGCACGCAGAAGTCTCAGGAGTTCCCCCATGAAATCCCTCACCACGCGTACGCGCCGGCCGCGTTGCCGCGCGCTGTCTTTGCTATTGCTTGCCCTCATGCCGCTCGCGCAGGCGCAAAGCACTTCCGGCCTGAAGTATGCAGGCATCAATCTATCCGGCGCCGAGATCAAATCCTCGCAAAAACCCGGCGTGCTCAACATCGATTATCACTATCCGGCGGCCGACGAATACGCCTACTTCGCCGGCAAGCACATGAACACGGTTCGCCTGCCGATCCTGTGGGAACGGCTGCAGCCAAAAGCGGGCGGCGAGCTGGATCCGGCGCAGCTGGCGTTGATCCGGCAGGCGGTCGCCAACGCCAAGGCGGCCAACATGTACGTGATCGTGGATGTGCACAACTACGCCAAGTATTACGGCCACACCATCGGCAGCACGAAAGTGCCGATCAGCACCTTCAACGATCTATGGCGACGGCTGGCGATCGCCTTCAAGAGCGACAACGCCGTGATCTTCGGGCTGATGAACGAGCCTTACGACATCGATCCGCAAGCGTGGGCAAGAGCCGCGCAGGCGTCGATCGACACCATTCGTAAAACCGGTGCAAACAATCTGATTCTGGTGCCGGGTGCGTTATGGACAGGCGCGCATAGCTGGTACTCCACAGTGGCCGGGCAATCCAATGCAGTGGCGATGGCATCCATTCGCGACCCGCTCAATCGGTATGCCATCGAAGCGCATCAATATCTGGATGCCGATTCCAGCGGCACCAGCGGCGGGTGCGTCAGTGCCACGATCGGGGTCGAGCGCCTGCGTAGCTTCACCGAATGGCTGCGCCTGAACAAAAAACGCGGGTTTCTTGCCGAATTCGGTACCGGCAACACGGCCACCTGCAATCTCGCGCTCAACGGCATGCTGGGCTACATGGAATCCAACAGCGATGTGTGGATGGGCTGGTCCTGGTGGGCGGCAGGCGCGTGGTGGAGCAGGGCGTATCCGTTCAACGTGCAACCGGATGCGCAGGGGCGCGACAAGCCGCAGATGTCGATATTGGGCCCACGTGCGCGCCGGATTACCGATTAAGCGCGACCAACGCGCCTAGCAAATAGTCGTCAGCTGGGCGCGGATGGCACGCAAACCACACCGTAGATGTGTCCACGCAAACGCCTGCGGCGCCCGCCTGACGCCCGCGCGCAGGTGCTTTCGCTGCTGTTCGCAACGACAGCGCCAGTGCAGGCACGTGCGGGCGCCGCAGGCAATCGTCATCACACGTCGCTCTTCCATCCGGTAGCGAGCGCGCTTTCTACCGGGCTGAGCATTGCCGCGATTGGCCACTTTTCCTGGTCTTTTCGCGGAAAGATCGAGGCAGCCTATGCCTGCAACCTCGGTGGCACTTCAATGCGGCATGGCGTCATGGACATGACGTCATGCCACTGACGGCAGGCGCTTCCATACGACGCAAAGTCGACAGCACGGACGAACCCACGCCGCACTTGCGCAAATACCGGCCCATATCTCGCGCTTTTGTGCGGCCTATCAATCTCGACAACGCGCCTTGCAGAGTGTGACTGCGATGCAGTTCGCATATTGGCGCTGAACTGGCCACCGGCAGCAATTGGGCACGGCTGATGCATTGACTCAGACCGATGCAGTGCATCGCGCGTAACGCGCATGCACTTACCTGCATCGCCCCCCGTCTGAGGAGTTGTGTCATGTCTGCTGTCTGCTTTTCGTTGCGCGCGCTACTGCGCTCTACGCTGCTTTTCATCGTGTTCGGGAGCCTGTCGCTGGCCCACGCGCAGACGCGCGCGCTCACTTATGCCGGCGTCAATCTGTCAGGTGCCGAGTACGCATCTTCCAAGAAGCCCGGAGTCCTCAACAAGGACTATATGTACCCCGCGACCAACGATTACACCTATTTCGCCGGTGTCGGCATGAATACCATCCGCCTGCCGATCCTGTGGGAGCGGCTGCAGCCCAGCGCGAACGGCGAACTGGACCCGGCACAGCTCGCGTTGCTGCAGCAGGCGGTGGCACGCGCCAAGGCAGCCGGTATGTATCTGCTCATCGATATCCACAACTACGCCAAGTATTACGGCTACAAGATCGGCGGCCCGGAAGTACCGGTGGCCACGTTTACCGATCTCTGGCGTCGTCTGGCGCTGGCGTTCAACAGCGACAACGCGGTGATGTTCGGGCTGATGAATGAGCCCAACAATATTTCGGCCAGCGAATGGGCCGGCGCAGCGCAGGCCGCCATCGATGCCATCCGCAGGACCGGTGCCAATAACCTGATTCTGGTGCCCGGCGCATTGTGGACCGGCGCGCACAGTTGGTATTCCCCCACGAGCGATGGCTATTCCAACGCCACCGCGCTGACCGCCATCTACGACCCGCTCAATCGCTACGCCTTCGAAGTGCACCAGTATCTGGATGCCGATTCCAGCGGCACCAGCAGCACCTGTGTCAGCAGCACCATCGGCGCCGAGCGCCTGCGCAACTTCACGCAGTGGCTGCGCACCAACCGCAAGCGCGGCTTTCTGGGCGAATTCGGCACCGCCAACAATGCGGTGTGCAACCAGGCGCTGCAAGGCATGTTGGCGCACATGGAAACCAATGCAGACGTGTGGCTGGGCTGGACCTGGTGGGCGGCCGGTTCGTGGTGGAACCTCAGCTACGCGTACAACGTGCACCCCAACAAGGACGGTACCGACAAGCCGCAGATGGCGATCCTCTCGCCACAGGCCGCACTCGCCACGCGTGCGCCGGTTGCGACTGCCGCAGCGCGCAGCTCCGCTGCATCGACCTCGGCAACAAGCACATCCGCTGCACGCACGACACGCTGATGCCAAGCAAAGCCGCCGCAAGGCGGCTTTTCCAGCGCACGCAGCGCGCGGGCACACGGCGTTGGCAAGGTGAGAAGCACACGCACGTTGCTGCGATTGCGATCGTGGATAACACACGATGCGTGCTCAGCCGCGACATCCGCGTCGATGTAAACATCGCGTGCATCGCAGGTGAGCAAGCACCTCGGCGTTTCAGCTAACTGAACTTTCGTTGCGGCCGCTTGCCCGTTTTTCACCTGATGGCGATAGGCCGCCCTCCAGCATGAGCGCACTTCACTGCAGGAGCATTCCCATGACACAGCGATTGATGAAGACCGCACTGATCGGCGCCCTTGCCTTGCTGTCGCAGGGTGCGTTAGCACAGGCGGCCGACAAGCCGGCCAAGGCGCTCACCTCCGGTGAGGTCACCAGCATGCTCACCGCAAAGGGCTACACCAAGGTGCACGACGTCAAGTTCGAGCATGGCGTCTGGACGGCAGACGCGCGTAGCGGCGACGGCAAGGACGTGGACGTGCACATCGATCCGGTGACCGGCCGCGTCTATGGCGACCAGACCACCTCCAAGCTCAGCGAAGCCGACGTGCGCGCATCGCTCTCCACCGGCGGCTATGCCGATGTGCACGACCTCAAGTTCAAGGATGGCCTGTGGAAGGCCGATGCCAAGCGCAACGGGCAGAAGGTCGAACTGCACGTGGATCCGGAAGACGGTCACGTGGTGAGCGTGGAGAACGACTGAGTGGCGCACGTCTCGTTCGTCTGCAGGCGGGTAGGGTAGATCGAGCGTCGCAGAGCATGCGCGCTTGCCCCATGGCCATGCGTCCCATCCATGGGCTGAGATGTAAGGTCAGTGCAGCAAGCCCCTGATCGCGCAAGATCGCAGCTGCGCGATGTGGCGTGGCTGATCGCCAGATGCCTCATATGAGGCAACAATGCAAAAGGCCTCCGGTGGGAGGCCTTTTGCGTAACAGATTGGTTTCCAGCGATGGTCGCGCAAGGCAGGCCGCTGATGCAGTCGTGCCACACCGTGCGGCAATGACGGCGCGGCGGCCTCAGCGTGGAGATTGGGCCTTGTGCGTCTGCGTGGCCGCGCTGTCAGCGTCGGCCGGCTGCGCGCTCGCCGCGCTCGCGCCAGGCTTGCCGGCCATCATGCGATCGCGCGCGGCCTTGAACGGGTTGCCGGGGTACCAGTTGGGCCAACGTTCGCCGGCAGCGACCTCCTTGCCCACGCCATAGACCACCTGCAGGTCTTCGATGGTGCCATCGAGCTTCCAGGTGGCGGCGTCGTATTTGTCGCCCGGGGCGTGATAACGATGGCGTCCGTAGTCCTCGGCCGCGGCACGTCCGGCGGCAGTGCCGCCCTCGCGCAGGTCTTCGCCGCCATCGGCATACAACGCCGGCACGCCGGCCTTGGCGAAGTTGAAGTGATCCGAGCGGAAGTACGAGCCGCTTTGCGGGGTGGCTTCTGCGTGCAGGGTGCGCCCCTGCATGGCGGCGATCGGCTTGAGGATGTCCTCCAGCTCCGAGCTGCCCATGCCCACCACGGTGACATCGCGTGCGCGCCCGGCCACCGACATCGCATCCAGATTGATCACCGCCGCGATCTTGTCCAGCGGGAAGCTCGGGTTGGCCACGTAATACTTGGAACCGAGCAGGCCCGATTCTTCCAGCGTGACCGCCAGGAACACCACCGAGCGCGCCGGCTTGGGATCCTGGTGCGCGAATGCATCGGCGATTTCCAGGATGCCGGCCACGCCGGTGGCGTTGTCCACCGCGCCGTTGTAGATGTTGTCGCCGCGTTCGCCCGGATGCTTGCCCAGGTGGTCCCAGTGCGCCATGTACAGCACCGCCTCGTCGGCGTGGCTGGTGCCCGGCAGCACGCCGACCACATTACGCGAGGTCTTGGCCGCGATGGTGCTCTTGAGATCGACCGACCAGCTGGCCTTCAACGGCACCGGCTTGAAGCCGCGCTTGCTGGCGTCCTTGTAGGCCTGCGCCAGGTCCAACCCGGCGTTGGCGAACAATTGCTTGGCGGTTTCGGCGCTGATCCAGCCCTGCACCGGCAGGCGCGGGTCGGGGTCGTCCTTGGCCGGCAAGTCGTATTGCGGGCCGGACCAGGAATTTTTCACTACGTCCCAGCCGTAGCTGGCGCCGGGCGTGTCGTGCACGATCAACGCCGCAGCCGCGCCCTTGCGTGCGGCTTCTTCGAACTTGTAGGTCCAGCGCCCGTAGTAGGTCATGCGCTTGCCATCGAACAACTTGGCATCGTCGGTGTGGAAGCCCGGGTCGTTGACGAACATCACTACCGTCTTGCCCTTCCACTCCTGGCCGGCATAGTCGTTCCACTGCTGCTCGGGTGCGTCCACGCCATATCCGACGAACACCAGCTCGCTGTTGTCCAGCTTGACCTCGGCCTGGCCGGTGCGCGTGCCGACCACGATGTCGGTGCCGAAGGCGAGGGTGCGGGTCTGCTCGCCGCTGCGCAGGCTGGGCGCGGTGGATGCATCGGCGGTGGTTTCCACCATCGGCACTTCCTGGAACCAGCTGTCGCCATTGCCCGGCTGCAGCCCGATGCGCTGCATCTGGTCGCGGATGTAGGTCACGGTCTTTTCTTCGCCCGGCGTCCCCGGGCCGCGGCCTTCGAAGTCGTCCGACGCCAGTGTCTTGACCAGTTCGGCGAAGTCGCCCGTGGTCATTTCCGGGGAGAAGGTGTGGCGGCTGACCGGCGCGGTGGGCGCGCTCTCGGTCGGCGTCTGCGCGGCAGGCGCACCGGGCGCAGCGGCGGGTTCGCGTTTGCAGCCGGCCAGGGCCAGCGTCGCGGCCAGGCACAACAGGATCTTGCGGGGCATCGGAACTCCTCGTGCGGCGGAATCCCGATCTTAGAGCGTGCGTCGGACGGCGGGGTGAGCGCGCGGCTGCGTGTACTGCGGTTGCATGGCGGGCCGGGCAGGGCGCCTGGAGCGGGCGCCCTGGATCCGGCGCACGCACCGGCAGGTGCGCGCTGCGTTGGTCAGTCCTTCGGTGCGACGTCGCTGTCGAAGCTGCGCGCGGTGGCGCCGCTCACCGCGCCGATCTTGGCGCTGCGGTGCACGTACAGGTTGACCTCGCGCTCGAAGTGCAACGGCCCATCGACCACCGCATCCGGGCCGATCACCACGCGCGGCTTGCGCGAGGGCTGGAACGAAAAACCGAAGCTCGGCTTGCTCACTTCGATGCCGCCGCGCACATGCGACCCCACCCCGACAGTGATGTCGCCGTTGACCGTCTCGATGCCCTTGCCGAGCTCGGTTCCCACCAGCCCGATGCTGCCATTGACCGTTTCCACGCCGCCGCTGATCTGGCTGCCACGCTCGGCCAGGATGCTGCCGTTGACCGTCTCCAGCCCGCCGGACACGGTGACTTTCTGGCCCAGCGTGATCGAGCCGTTGACCGTTTCCACGCCACCGGTTCGCGCGTTGTCGCCGATGCGGATGCCGCCATTGACGGTTTCCACGTTCTTGGTTTGCGCACCGGCACCGATCTCGATGGAGCCGTTGACCGTTTCCAGGGCGCCGTAGGTCTTGCCGGCATCTGCGCTGATCTTGCCGTTGACCTTGCTGACGTCCTCCTCGGCCCAGGCGCTCGTGCAGACCAGGGACAGTGCCAGGAGGAGAATTTGGGGCTTCATGCTGAACCTCGCGCGGCGGCGGTAGTCTGGGGCGTGGCGGCGATCACATCATGCTTGGCTACAATCGCGCACCTGCCTGAAGTCACTGGATCTTTCGTTGCCCCCTTCGTCCGCACCGCTGCCGCGCCTGCCGCTCGCTCCCGCCACCGGCCGTGGGCGGATGTGGCTGGCGGCGGGTGTGCTGGCCTGCACGTTGCTGGGCAGCGTGGGCGCAAGCGCGCAGAGCCAGCGCGAGACCGAGCGCAAACTGCAGCAGCTACGCGATGAGCTCAAGACCATCAGCGCCGATCGGCGCGAACTGGAAGGCAAACGCGGCACTGCTGCGCAACAGCTACGCCAGGCCGACGAGAAAGTGGCCAAGACCGCACGCGCCTTGAGCGAAACCGAAGCGGCGATGCGCGCGCAGGAACAGCATCTGTCCACCCTGCAGCAGGAACGCGCGCAGTTGCAGCGCGGCCTGCAGAGCCAGCGCACGCAGCTGGCAGCATTGTTGCGCGCTGCCGATCAGGTGGGCCGCAATGCACCGTTGAAGGTGCTGCTGTCGCAGGACACGGTGGGCGATGCCACGCGCATGCTGGCCGATCACCGCTATGTGCAAAACGCACGTGCGCAACGCATCCACGCCCTGACCACGCAACTGGATACCCTGGCGAAAGTGGAACAGGACATCGCCACCCGGCGCCAGGCGCTGGATGCCGCACGCGCGCAGCAGAAGGCGCAGGCGGCCACGCTGCAGAAGGACCGCTCGCAACAGGCGGCCACCGTCGCGCAGCTGGACGATCGCTACAAGCAGCGCGCCGAGCGCGAAAAGGCAATCGGCCAGGACGCCAAGGCGCTGGAACAACTGCTCGCCAATCTGCGCGCAGCGGCCGCCAAGGCCGAAGCCGAACGGCGCGCTGCCGCAAAACGCGCTGCCGCCGAAGCCGCCGCGCAGGCCAAACGCAGCAAAACCGAGCGTTCCGATCGCCCCGGCAAGACCCCGCCCAAGGTGGTCGCCAACGCACCGGCCCCCAAGGTCGGTGGGCTCAGCTGGCCAGTGGCGGGCAATCTGCTGGCGCGCTTCAACGCCACCTTGCCCGATGGCCACACCAGCAAGGGCGTGCTGATCGGCGCGCCTAAGGGCACCACCGTGACCGCAGTGGCCGATGGCACGGTGGTGTTTTCCGACTGGATGACCGGCTACGGCATGATCCTGATCGTGGACCACGGCAACGGCTACATGAGCCTGTATGCGCATAACGACACCTTGCTGCGCGATGCCGGCGCATCGATCAAACGTGGCGACGCGGTCGCCAAGGTCGGCAGTTCGGGCGGGCAGGGCGTGCCGGCGCTGTACTTCGAATTGCGACGCAACGGGCAGCCGGTGGATCCATCGAGCTGGCTGCAACGCCGCTGAGCGCCGCGCACCGCCCGCGATTCAACGCGGATTTACCGCTGCTTCGCGCATAATCCGGTCAGCTCCGCGCTGCGGGGCGCCTTATCTCTTTGTCGGAGTGCTTCATGCGCGTAGCCGTCCTGTCCGTTGCCCTGTCGCTGGCCCTGTTCGCGTCGCCTGGTTGGGCGCAGAAGGCCGGCCCCGCCGCCGCCCAGGCCAGCGCGGACGATCCGGAAGCCAATGAAGCCGCTGTTTCCAAGGTGCCGCTGGATGAGATCCGCCGTTTCGTGGCGGTCTACAACGCGGTCAAGCAGGCCTACGTCGACCCGGTCGAAGACAAGAAGCTGATGCACTCCGCCGTGCGCGGCCTGCTCTCGGACCTGGACCCGCACAGCACCTATTTCGACAAGGAAGATGCCGAAGCCTTCGACGAACAGGCCACCGGCGCCTACGACGGCATCGGCGTGGAATTGCTACAGCAGCAGGACAACACCCTCAAGGTGATCGCGCCGATCGACGACACCCCGGCCGCGCGCGCCGGCATCCGCGCCGGCGATGTGATCGTGGCCATCGACGGCAAGCCGATCGATGCCAGCAAGGCGATGGAGCCGCTGCGCGGCGAATCCGGCAGCAAGGTCGTGTTGACCATCATGCGCGACAAGACGCCCAAGCCGTTCGATGTGACCCTTCAGCGCGAAACCATCCGCGTGGCCAGCGTGCGCAGCAAGCTGCTGGAGCCGGGCTACGGCTACATCCGCATCAGCACCTTCCAGGCCGACACCGGTGCCGATTTCCAGAAGAACCTCAAGCAGCTGCAGGCCGGCGGCAAGTTGCGCGGGCTGGTGCTGGACCTGCGCAGCAACCCCGGCGGTCTGCTGACCTCGGCGGTGCAGGTGGCCGACGATCTGCTGGACAAGGGCAATATCGTCAGCACGCGCGGGCGCATCTCGATCAGCGATGCCAAGTTCGACGCCACTCCGGGCGATCTGCTGAGCGGCGCACCGGTCGTGGTGCTGGTGGATGCCGGTTCGGCCAGTGCGTCGGAAGTGCTGGCCGGCGCGCTGCGCGATAACAAGCGCGCACGCATCATCGGCAGTCGCACCTTCGGCAAGGGCTCGGTGCAGACCGTGCTGCCGCTGGATAACGGCGACTCGGTCAAGCTCACCACCGCGCGCTATTACACCCCCAGCGGCAAGTCGATCCAGGCCAGCGGCATCATGCCGGACGTACTGCTCACCCCCGAACCGCAGCCCGGCGATGCCGATGTGCCGGCCAGCCTGACCGACTACAGCGAAGCCACCTTGCCGGGCCACCTGCGCGGCGACGACGAAGGCGAAGAGGGCTACAGCGCCGGCGACGTGCTGCCGGGCGACGGCCCGATCGCCGAAGCCCTGGCCGAACTCAAGCAACCCGGCTCCGTCGCCAAGGCGCAGGCTGCACGCAAAGCCAAGGCGCAGGCCGCGCAGAAGGCCAAGCCAGCCAAGACCGGTGCCGATCCCAAGCCCGCCGCAGCGCGCCCGGCGACCACGGACAAGCCCACATCGGCCGAACCGGCAGGCAAGGCCAAGCCGGCCACTGCACCCGCAGCGCCAGCCGAACCGGTGCAGCCGGCGCCGCCAAAGGACACGCCAGCGTCCACCGAACCGGCCAACTGAGAGCGGCCCATGCAACGTCGTGGCCCGTCGTCAGGCGGGTTTGGTCGTCTCGCAGAGGATTGGTGTGGGAGTGGTGCATGCGGCACCCAACATCAATCGCCGCTCACCTGGCAGCAGCGCGCGCGGCTGGTCGGCTGCTTGCAAGCCGCGTTGACCCAGCGGGGAATCACACCCGCTGGGTTGTGGCCAACACCTCAGGATTGACCAGGTTGCGCGGTGTGCCCGCCGCGAACGCCAGCACGTTGTCGAACGCCGCGGCGAAATACAGCGCGTAGCTGTCGCGCTCCACGTACCCTAGATGCGGTGTCGCCAGCACGCGCGCATGCCGCAGCAGCGGATCGCGCGGGTCCAGCACCGGCTCGTGCTCGAACACATCCAGCGCGGCCTGCGCCGGCCGGCCCGCGTCCAACGCAGCGAGCAGGGCGCCAGGGGCGATCAACTCGGCACGGCTGGTGTTGACCAGCAACGCGTCGGCGCGCATGCGCGCCAGATCCTGTGCGGTGATGTCATGACGTGTCTGCGCAGTCAGGCGCCGATGCAGCGACAGCACGTCGCTGCGTTCGAACAGTTCCTCGCGGCTGCCCGCAACCGCGAACCCATCGCGCGCTGCCTGCGCACAGGATGCCGGCCCGCCCCACACCAGCACCTGCATGCCGAACGCGCGCCCGAAGCTGGCCACGCGTTGGCCAATCCGCCCATAACTCCAAATCCCCAGCGTGCGCCCATGCAGCACGCGGCCCAGGCCGGGATCGCCAAGCGCCTGCCAGCGTCCCTGCTGCAATGCATGCTGGTAGTCGGTCAGCCGACGGCTGGCCGACAGGATCAGCGCCCAGGTCAGCTCGGCCGGCGCCACCGGCGAGCCGACGCCTTCGGCCACCGCCACACCCGATGCGGTGCACGCCGCCACATCCACATGCGCGCCAACGCGCCCGGTCTGGCTGATCAGTTTCAACCGCGGCAGCCGTTGCAGCAGCGCCGCATCCACGCGCGTGCGTTCGCGGATCAATACCAATGCGTCGGCGTCGGCCAGAGATGCGGCACGCGCGTCGAGCTCCGCGCCCAACGCGCCCAGCACCTGCACCGGGTGGCCCTGCATCTGCTGCAGGCAGGGCAGCTGAGCGACGGCGCCCTGGTAGTCGTCGGGCACCACAATGCGCATCAGCGTGGCTTGATCGGCGAGGGAAACGGGGTGACCACCTTGTCGCCGGTGGTGGCATCGCGAATCACCGACTGGCCTTTTTTCTCCACTTCTTCGATCCGCACGATGCTCTGCATCGGCAGGTGCAAGGTCTTGGTATTGCCGAATTCCTCGCGCAGGCGTTCTTCGGTGGGGTCTACCACCAGCCCGTCGTGCACGTCGAACACCAGCTCGCCGATCTGGTTGAAGCCCCACAGATGGCTGCCGGTGACCTCACGCGCGTAGAGCTCATACACCTTGCCGTGATTGAGGAAGGTGACTTTGTACAGAGACTTGGACATGCACACGATTATAGGCGCGCGCCTGGACAGCGACGTGCGCAGCATCGTGCCGGTACCTCGGCCACGCATGGGGTGCGGCCTGCCGCTACAGCCCGGATGCTGCGCGGCTCAGAAACCGTGGCGCTTGCGCAGCCGCCGCGCGATTGCCGCGCGCACGTACAGGCCGTACACGATGCCGAACACGAAGCCGGCGATGTGTGCCGACCACGCCACCATGCCGAACGCCGGGCCGATATAGGCGAACACCACCTGCAGCAGTGCCCAGGCGCCGATCAATAGCGGCGCCGGCACACGAATGAATTCCAGAAACACGCCCAGCGGCAGCACCACGCCCAGCTTGGCGCCCGGAAACAGCGCCAGATACGTGCCGATCAACGCCGACACCGCACCCGAGGCGCCGATGATCACCCGGTCCGGCGTGCCGATGGCAAAGATCGCCGCCAGGTTGGAGGCCGCGCCGCCGACCAGAAACAGCAGCAACAACCGCCACGGGCCCAGGATGCGTTCGGCCGGCAGCCCGAAGATCAGCAGGAACACCAGGTTGCCGAGCAGATGCGACCAGTCCGCGTGCAGGAACAGCGCCGTGAACAGGCGCAGCACGCTGCCGTCGCGCAAGGTGGCCCACCAGTCGCCCAGATTGGAGACCCCGCTGGAGAGCGCGCCCCAGTCCAGCCACAACGTATTGCGCGCCTCGCCCGGCCGGCTGATCGACCACAGATACGCCAGCCACACCGTGGCGAACAGCAACGGCACTGCCCAGCGCGGGGTGGGTTTCTTGCGGGAAGGAAGAGAGACGAACATCGGACGGCGACAATAGCCGGTCCACGCTGCTGAACCCAGCCCTAACCTGACGGCACGTTCAGCGCGCGCCTCGTTATTGTTCGGTTAATCGTCATGGGTATACTGCGTACGGCGTCGTATGTCGGGGGGGGTCTCCGGCGCGCTCCGGGCACTGGATTGGTGCTGGACGCGGGCGCTGAACCGACCATTGCAGTCCTTATCCGGAGAGCTACAACTTATGTCTACCGCTTCCACTCTCAGCCGCGCCACCCTGTTGGCCGTCGGTATCGCTGGCGTGCTGGCCGTTGGTCAGGCGCACGGCGCCGCGTTCCAGCTGAAGGAAAACAGCGCCAAGGGCCTTGGCCGCGCATTCGCAGGTTCGGGCAGCGCCCCGGATGATGCCTCCATCATCGCCAACAACCCGGCAGGCATGCGCCAGCTGGACGGTCGCCTGTTCCAGGCCGACGTCAGCGCCATCAGCTTCTCGGCCAAGTTCCAGCCCGACACCGCGGCCTACGCCAACGGCGCTCCGGTCTCCGGCGGCAACGGCGGCGACGCCGGCATGATCGCGCCGGTCCCGGCGATGTACTTCCACGTGCCGTTCGGCGAGAACGACAACATGCACCTGGGCACCTCGCTGACCGTGCCGTTCGGCTTCAAGACCGAATACGACCGCGACTGGGTCCTGCTGGACCTCAACGACGTCATCGTGCACATGATGACCGCCGCTGCCCGTCAGTTCTACGACCTCGAGCGCCTGTGGCTCGGTGCCGAGCAGAGCCGTGCGGCCGATGGCAAGCACCACAGCCCGGAAAACACCCACAGCTACGCCGACAACCTCAAAGATCGCGGCTGAGGACGGATCGTGCGTCTACGCCTGATCGCGGTCGGTTCGCGCATGCCTCGCTGGGTGGAGGACGGTTGGCACGAGTATGCCAAGCGTCTGCCGCCCGAGCTGGCTCTGGAGCTGGTGGAAATCCCGCTCAATACTCGCGGCAAGAATGCCGATGTCACCCGCCTGATCCGTCAGGAGGGAGAGGCCATGCTGGCCAAGGTCCAGCCGGGCGAGCGGATCGTCACCCTCGAGGTGCACGGCAAGCCGTGGAGCACCGAGCAGCTGGCGGTCGAACTGGACCGCTGGCGCCTCGATGCGCGCACCGTCAACCTGATGGTCGGTGGCCCGGAAGGCCTGGCGCCGGAGGTCTGCGCGCGCAGCGAACAGCGCTGGTCGCTGTCGCCGCTCACGCTGCCGCACCCGTTGGTAAGGATACTGATCGGCGAACAGCTCTATCGCGCCTGGACCGTGCTGTCCGGGCATCCTTACCATAAATGAGCCAGTAAGCCTTCCCGATGTCGCAGCCGATTCGTCTCAAGGACCACGAGAAGGACGCCCGCCTGGTGCGCAATCGTGTCGTGGTCGGCGCGAGCGCGGTCATGCTGCTGGTGTGCGTGCTCATCGCGCGCCTGTATTACCTGCAGGTGATCCAGTACG
>JAAIGE0100828317.1_pt1 | contig 19710 bp, 14 predicted proteins | sample 6487951 | NCBI WGS metagenome assembly JAAIGE01 (sample SAMN13974128, study PRJNA590717) | phyllosphere metagenome | biome: tomato field; feature: multiple bacterial spot infested tomato fields; material: tomato leaves; isolation source: leaves from tomato fields | host: Solanum lycopersicum ...
AGGGCTGCATGGGCATGTACAACGCGATCTTCGACGACGAGCTGCTCAACAAGACCGGCATCTACAAGGAGCGTCTGTCGCAGTCGGCCCTCTACGCCGAGATGCTCGAGGTCACCGAGGCGGAGGCCGATGCCGCCTACGACTGGCTCATCGACGCCGGCATGACCTTCGTCTACGGCGAGGACGCCGCGACCGAGCTCACCCGCGAGCAGGTGCAGTGGCAGCTGAAGATGTACATCGCCGCCCTCCGCATCGCCGACGACTTCGGCCTCGACGCGGTCGGCATCCAGTATCAGCAGGGCCTCAAGGACCTCGTGCCGGCATCGGACCTCGCCGAGGGCATCCTGAACTCCACCGAGCGCCCTCCCGTGACCTCGCGGGACGGCTCGCGCGTGCTGCACGAGGGGCGCGCCTTCCCGCACTTCAACGAGGCCGACGAGGGCGTCGCGGTCGACGCGCTCGTGACCGACCGGGTCTGGCGCGCGATGGGCCTCGTCCCCGACAACACCCTCCACGACGTGCGCTGGGGCGAGCAGCACGGCGACGACTTCGTCTGGGTGTACGAGATCTCGGGATCCGTTCCCGCCTCGCACCTCGGTGGATGGCAGAACGCCGAGGGATGGCGCCAGGGCCATGTGTTCTTCCCCGCGGGCGGGGCGACGATCAACGGCGTCTCGAAGCCGGGAGAGGTGGTGCTGTCGCGCGTGTTCATCGCCGACGGCATCCTCCAGGCCGACATCTTCCGCGCCTCGGTCGTCGAGCTCCCCGCGGAGGAGACCCAGCGCCGCAAGGACGCCACCAACCCGGAGTGGCCCATCGCGCACGTCGTGCTGCACGGCATCTCCCGCGACCAGTTCATGGCCCGCCACAAGGCCAACCACGCGCAGCTCGTCTACGCGCCCGACGCCGAGACCGCCGACAAGGCGCTCGTCGCGAAGGCGGCGATGCTCCAGGGGATGGGCATTCGCGTGAACCTCGTCGGAGACGTGACCATCTGACGCGACCGCCTCGGGAGGGCGTGAGGGGGTGAGGGGCGGATGCTGCGGCATCCGCCCCTCATCTGTGTGCGGGTTCTTTCGGGCGTCTCACTTAAGCGATATAGTCGGCCGCACGTCGCACTGCCGCGACACGCTCTCGACAACGATGCCGAAGGAGACACCCACCCATGAGTCCGTCGAAGAACCGTCCCCGCCTGCTCCGACGATCCGCGGCCGCCGCGGCCGCTCTCTCCCTCGCGGCGACGGGAGCGCTCGTCGGGTCCGCGGCCGCCGCGGACGATGCCCCCGCCGACGACACGAAGCTCGCGGTCTACGTCGAGGTCAACTCGAACGATTTAGCGAACGTCGCGGACTACACGCTCGCGGAGTCCGGCGAACCGGCCGTCGATCTCGCGATGATCTTCGCCGCCAACATCAACTACGACGGCGAGGACGCTTACCTGCACTTCAACGAGCGCGTCACCGAGACGCTGCAGGATGCCGAGAACCAGATCCGGCCGCTCCAGGAGCAGGGCACCAAGGTGCTGCTCTCGGTCCTCGGCAATCATCAGGGCGCCGGATTCGCGAACTTCTCGACCTACGCCGAGGCGGACGCCTTCGCGGCGCAGCTGGCCGACGCCGTCACGACGTACGGCCTCGACGGCATCGACTTCGACGACGAGTGGAGCCAGTACGGGGCCAACGGCACGCCGCAACCGAACGCGCAGTCGTTCGGATGGGTGGCCTCGGCGCTGCGCGACCGGCTCGGCCCGGACAAGCTCATCACGCTGTACGCGATCGGGCCGTCCTACACCCTGACCGATTTCGACGCGTTCGACGTGGACAGCGTCCTCGACTACGCATGGAACCCGTACTATCCGACCTACGACGCCCCGACCGTGCCGGGCCTCGACGATCGCTCGCGCATCGGGGCCGCGGCCATCGATCTGTCGAACACGAGCGCGGCGACCGCCGCGGACTTCGCCCAGCGCACGGCCGAAGACGGATACGGCGTCTACATCGCCTACAACCTCACGGCGACCGACCAGTCGGCTCTGCTCTCGGGCATCACCGAGGCGATCAAGGGCGAGTCCACCGTCTACCGCGCCGCGCCGCGCGACACCACGCCTCCGACCGTCACCGTGAAGTCCGGTCCGCAGTTCACGCAGGGCGACGCCGACGGCTACAAGAAGGTGAGCTTCGCCCTGCACGATGAGGGCGGGATTGACCGCCTGTACGTCAACGGCGTGCTCAAGGACCTGGTGGACGACGAGTGGAGCGACCTGAATCGCGTCAGGCCCGGGGTGTTCGGAGCGGTGCTCGGCACCAACACGCTCGAGGTCGTCGACGTCGCGGGGAACAGCACGACGCTGACCTTCGTGCTCCGCCGGTGACGGTCTCCGCCCCTCGGCGGCACTGATCACCCCAGGTCGAAGAGCTCGATCTGACGGAGCGTGACCCCGGTCTCCGCCCGCACGCGGACGGCCGGGGTCACGATGTGCGGCGGCAGGGTGAACGGCGTGGTGCGGTCGGCGGGGAGCGTCGTCTCGTACGGCAGCGGCACCGGCATCCAGGCGTCGTCCTCGTCGAGGACCTCCCACCGGAGATCGGCGCTGGCCGCTGCGCCCACGGTGGTGACCGTGACGTCGGTGACCGCGCGAGGTGCGGGGAACCGCCATCCCACCCAGTCCCCGGGGGCGAGGGAGACCCCGTCGTCGCCCGATGCGGCGCCGTCGTCGACGACGCGCTCCGGATGCTCGACACCCGGCGCGGCGATCGGCGAGCCGTCGCCCGCGGTGAGGTCGGGACTCCACGTCGGGACCGCCGCGGGAGACGCCGTCACGGCGTGCGGTTCCGCACCGATCCAGGACGACGGGTCGCTGCCGAACTCCAGCTCGAGCACGGCGTCGCCGCGCAGGGCGTCGATGGGCAGCTCCGCCCCGCGCAGAGCGACTCCGTCGAGTCGTGCGGACCGGAGGACGTGCGCGTCCGGAGCGCTGCGGGTGCACCGGACGCTCAGTCTCGATCCGTCGCCGCGCTCGATGACGACGTCGTCCAGCAGCGGCGATCCGATCCGCAGCATCCCGGATGCGAGTTCGAGCGGGTACAGCCCGACAGCCGCCCACAGCCACCACGCGCTCATCTCGCCGTTGTCCTCGTCGCCCGGGAAGCCCTGACCGATGTGCGCGCCCGCGAAGAGCCGCCCGGCGAGGTCGTGCACGAGCTCCGCGGCGCGCCAGGGGGTGTCGGTGAAGGCGTACATGAAGGGGATGTGGTGGGCGGGCTGGTTGGAGATCGCGCACATGCCCGACCGCAGCGCCCTCGCCTCCCGCTGCTCGTGGATCACCGTGCCGTAGGAGCCGCCGAAGCGCTCGTCGGCGGTCTCGGGCTCGGCGAACAGCGCGTCGAGGTGGCGTCGGAGCCCCGCCGGCCCGCCGTGCAGGGCCGCCAGCCCCGTGCCGTCGTGCACGGCGCTGACGGACATCCCCCAGGCGTTCGTCTCGACGTTGTCGCCACCCCACGTGCGGGGATCGAAGTCACCGGAGGCGAACGAACCCGCCGCATCCCGGCCGCGGAAGAATCCGTGCTCGGCGTCGAAGAGGGCGCGGTACGACAGCGAACGGTGGGCGAAGTAGCGGGCGAACGACCGGTAGCGTGCCGCATCCGCCTCAGCGGTCGAGTCCTCGGCGAGCCGGGTCGCGAAGCGGGCGAGAGCGGCGTCGCTCACCGCGTTCTCCATGCTCCAGCTCATGCCCTCCGGCACGTCCGAGGAGATGTATCCGGCGAACCGCCCTCGGGCGATGCCCTTGCGACCGCGACGGGGCTCCGGCCCCGGCTCGCACGCATTGCGCCAGCCCGTCTCGAACGCCGTCTCCCGGTCGAAGCGCACGCCCCACCGCTCCGCATCCGCGAAGATCTGGTCGCTCGACGTGCCCACCATGCTGTCGACGTAGCCGGGGGCGCTCCAGCGCGCCATCCAGCCGCCGCGCCGGTGCTGCTCGAGCTGGCCGTCGATCAGCCGCCCGGCGAGCACGGGGTCGAGCAGCGCGAGGGCGGGCCACTCGGTGCGATAGGTGTCCCAGTAGCCGTTGTTGACCACGAGCTCGCCGGACACGGCCGGGGCGCTCGTGCGATCCTCCCCGAACGGACGGCGTTCGGCGTAGACGTCGGCGAACACCGGATCAGGGTTGCCGGGAGATCCCGCATCCTCCGCGGTGGTGTTCGGATACAGGTGCATGCGGTGGAGGGCGCCCGCGAGGCGGGCCCTGTCCTCCTCGTCGGCCAGCCGCCGGAACGGCGCTTCGGCGTCGTCGAGAGGAGGGATCGTCACGCGCCCGAGAAGGCGGTTCCAGGATGCCGCGGCCTCGGCCACGAGGGACTCGTAGTCGATGGACGGGGGAGCTTCGAGCTCGAGGCTCCGTGCCGCCTGCGCGATCGAGAGGAAGGAGACCGCGATGCGCACCTCGACGGATCCGCGACCGGTGACATGGCCGGCCACGCGGCCGCGTCCCGCGTCGTCGAGGCGGCCCGTGCGCGAGGGCGGAGCGTCGGCGCGACGCAGGACCCGGCCCGCGAAGTAACAGCGGGGCGCGTTGCCCCAGTCCTCCGCGCCTTCAGGGATCCACCCCCCGAATCCGTCGTCGCCGATCCAGTCCAGGCGTCCGTCGTCGGTGAGCTGGTCGATGACGACGCCGACGTCGGCGATGGGATCGGTGCTGCGCACACGGAGGGCGACCGCGTGCGACGTCGCCGTCATGGCGGCCGTGAGTCCGCCGCCGAGGTCGACGGCGTACTCGTGCGGGCGCGCCCTCTCCGTGCCCGGCACGATCCACCGGCGGCGGGCCTCCCTGTCCGACCGGGGGCGTCCGAGGAACGGCATGAGCTGGAGCACCGATCGATCGCCGATCCACGGGCTCGGCTGGTGCGAGAACTGCAGTGACTCCAGGCGGCGGCCCTGCGGGTCGTCGTGCACGGACGGGCGGTACGGCCAGCGCGGATCGGAGGCGTCGGTGGCCGGCGTGAGGAAGGTGAAGCCGTGCGGACGGGCGACGGCGGGGATCGTGTTGCCCCGCGAGAAGCGCGGGCCGGAGTGCGTGCCACGACGCGTGTCGACCCGCTCGACGGGGTCGAGGTCGGCGGGGAGTGGCGGCTGTTCCGCCACGATCACCTGCACGAAGCCGGTCACACGCCCGGGGAGGCCGTCGGCGGCGGACAGGCGGTCGGCGCCGAGCACGATCTCCGCTTCCCCTCGACGCCCCGCGACGGGTGCGAGGGCGACGGTGTCGGCGTTCCACTGCTCGGGCAGCGACCACCGCGCCGCGAACTGGGCGTCGGCGGTGATGGCCCCGTCGTAGCGGTCGCGCACGGCGGTGTGGTCGCTCAGGCGGGTGCCGTCGTCGAAGACCACATCCGCGGTGACGGCGAGCGCCGCATGAGGGGCGTGCGTCGCCGCCGGCCCGTCGGCGTAGAACGCCCAGTGCAGCACGGTGTCGGGCGATGCGACGAACGGGGCGAGGCCGGGGACGCGGATCCGCTGCACGCCGACGGACGGGTCGAGGTCGAACGCGAACACCGGGCCGGGCAGGATGCCGGTGAGCGGCCGTGACGAGGGCGGATCGACCGGTCCCGCGGCGGGCGTGAGCACGGCGGAGGTCACCCCTTGACGGCGCCCTCCTGCACGCCCTTGAAGAAGAACCTCTGGGTGAAGGAGAACATGATGATGATCGGCACGAGGGCGATCATCGTTCCCGCCGCGATGAGGCGCGGATCCACCGAGAAGCTGCTGTTCAGGTAGGCCATCCCCACCGTCAGCGTGTACTTGGCAGGGTCGGAGAGCACGATGAGCGGCCACAGGTAGTCGTCCCAGGCGCCGATGAAGGCGAAGATGGCGACCACGGAGACCATCCCGCGGATGTTCGGCCACACGATGTGGCGGATCCGCTGCCAGGTCGTCGCGCCGTCGACCGTCGCCGCATCCAGCACGTCCTTGGGGATCATGCGGCAGGCGGTGGCGACGAGGAGGACGTTCATCGCGCTGATCGCGCCGGGGAGGAACACTCCCCAGAGCGTGTCCGCGAGGCCGAGGGCGCGGATGGTGAGGAAGTTGCTCGTGACCGTGACCTCGCCGGGGAACAGCAGCGTCGACAGGAGGATGCCCATCACGATCCACTTGCCGCGGAAGCGCATGCACCCGAGCGCATAGCCGGCGAAGGTGGCGAGGACGACGTTGCTGACCACGGTGCCGACGGACACGAGCAGCGAGTGCCACGCGTAGAGGTACACCGGCACGACGTCGGCGACGGTGACGTAGTTGCCGATGGTCGGTTCGCGGGGGATGAGGTTCGGCGGGAAGGAGTAGATGTTCTCCTGCGGACCCTTGAACGACGTGGAGAGCTGCCACACGAACGGGCCGATCACGAGGAACAGCACGAGCACGAGCAGGGCGTACCGGCCGATCAGACCGCCCAGGGTGGGCTTGCTGAAGTCGCCGGACCCCCGCCGCCGGAAGATGCGCTCGCGGGAGGGCGGCGCCGAGTCCGACGCGGAGACGGTGTCGTCGTCGAGACGGGGACGCGTGAGGATGCTCATGCGGGGACCTTCGCCTTCTTCTCGCGATTCATGAAGGCGATCGCGGCGAGCGGGATGAGGGTGAGGAGGAAGAGGGCCACACTGATGGCGGACGCGTAGCCGATGTTCCCGTTGAGGCCCGATCCGACCTGGCGGATCAGCATCACGAGCGAGATGTCGTAGCCTCCGGGCCCGCCGGTGCTCTTGGAGAGCACGTCGAGTTCGGCGAACACGCGCATGGCCGACACCGCGATCAGCACCGAGATGAGCAGCATGGCGCCGCGCACCGAGGGGATCGTCACCGACAGGAACCGGCGGAACGAGCTCGCGCCGTCGAGCATCGCCGCCTCGTGGAGCTCCTTGCCGACGTTCCCCAGAGCGGCGAGGTACACGACCATGTAGTAGCCGAGTCCCTTCCACACCGTGAGCAGGATCGCACAGCCGAGCAGCAGCCAGCGGTCGACGAGGAACGCGACCGGCCGGTCGACCACCCCGAGGAACTCGAGGGTCTGGTTGATGATGCCGCGGCTGTCGAAGAGCCAGGTCCAGATGAGGGCCACCACGACGACCGAGGCGATCACGGGGAAGTAGAAGGTCGTGCGGAAGAACGCGATCCCCGGGAGCTTCTTCTGCACGAGAAGGGCCAGCAGGAGCGGGAGGATCGTCAGCAGCGGCACACACACGACGACGTAGATGAGGCAGGTCGTCAGGGCGTTCCAGAACATCTCGTCGCCGAACATGCGCTCGTAGTTCGCCATGCCGACGAACTCCGGCGTGCGCAGCGGGCGGGCGTCGGTGAAGCTCAGGAACGCGGTGTTGAGGAACGGCCAGAGCGCGAACACCAGCACCCAGATCACAGCGGGGGCGAGCAGGAGCCACGGGGTGAACCACTTGTGAGATCTCATCGCCTGCCTCTGTTCGGGATGCCGGTGTCCGCGCTCATCGTCACTGGTCCACGCGGTTGGCGTTCGCGTACTCGACGATCTTGTCGAGCTGGGTGGCGGCGTCGGCCTCGCCGTTGATCGCGAGGGCGATCTGCTGGGTCATGTACGTCGCCATGTCCGACGTCCACTGGAACGGGATCGCCTTGGCGTCCTGCATGGCCGTGAAGACGGTGTCGATCGCGGCGAGCTGCTTCTCGTCGGTGACGGACGAGGCGATGTTCTCGACGACGGTGTCACCGCCGGCCGCGGTGCCCGGCGCGGTGCCCACGGCGAGCGACGAGAACGCGATCTGGTTCTCCTCGTTCGTCGCGAACTCGGCGAAGGCGAGGGCGGCCTCCTTGTTGTCGGAGTCGGCCGACACGTTCAGCCCCTGCACGTAGAGCGGCGGGATGCCGAGTCGCTGGGTGGCGACGGTGTTCTCCAGGAGCGCGGGGGCGTCCTTCTGCAGGTCGGTGGTGAAGCCGGTGCCGCCGGTGGTGAAGGCGACCTTCTCCTGGATGTAGGCCTCGGCGTTCCCGCCGTAGTCGCCGGTCAGCGCCTCGGCGGGCATCGCGCCCGCGGCGTAGGCGTCGGCGTAGGCCTCGATGATCTCGGCGGCCTCGTCGGTGTTGAAGACGAACTCGCCCTCGTCGTCGATCACCTCCATGCCGGCAGACGTGAACGTGTCGAGCGCGGGGATCGACGACAGCAGCTGCACCTTGCCGCCCGACTCCGTCGCGACGTCCTTCGCCAGCGCGAGGAGCTCGTCGACCGTGGTGGGCAGCGTGTCCTCGGTGACGCCGTAGGGCGCGAGCTGCGCGAGGTTCCACCACGAGGCGTCGCTCGACAGATACCAGGGGAGGCCGTAGGTGCCCTCGACCCCGGGGTACTGGCTGTACGACTCCCAGGCGCCGGTGTTGTAGGCGGACTTCAGCTCGGGGTCGGCCGTGTCGACGTCGAGCAGCTTGCCGGCCGCGACGAGGGGGTAGGCGATGTCCGGCGGGAGGTTCAGCACGTCGGGCAGGGTGTTCGCGTTGGCCTGGCTCAGGATCTTCTCCTGGTAGCCGTCGCCCGGCTGGTCGAGCCATTCGACGGTGACGTCGGGGTGCTCCTCCTCGAACGCCGCGATGAGGTCTTCGAAGTAGGGGGTGAACTTCTCGTTCTTCAGCGACCAGGTCTGGAACTGGATCGTGCCGCTCAGCTCGCCCGAGGTGTCGATCGGGCCGCTGTCGCCGGTGGCTCCGCCGCCCCCTCCCGTGCAACTCGTCAGCGCCAGGACGCCGATGCTGAAGGCTGCCACCGTGGCAATGCGTGTCGGAACTCTCATCGTGCTTCTTCCTCGAGGCGGTCGATTGGGCGCGCGTCCGAACCGTGGACTACAGCGCTTTAGCAGATGAAACCATCCAGAGCGGCCCCTGTCAAGATGCCGATCCCCGATGCCCAGGACAGTGCCGCAGCGGGGATGCGGACCTGTTGCTCAAGCGTTATAGTGATCCGATCCGTCCTCGTCGGAGGACACCGTCGGAAAGGTCCGGACCCATGACGCAGCGCCGCGCCCTCGATGCTCCACTGAGATTCGGGGCCAACTACACGCCGTCCCGGGACTGGATGCACTCGTGGCTCGACTTCACCCCCGACGACGTGCGCCGCGACTTCGCCGCCCTCGCCGAGCTCGGCCTCGACCACGTCCGGGTGTTCCCCCTGTGGACCGTGCTCCAGCCGAATCGCACATTCATCCGCAGCAAGGCCCTCGATGACGTCCGCGCCGTGGTCGACATCGCCGCCGAGTTCGGCATGGACGCGAGCGTCGACGTGATCCAGGGGCATCTGTCGAGCTTCGACTTCATCCCCTCATGGCTGTTCACCTGGCACGACAGCAACATGTTCACCGATCCGCGGGCGCTCGACGGTCAGGTGCAGCTCGTCGACCGGCTCGCCCGCACGCTGCGGGACGCCCCCAACTTCCTGGGGCTGACCCTCGGCAACGAGGTGAACCAGTTCTCGGCGCACACGCACCCGTCGCCCTGGCCCGTCACGCCCGACGAGGCCGGCGGATGGATCTCGACGCTCCTCGCGGCCGCCGAGCACGCGGCGCCCGGCCTCCCGCACGTGCACAGCGAGTACGACGCGGTCTGGTACATGGACGACCACGGCTTCACGCCCGCGCACGCCTCGCGCCTCGGCGCGATGACCACGATCCACTCCTGGATCTTCAACGGCACCGCGCAGCGGTACGGCGGTCGGTCGGTCGCCTCCGACCGGCACGCGGAGTACCTCATCGAGCTCTCCCGCGCCTTCGCCGACGACGCCGCGCGGCCGATCTGGCTCCAGGAGGTGGGGGCGCCGTCGAACTGCCTCGCCGACGACGAGATGCCCGGGTTCCTCGAGGCGACCGTGCGCTCGGCCGCGCGCACCGAGAACCTGTGGGGCATCACGTGGTGGTGCTCCCATGACGTTAGCCGCGAACTCGGCGACTTCCCCGACCTGGAGTACTCCCTGGGCCTGATCGACCAGTCCGGCGCTCCCAAGGCGCTGGGCCGGCGACTGGCCGAGCTCATCCCCGAGCTCCGCGCGCGGTCGACGCCGCCCCCGCGCGACACGGCGATCGTCGTCGAGGTCGACGAGCGGGAGATCCCGGTGAGCCGGGCGGCTCTGAGCCCCGGCGGCGCGGTCTTCCAGGCCTGGGTCGATGCGTGCGCTCAGGGCCTCGATCCCGCACTCGTCACGTCGACGGATGCCCGCGACGATGCGGCGCTCGCCGCCCGTGGCATCCGGAACCTGATCCGTCCCGATCTCGCGGACAGCGACGTCGATCGGTACGGCTCCGTGAACACCGTCGTCCAGGCCTGAGGGAAGCCGCCCCGGGTCTCGGCGAAGACCGCTCAGGCGCCCCGCGCGGGCGGAGCGGTGCTCTCGCGCACCGTGAGCACGGGCGTCGGCCCCTCGACGCTGGGGAGGGTCGTCCCCGCGTCGATCTGCTGGAGCAGCAGCGTGGCGGCGCGCTCCCCGAGCTCGAAGGTGTCGCGGGTCATGGCCGTGATCGAGGGGTTGATGAGCCCCGCGATCACGGAGTCGTCGAAGGAGGCGAGCGAGACGTCGCCGGGCACCGCGCGGCCCATCTCCTGGGCGACCCGGAGTCCGGCGACCGCCATCACGTCGTTGTCGTAGACGATCGCCGTGGGGCGCCGACGGCCCGCGAGCAGGGTCCGCGTCACCGCGGAGGCGCGGGCCGGCGAGAAGTCGGTGGTGATGACCTCGCCCTCGACGCCGTCGGCGACCATGCGCTCCAGCACGTCCGCCCGCAGCCGCGTGTGCTCGAGCTCCGCGGGTCCCGCGACGTAGGCGATGCGCTCGTGACCGAGCGCCGACAGGTACGAGAAGAGCGTCTCGGCCACGGCGTCGTCGCCGATCCAGACGCTGGGGACCGCGCCGTCGGGCGACGGCTCCGACCCGATCATGACCGCGCGGGCGTCGAGAGCGGTGATCCGCTCGGCGCGAGGATCGTCGTCGCGCGGGTCGATGAGGATGATCCCGTCGACCTGGTTCGACGAGCGCCACTGCCGATGCACCTCCATCTCCTCGGCGATGCCGCTCACCAGGCGCAGCTGCAGGCTGACCTTGCTCTCGGAGAGCCGCGACTCGATGCCCGCGATGAGATCGGTGAAGAACGCCTCGGATCCGAGGGAGCGGGCCGGGCGCGCCAGGGCGAGGCCGACGGTGTTCGCCCGGGCTCCGACGAGGGCCCTGGCGGCCGAGCTCGGCTGCCAGCCGTTCTCCTCGACGATCGACAGGATGCGCTGCCGCGTCTCGTCGCTCACACCGGGTCGGCCGTTCAACGCGAACGAGACCGCGCCGGGGGAGACTCCCGCCATGCGCGCGATGTCGGCGATGGTGACGCGTTTCGCCGGGCTCATAATCCCTCACCCTACTTGATCGGTTTAGCCTGCAGGAAGAGCGGCTGCTGTGCTCTACAGTGGATGTACTAGATCGTTTTAGTACATCGGATAGCATCACACGCGGAACCCGGACGACGATCCGGAACCGCCCTGCCCCCTCACCGTCGAGCCCGGAGACTGACCCATGCATGACGACACCTCGCTCACCGTCGGCCGCGTCACCCGCGTCCTGCAGGAGCGCATCCGCCCCGCCATCCACTCCGCCTCCGTGCCGCTCGAGATCGCGCTGCACGAGCTCCCGGGGGAGCCGATCGCCCCCGCCGAGGGCCTCGCGCTCGACTTCGATCCCGCAGCGGTCGGTGAGATGTGGGGGCCGGCGTGGGGCACCACCTGGTTCCGCCTCACCGGTCGCGTCCCCGCCGAATGGGCTGGCCGCCGGGTCGAAGCCGTCATCGACCTCGGCTTCGACATCAACATGCCCGGCTTCCAGTGCGAAGCCCTCGTCTACCGGCCCGACGGGTCGCCCGTGAAGAGCATCAACCCGCGCAATCAGTGGGTGCCCATCGCGGAGACCGCCGACGGCGACGAGCCGGTCGAGCTCTACCTCGAGGCCGCGGCCAACCCGGTGCTGCTCGACTACCACCCCTTCCTGCCCACGCAGGAGGGCGACATCCGCACCTCCTCCAAGGAGCGTCTCTACCGCAGCCGTCGCATGGACCTCGCCGTGTTCGAGCAGGAGGTCTTCGACCTGTCCCTCGACCTCGAGGTGCTGCACGAGCTCCAGGCCGAGCTCGCCCCGACCTCCCCGCGTCGCATGCGCATCCTCCAGGCGATGGACGACGCTCTCGACGTGCTCGACCTGCAGCGCATCGCCGAGACCGCGGCCGACGCGCGTGCCCGCCTCGCCGACGTCCTCGCCGCTCCCGCCGAGGCGAGCGCGCACCGGATCTCGGCGATCGGCCACGCGCACATCGACTCCGCCTGGCTGTGGCCGGTGCGCGAGACGATCCGCAAGGTCGCCCGCACGACCTCCTCGATGACCTCGCTCATCGAGGAGCAGCCCGAGTTCCAGTACGGCATGTCGAGCGCCCAGCAGTACGCGTGGCTCCGGGAGCACCGCCCCGAGGTGTGGGAGCGCGTCAAGGCCGCGGTGGCCGACGGACGCTTCCTTCCGCTGGGCGGCATGTGGGTCGAATCCGACACGGTGATGCCGTCGGGGGAGTCCCTCGTGCGGCAGTTCTCCTACGGCCAGCGCTTCTTCGAGCGCGAATTCGGCATCCGCTCGAAGGGCGTCTGGCTTCCCGACAGCTTCGGCTACTCTCCGGCGCTTCCGCAGCTGATGCGCCGCGCTGGCTTCGAATGGTTCTTCACTCAGAAGATCTCGTGGAACCAGCAGAACGTCTTCCCGCACCACAGCTTCCTCTGGGAGGGCATCGACGGGTCGCAGGTCTTCACGCACTTCCCGTCGATGGACACCTACAACTCGCAGCTCAGCGGCATGGAGGTCGCCAAGGCGTCACGCCAGTTCAAGGAGAACCGCGTGAGCTCCCGCTCGATCGCCCCCGTCGGCTGGGGAGACGGCGGCGGCGGGACGACCAGGGAGATGACGGGCAAGGCGGCGCGACTGCGCGACCTCGAGGGCAGTGCCCGGGTCGAGTGGGAGCATCCTGACGCGTTCTTCGACAAGGCGCGCTCGGAGATCGCGCACCCGGCCGTCTGGGTCGGCGAGCTGTACCTGGAGCTGCACCGCGGAACTCTCACCAGCCAGCACGCCACGAAGGCCCTGCACCGCTGGGCCGAGCACGCGCTCGTCGAGGCCGAGCTCTGGGCGGCCACGGATGCCGTGCGCACCGGCGCCGCCTACCCGAAGGCCGAGATCGACCGGCTCTGGGAGACCGTGCTGCTGCACGAGTTCCACGACATCCTGCCGGGCACCTCCATCGCGTGGGTGCACCGCGAGGCCGTCGAGGTGCTGTCGGACGTGCTGTCGGCGGCGCGGGACATCGCCGATGCCGCACGGCGTTCGCTCGCCGGCGACGGCGACCGCACGCTCCGCTTCGTCCCGTCGTCGGTCGGCGGTCACGGGCGCGCACTCGGTGCGGCATGGGTGCCGGATGCCGCCCCCGCCCCGGCCTCGCTCGTCGAGGAGGAGGGCGGATGGCGCCTCGAGAACGAGCTCGTGTCGGTGCTCGTGTCCGGCGACGGCCTGATCGTGTCGGCCGTCGACACGGCCACCGGACGGGAGGCCGTGGCCGAGGGCCGCGCCGCGAACCTGTTCCAGCTGCACCAGGACTTCCCCAACATGTGGGACGCGTGGGACATCGACCGCTACTACCGCAACAGTGTCGACGACCTCACCGACGTCACGTCGATCTCGGCATCCGTCGTCGACGGGGTCGCGTCGGTGACGGTGGTCCGCTCGTTCTCGCAGTCGACCATCGAGCAGACGATCCTTCTGGCACCGGGGTCGCGCACGGTGCATCTGCGCAACGACGTCGACTGGCACGAGACCGAGAAGCTGCTCAAGCTCGCCTTCCCGCTCGACGTGCAGGCCTCGCACACCGAGGCCGAGACGCAGTTCGGATACCAGTCGCGGGTCACGCACACGAACACGAGCTGGGAGGCGGCGAAGTTCGAGACCTCGATGCACCGCTTCGTGCTCGTGCGGGAGCAGGACTTCGGCGTCGCGCTCGTGAACGACTCCATCTACGGCTACGACACGTCCCGAGAGGTCTCCGACGACGCCGTCACCACCGTCGTGCGGCTCTCGCTCCTGCGCGCGCCGCGGTTCCCCGACCCCGACACCGACCACGGACACCACCGGATCGAGGTGGGCTTCGTGATCGGTGCGGATGCCGCCGTGGCGACGGCCGAGGGAATCGCGCTCAACAGCCCGGCGACGCTCGTGCGCGGCGCGCGCGAGGTCGAGCCGCTCGTCGAGGTGGCGGGCGAGGGCATCGTCGTCTCGGGAGTGAAGCTCGCCGACGACGGGTCGGGCGACGTCATCGTGCGGCTCTACGAGTCCCTCGGTCGTCGCACGGTCGGCACCGTGACGGCGGGCTTCGAGCACCGCGAGATCCGCGAGGTGTCGCTCATCGAGGATGCCCTCGACGGCGCGAGGACCGGCGGCGAGCTGTCGCTCCGCCCGTTCGAGGTGCGCACCCTGCGCATCCTCCGCTGACGACCGTCCGCCGGCGGGAGGGCGGCGCTCACCTCGGGGTGTGCGCCGCCCGGAACGCCTCGTAGTCGCCGCGGGAGATCTCGGCGTATCCTCGCGCCCACTCCCGCAGCGCCGTGGTCACGGTCTTCCCTCCGCCGATGTATCCGGCGACCTCCGACGACGTCACGGACTGGCTGTGCGCCCGCGCCACCACGGCCGCGCACGCCCGGGCGTACGACACGAACGGCCCGTCGGGCAGGTCCTCGACCTCGACGCTTCCCTTCATGTCGTGGAACTGCCGTGCGTAGAAGTCCGCCACCGGGCTGCGCAGATGGCCCAGGAACGGGTCGGACAGCGCCTGCAGGATGCGCTGCATCGCCACCACACGGGCGCCCTCGCCGTGGGCGTCGACGAGGGCGGCGAGCTCCGGGGGCTGCGGGATGCGGCCGTACTCGACGAGCACGCTGCGCGCGGCCTCCTTCGGCTGCATCAGGAGGGTGTTGCCTGCCCCGTCCTGGAAGAGCACGAGATAGCACCGCGTGCCGACGCTGTCGACGCCCACGACGCGGCGCACCACGTCGGTGACGGCGTAGTGCGCGAAGAGCAGGGCCACATCCGCGCCGGCGGTGCGACGGTACTGAGCGACGAGATCGTCGACGAGTGCGCGCCGCTCCTCGTCGATCGGCATGGCGGTCGGCTCGTGCAGGAGGAAGCGGCGGCGACCGTCGGCATCCGCCTCGGTGAGCTTGCGCACCGCGCGCTCACCCGTGCGCTTCTCGGCACGCGCGATGGCGGCGCGGATCGCCCGGCGCGACTCCCCGTCGAGCGAGCCCCGCGCCGACTCGACGTCGAAGTGGGTGAAGTACCGCTCGGTCGGACTCAGTGCCGTCGCCCGGCCGATGCCGCTCGCGTAGGCCTCGACGGCCGCACCCAGCGCCTCGTCGATGACGGCGTCCGAGCGGCCCGTCGCCTGTCCGCCCACGACGATGCTCGCCGCGAGTCGCTTGACGTCCCACTCCCAGGGCGCCCACGCCGCCTCGTCGAAGTCGTTCAGGTCGAACACGAGGCTCCGCTGCGCGGACGCGTAGAAGCCGAAGTTCGACACGTGCGCGTCGCCGCAGGAGGCGACGAGGATGCCGCTGTGCGGCGCGTCCGCGAGGTCCGCCGCCATGAGCGCGGCGGTGCCGCGGAAGAACGCGAACGGGCTGGCCGACATGCGCTCGACGCGCAGCGGGACCAGCTCGGGGATCCGCGTGCTGTTCTGCGCCTCGAGGATGCCGAGGGGGTCACGCGGTGACGACCCGTGCTCGGCCAGTGCGCGTCGTGGCGTCCGGCGTCGGGCGGCGGCGCCCGCGGAGAGCAGCTCGGCATGCGTCGGTGGCAGAACCCGCTCGGGAGTCATGCTGACAGTGTGGCAGTCCGGGCGGGTCAGGGGGCGGCGGTGATCGCCTGCATCGCGGCGACGCCGTCGGCCAGGGCGTGCCTGTCGCCCGGATGGTCGCGGAAGAACGCGATGACCGCGGCCGCCGCGGCCGGGTCGGTACCCAGACGGTGGGCATCGATGATCGCCGGCGCGCGCCCGGCGATCGCGATGCTCAGCTTCGGGCCGTGCGGACCCACCGGCGCCACGTCGCCGACCTCGTCCCACGAGATGTCGAGAGCACCCGAGCCGCGGACGCCGCGCAGGCCGTGCGGGTCGATGACGAGACCGAGCGGCTTCCGCAGGGCGACGATCTCCCGCACGAGCCCTCCGAGCGAGACCGCGCCCAGCACATACGGACCCCACTCCAGCAGACGCCCGCCCAGCGTCTCCCACTCCTGCGTCTGCGCGACCGCGGCGGCGAGGGCGGGGAGCATCCCCGCGAGGGGCACGAGCCAGAGCACGACGCCCACGCGCGGGTCCGGGGCGAGGCGGAGCGGTCCCGTCGCGGCGATCCGCACCCGCCGCTCCCGCAGCGACAGGACCCACACGACGAGCGCGATCGCGAGAGTGGCCGTGGCGACGACGAGCGACAGCATCAGGATCCGGAAGCCGGCGCGATCGTCGACCACCGCGAGGAGCAGCGGCAGCAGCGGCAGCACGCCGACGAGAACGAGCGAGGCCGTCGGGAAGCGCCCCGTCGGGTGCACGGAGCGTGAGCCGTCGACGAGGTGAGGCGTGCGCGCGATCGTCTTCATCCGCGCCCGATCAGCCCGCCAGCTGCGGCGGCTGCCAGAAGCGGGTGCCGTCCTCGAGCCACTCGTCGATGGATTCGCGAGCATCGATGGGGACCCACGCCTCCCAGGCCCACGTCGCGGCGGACCCCACCGCGACGGATCCGACGATCGCCCCGCCGATGACCCAGCCCACGGGGCCTCCGGCCGCCGCGATGGCACCGCCCACGGCGGCCGCACCGGCTGCGCCGCCCGCAGCTCCCGCGATGGCCGACGAGCCCGACTCGCCGTCGGCGATCGCCGCGCCGATCGTGACGATCTCGATCGCCGGTCCGATGATGGGGATGACCTTGCCGACCCGGCTGACCTGGTCGACGTGATCGAGCAGCTCCTCCATGCTGTCGCGGATCGCGCGGGGGTTTGCCGCCTCGGCGGCCGCCTGGGTGGCGGGATTGCCCGAGCGCAGCTGGCTGGTGAAGGTGTCGGCGTCGGTCTGCATCTGCTGTGCCACCGCGCGCCATTCCGCCAGGTCGTGCTGCGTGCGCACGTCGGCAGCTTCGAGAGCGGAGTCGATGACGGTCTTGTTGACGTCGGTCGATGCGAGCTCGTCGACCAGCCCGTCCAACGGCGACAGGTCGGCGAGACCGGCGAGCAGAGGGGAGAAGTTCTCCGAGCACCACGTCTCGAGCTCTCCCCACCATGTGCCCACACGGGTGCAGAGGTCGTTGTACGTGGTCACGCGCGAGAGGAAGGCGTCCCACGCGGCCGTCTCGGCGGGGTCCGCGTCCGGCGCAGGGCACGCGGGCAGGTCCGACGTGGGTTCCAGGACCACCTTCCCGTACACGGTGAGCCCGCGTTCCGCGGCCTGCGTCAGGTACGCGTCGAAGTCCTCACGACCGCGGTCGAGCCGGTTGGCGTAGGCGTGGAGCACGGGCGCCGCGTCGTCGAGGTACGACCTCGCCGGGCTGCTGCGGTCGCGCACGGAGGTCGCTGCGCGCTGGAAGGCGCGGCCGGCCTGCCCGCGCAGGTAGTTCTCGCTCTCGCCCGCGACGTACGCCAGTTCGAGGTCGACCTCGACGAGCGAGGAGCTCATGCGGGACATCCAGTCGCCGAGGGCGCGGATGCCCTCCGCGTCGCCCGGGATGCGCAGGTCGATGCTCATCGCTCCTCCAGCTCGTCCTGGATGTCGCGGATCTGCTCGGCGATCTCCTCGTTCGAGAGGGTCATGTCCTCGAGGACGTCGTTCGTGATCGCCGTCAGGGCGCGGGCGGCGTCGTTCGCGACCCCCGCTGCCTCGGCCCCGGCGGAGGCGATGAGGGCGATCATCGACGTGGCGATCCCGGCATCGGGAGCGGAGGGGAGGGCGGAGAGCGACGCGTCGGAGTCGTCGATGCGCGCGATGACCTCGCGGAGGCGGAGCTCCATGCCGACGCGGTCGACGTAGATGTCGCTCATGCGAGTCGCCGGCCGTCGCGCAGTGAGGGAGGGACGGGCAGGTCGAAGGCGACGACGTCGAACGCCTGGGCCTCCTTCACCCGACCCAGTTGGGCGGTCGGCAGCATCACCCACGGCTGTTCGTCGCCGCAGCACGACGCGAGGCGATCCAGCGCCGTGTAGGCCAGGAGGCCGGTCCGGCCGTCCGTCAACGGTCGCACGGCGAATCCTCGCCCCTGGTCGTCGGGAAGATCGATCACCGGCAGGTACAGCGCCGGCGGCACGATGGTGCTCCCGCTCGGCGCGATCGACGGCTCGTTCCACATCTCGTTGCCCCCTCGGTCGTGGATATGGCGTCGATCCTAACGGGCGATCCCGCTCAGGCGGGTCCGAGCCGGAGCACGTCCGGCGACTCGCCGCCCGTCACGTCGTCGACCGTGCGCAGACTGCGGGCCAGCTCGTCGAGCGCGGGCTCCAGGGTGCCGAACCGCTCGCGATCGCTGCACACCGCGGTGAGGGTCACGAGGTGCGTGCCGGTGTCCCAGGTGTAGGTCGCGAACGGCGGGGCGCTCGGCGAGGGCGGCACCGCCACGACGAGCTTCTCGCCCGCTCCGAGCCAGCGCTGCGAGAAGGTCTGCGTGTCGTCGTAGTCCATCGGCATCGAGGCGCGGGCGATGCGGACCTCGGGAGTGAGGGCCTGCGCGGTCGCCATGGCGACGACGAGCTCCGGCTCCGCCTTCCACGTCCAGACCAGGACCCGGCCGTCCGCCCGCTTCATCAGCAGCGGGGCGGCCTGGCTCATCGCCCACGCGCCCAGCTTCGACCCGGGGCGCTCGGTCGCGCCGAGAGCCGTGTTCGCCTGGCCGAGCAGCATCCGGATCGCCGCCTTGCGGTGGCGGCGTCCCTTCCACCCCAGAGAGTCGGTCACGGGGATCCAGGAGCGGGGGTCGGCGTCGGCGGTCAGGCGCATGGTCCCACGGTAGACGGTCGGGCTGAGGGATGCCGGTACGCCTCGGTCGCTCGGTCAGGGGCCTCGGGTAGAGTGGCCAGCGCCCCGACCCGGGCTCCCTGGCCGCCGTACCGATAGGCAGAATGTCTTCCTCTCCCTCCGATCCGACGAGCGCTCCTGACGCCGCACCCGACGCCGCCCGACCGGCCCCGCGTCCGCTGCGGATCCTGATCGGGTGCGACACCTTCGCCCCCGACATCAACGGCGCGGCACGATTCGCCGAGCGTCTCGCCGCCGGTCTCGTGCAGCGCGGCCACGACGTCCATGTCGTCGCGCCGAACCAGGCCTACCGCCGCGTGCCCGCGCGCACCGAGGTCATCGAGGGTGAGCCGATGACGCTGCACCGGCTGCCGTCCGTGCGCTGGGCGCCCCATGACTGGTTGCGTTTCGTGTGGCCGTGGCGATCGAAGCACTACGCCCGCACGGTCCTCGACGCGGTGCAGCCCGACGTCGTGCACATCCAGTCGCACATCGTGATCGGCCGCGGGCTCTCCCGCATCGCGCACCAGCGCGGCATCCCCGTGATCGCCACCAACCACGTGATGGCCGAGAACATCCTCGACCACACCACGATGCCGAAGTTCATCGA
>JAAIGE0100721955.1_pt1 | contig 19708 bp, 12 predicted proteins | sample 6487951 | NCBI WGS metagenome assembly JAAIGE01 (sample SAMN13974128, study PRJNA590717) | phyllosphere metagenome | biome: tomato field; feature: multiple bacterial spot infested tomato fields; material: tomato leaves; isolation source: leaves from tomato fields | host: Solanum lycopersicum ...
TCGTTGGCCCCTTTCTACAAGAAAGAAGTAGATAACTATTTTAAAAAGTTGAAATAATTTTAAAAATTAACAAAAAAGCTGAGGCATATGTCTCAGCTTTTTTTGTTTAATACTCACTCATAATCAATCACTTACTAGTAAACTTAAAAGAATTGAGATTTATCTACTGACTTATCCACATAGTTATCCACACCCTGATTCTGAGCTTAAAATAACGAAGACCCTACCCTTTTTCCTTGTACCTTTGTGATTATCAATTCATTTACCCATGATTCGTTATTTCGTAGAGGACGTCGAATTTCAGGTCCCCTTTCCTCAGAAGACTCGCCGCTGGCTGAATACCGTTGCTTTAGCTGAAGGCTTTCAGATTGCCGAGCTTAACTATATTTTTTGTTCCGACGAATACCTGCATAAAATCAACGTGGAGTATTTGGAGCATGATACGTATACAGACATTATCACGTTCGACAACTCCGAAGAAGAGAAGATCATCAGCGGAGATATTTTTGTCAGCGTGGAACGAGTTGAGGACAATGCCCGTTCTCTCAACGTCATTTTCCAGGATGAACTCGCCCGGGTGATGGTACACGGTGTTCTACACTTGGCTGGCTACCTGGACGAGACGGATGAAGAGGAGGAAAATATGAGGCGTCTGGAGACCCATTACCTTCTTACCAGAATTTAAAAAGTTTTCACGTGGAACATATTTCTGAAATTTTTAAAAGTTTTCACGTGAAACATTAAAATTCAGCAATTTCTTACCCGACGAAACTGAGCTAATTTTCAAGGAGTTAGCTTCTGAAAATGAGTCAACTAGAAGCAAGCTATGTTTAGTGAGTACGATGTAATTGTAGTAGGAGCCGGACACGCCGGATGCGAAGCCGCTCATGCCGCTGCCCAGATGGGGTCGAAGGTGATGCTCATTACGATGAATATGAACACCATCGCCCAGATGTCCTGCAACCCCGCCATGGGGGGTGTGGCCAAGGGGCAGATTGTTCGGGAGGTGGATGCGTTGGGCGGTATGTCAGGAGTCATCTCGGACAAAACGATGATCCAGTTCCGGATGCTCAACCGCTCGAAGGGACCCGCCATGTGGTCGCCGCGATGCCAGTCGGACCGAATGCGGTTCGCCGAAGAATGGCGACTGGCTCTGGAGCAAAATCCTAACGTGGATTTCTGGCAGGAGATGGTATCGGGTTTGATCGTGGAAGAAGGCAAGGCGGTCGGAGTGAAGACGCAACTGGGCATTGAGATTCGTGGAAAAGCAGTAGTACTTACCAACGGTACCTTCCTGAACGGCATCATTCACATTGGTGAAAAACAATTCGGTGGTGGTCGGACGGCTGAGCGGGCAGCGACCGGAATTACGGAACAACTCGTACAGTTAGGCTTCGAAGCAGGGCGGATGAAAACGGGTACGCCTCCTCGGGTAGACGCCCGTAGTTTGGACTATTCAAAAATGGAAGAACAACTCGGCGATGAAAATCCCGAGAAATTTTCTTACCTGGATACGCCCCGACTGACCGAGCAACGCAGCTGCTGGATTACCTACACCAATCAGGATGTACACGAAATTCTGCGGACGGGTTTTGAAAAATCACCCATGTTTGCCGGACGTATCAAAGGACTGGGACCTCGTTACTGTCCTTCGGTCGAAGACAAAATCAATCGCTTTGCGGATAAAGATCGTCACCAGATTTTCGTAGAACCCGAAGGCTGGAATACGGTAGAGGTTTACGTCAATGGGTTCTCGACTTCTCTGCCCGAAGACGTGCAATACCAGGCTTTGCGAAAAATACCAGGCTTTGAAAATGTTCGCATGTTCCGTCCGGGTTACGCCATCGAGTATGACTTCTTCCCTCCTACGCAACTCAAGCAAACGCTGGAGACGAAGCTCATCGAAGGTCTGTACTTCGCCGGACAAATCAACGGAACAACGGGTTATGAAGAAGCCGCCTGTCAGGGACTCATGGCTGGGATTAACGCCCATAATCAGGTACACGGAAAAGAGCCTTTTGTACTCCATCGCTCGGAAGCGTACATCGGTGTACTCATCGACGATCTGATTAATAAGGGTACGGAAGAACCTTACCGCATGTTCACCTCGCGGGCTGAATACCGCACCTTGTTACGTCAGGACAATGCCGATTTACGTTTGACTGAAAAAGGCTATCAATTGGGTTTGGCTTCGGAAGAACGCTACCAACGGGTACAAGCCAAGCAACAATTGACGGCTGAATTGATCGAACGACTCAAAAAATTCAAGGTGGCTCCCGAAGAAGTAAACCCCGCTCTGGAAGCTCAAAACTCTGCTTTGCTCCGGGAAAAGGGTACCTTATACCAACTTTTAAAGCGTCCAGAATTGGATGTACGGAGTCTGGGTCGGCTGAGCACCGCTGTAGAGGAACTACGGAGCGAATATTCGGAGGAAATTCAGGAGCAGGCCGAGATTAATATCAAGTACGAAGACTATATGGAACGGGAGCGGATTCAGGTTGAGAAACTGAGTCGGCTGGAAAACCTGGTGATCCACCCCAACTTCGACTATGAAAAAATCACGGCCCTTTCCAAAGAGAGTCGTCAGAAACTCGGACGGATGCGTCCGCAAACCCTGGGTCAGGCTTCCCGCATCAGCGGTGTATCGCCCTCGGATATTTCCATCCTGATGGTACACCTGGGCCGCTAATTAACCCAACTGCTTATCGAAAAAACCCCTTCGGATCGAAGGGGTTTTTTCGTAGCCCTACCCAGGTGTTAAGGATATTTAACCAAGCATACAGAGCTTGTCGAAACAGACACGCGTTGAATCAAAAGACTTCGGCTATTTTTGAAGTATGAAAATGGAAACCCTTGGTCGTTGCCCCGTTTGCGGAAGTGAACACCATTCCCCCTATTTGGTTTGTAAAGATTACACCGTAAGTCAGGAAGAGTTTACACTGGTGCAATGCCCTTCCTGTGGCTTTGTCTTTACCAATCCCCGACCCACCGAAGCCGCCATTGGTGCCTACTACCAGTCTACCGAATATATTTCTCATAGCAATACCCGGCAGGGTATCATCGCTCAGGCCTACCACCAGGTACGAAAAATTACCCTTCGCAATAAGCTTAAACTGATCAACGAGTTGAGCCCGTCGAAAGGAAAACTCCTCGACGTCGGTTGCGGTACAGGCATGTTTCTGTCGGTAGCCAAAGGCGACGATTGGAAGGTTTCGGGTATCGAGCCCGACCCCGGAGCCCGGTCGTTAGCAATGAAAGAAACGGGCGAAACCATTCAGCCTTCGATTCTGGAAAGCTACCCCAATGAGACCTTTGACGTAGTGACGCTATGGCATGTACTCGAACATATTCACCAGCTTAATGCAACGCTGGACTGGCTGCGGCAACGCGTCGCGGGCCATTTGATTATTGCGGTTCCTAACTTCCAGTCGTACGATGCTCAGGAATACGGCAAGTACTGGGCGGCTTATGACGTTCCCCGCCACCTGTATCATTTCTCCCAGCAAACCATGCAGGCCCTACTCGGCCAGAAAGGATTCCGACTCGAACAGACGCTGCCCATGCCCTTCGATTCGTTTTACGTCAGCATGCTTAGTACGAAATACCGGGATGGAAAAACCAATTACCTGGAAGCCGTACAGAAGGGTTTTCAGTCGAACCAGTGGGCCAAACACAACAAGAATAATTACTCAAGTCTGATCTATGTCTTTAAGAAAATCTAGAAGCAGCCAACTGGCTGTGCTGGTAAGTCTGGCCGGAATTCTGCTGTGGGGATGTGCTCAGCAAAGCTCACCGACGGGAGGTCAAAAGGATCTGGTTCCACCCAAAGTGACACGAATGGTGCCGCAGAATCAGACGGTCAATTTCAAGGGGAGAGTAGTTGAACTTGAGTTCGACGAGTACATCAACATTGATAATCTCAACCAGCAATTATTGATTACCCCGGCCATCGAAGGGACGTTTGACTTTAAAACGTATCCCAAAGGCGTACGCATTACTTTCGATCAGGACTTCCGGGCTAACACCACGTACACGCTGAATTTCCGGAATGCCTTCAAGGATGTGACCGAACGAAATCCAGCCCGTAACGTCAAACTCGTCTTTAGTACGGGACCCCAACTGGACTCGCTCCGGCTTCAGGGAACCGTGAAAGAACTGCTTACGGAAAAACCGGTTTTCGATGCACTCGTCGGTTTGTACCAACAGAGCGATACGCTCAAATTCTCCAGAAACAAGCCCTATTACTTAACGAAAACGGATAGCTCGGGTCGCTTCGATCTGGAAAATATGGCACCGGGTCAGTATCGTCTGGCGGCTCTGAAGGATGTCAACAATAACCTTTTTTACAATACCGAAAAGGAACAGATTGGCTTCCACCCGAACGCGATTACACTTCCGGGTTTTACAGAATCGCCCGAACTGAAAATTACGGCAGCGGATCATTCGCCCCAGCGTACACCCAAAACTGTGGCTACCGCCCGTAGTTTTTCGCTGGTTTATCCGCGGGGTTTGCAAGCCGTACAAGTGCAGTTCGAACGCAAGGAAGATAGTTTGACTTACGCACTCATCGAGACGAATCAGTTACGGTTTTACAATATTCTAAATACGACGGATACGGTACGGGCAACCATTACCGTACAGGATTCGCTAAGCCGAAATTTCACCCATACACAGAAAATTCGATTTCGGGAACGGGGCAAACGCGATGCCGATACGCGAGAAGCCATGGAGGTAAAAGTCAGTCCAAAAACGGGAGAGGACCAGGAGCAGCTTTTCAAATTGACCATCGATTTTTCCAAACCCATTACGCAGTTCAATCCGCTACGGGTATCCATACAGGAAGACACCATTCGGCAGGTCATGTTTTCGGCTAGCGACTACCAGTGGAATGCGTACCGAACACAATTGAAAATTGAGAAGGAATTAAAGTTCCGGCGGGACGTTCGGAGCATCTTCCCCAAGGGTACATTCATTTCCATTGAAGGCGATACGGCACAGGCAATACGATTACTCAATCCCCTTCGTGATCCTGAGAAGTATGGTACCATTAGTGGGGAAGTACGAAATGTACAATCTGATTTTATTGTCGAACTTCTGAGTGCTGCCGATTACAAAGTAGTACGTAGCCTCCGGAATCAAACTTCTTATACATTCAAATCAGTACCGGCCGGCACCTACCGTCTGCGACTCGTTTTGGATGTTAATAAAAATGGACGCTGGGATGCCGGAAATCCCGATGCATTTATCCCACCCGAAGCCATCATTCTTTTCCCCGGTGAAATCAAACTGAAAGCGAACTTCGAATTATTGGGGAATGATTTCACCTTACAATAGTTGAACGAAGCGACACATTGGTTTCAAGCCTCGCCTATCTGGGCGGGGCTTTTTTGTGCCTTTAGCGGTGTCTTTTCTGATGTGGAAAACTTCTGTGGACAAGTGGCGAAATGAGCCTTAAAATCGCTACTACGGAAAAGCTACATTCAAAATAAAAAATGTCCAAAGATTACGTGGATAAGTCCGTGGATAACTGGGCCTTTTTCTGTGGAAACGGGGGATAAGCCCTGTGGATGATTTCTGGACCTATACACATTACTTATTGCACAACCCCTGAGCAGGACTATTCCGTTGAAAACTCGGGAGAAATCCCCCGTTTCATACACGAGTTATTAACCGTAATTCACACCCTTCAAAAAACAAACTTTTCCACCGTGGATAAAACACTATTTTGTGCATAACTACGGTTTGATTGTAAATCAGTATATTAGATGTGGAGAAGCGTGTGGATAGTTGTGGAGAAGTAGGTAAATAATCAACGAAGTATCAGGCAAGGATTTGAAAAGAAAAACTTTCCCACTTTTCCACCGCCCCTATTACAACCATTAAAAAAGATTTAAAAGAAAGATATTGTTAATAAATGTAATGGTAAACGATCTGTGTAAACTGATTTTCGTTGGGGCTCTATTGCTCACGCTGAATGTACAGGCTCAGCTCCAGCCCGCTCAAGTGGAAATGCCCGAAGTACAGTTGGGGCGGGAATACCTTCGTAATGGGGAATATGAAAAAGCCCGTGCTACCCTTGAGAAATTAACGCGGAATAAGGAAACGGTAGGTGAAGTCTACGAGCCCTACCTGGAAAGCCTGATGCGTTTGAAAGAACTGGGTGAAGCCGAAAAGTTTTTGAAGCGTCAGATCAAGAGTGATGGGGATAACCCTTTTTATCTCCTCGACTACGCTAGGCTGCAGGAAAGTCAGGGAAAAATCAAGGAAGCGGATAAGCTTTACGCCGAAGCCCTGCTCAAAGCCCAGAAGAAAGAAGAGCTGACCTATCGCCTTGGAAAGAACCTGGCCGACAAGGATCAGGCCGATCTGGCCTTAAAACTCTTCCAGGAGGCTCGCAAAACGCAAAATGATCCCCTACGCTACTCCATTCAGATTGCACGGCTCTATCGCATTCTGCAGCAAAATGAAGCGATGATGGAAGAATACCTCCGGTTTGGCTCGCAGGAAGGCAACACGGATTTAGTTCAAGGCATTCTTCAGGATGAGATGAAGGATGAGAAAATGACCCTGCTCCTGGAAAAACTGCTGTACAGAAAAGTGCAGGAAGTACCCAATGAAAGGTACTACGGTGAAATGCTGGTCTGGTACCTCATTCAACAGAAAGAATTTGGAAAAGCCTTTATTCAGGCCCGGGCTCTCGACCGTCGCCTGAAGCAGGAAGGTCAGAAAGTAACCGAGATTGGCTTCATGGCCATGCAGAACAAGGATTACGAGGCAGCGGGGAAAGTTTTTGAATATTTGGTGAAGGAATACCCCAAAAGTCCCAACTACCCTGTCTACCGCCGATTGCTGATCAACGCCAAAGAGGAAGTAGTCAAAACCACCTACCCCGTCAAATTAGACGATATAAGACTCTTGATTAGCGAATACCAGCGATTCTTTGCCGAGGTTGGCGAAAACCCGCGTACGCTCGAAGCCTTGCGAAATACGGCCCATCTGTACGCGTTTTACCTGAACGAAAAGGATACGGCCGCCGTTATTCTGCAGAAAGCAATCAGAAGTGCGGGAATGGATCAGGATTTCATTGACAAGTGCAAGCTGGATTTAGGCGATGTGTACTTGTTGAAAAGTGAACCCTGGGAAGCAACGCTCTTGTATTCGCAGGTGGAAAAGTCAGCCAAGGAAAGTCCCCTGGGCTATGATGCCAAGCTGAAGAATGCGAAACTCTCCTACTACAAAGGCGATTTTGAGCTGGCGAAGGAAGTACTCGATATTCTTAAAAAAGCTACGACCCGCGAAATTTCGAACGATGCGATTGAGTTGAGCCTGCTCATTCAGGACAATACGGGCATGGATACAACCGAAACGGCGATGAAAGCCTACGCTGCGGTAGATCTGTTGCTGTTCCAGAATCGGACGGAGGAAGCGTTAGCATCGCTGAATACCCTGTACGAACAGTATAAAGAACACCCGCTGGCGGATGAAATTTTGTGGCGTCGGGCGAATACCCTGGTGAAGCAAAACCGTCCCGCCGAGGCTCTGGCGGATCTGGATAAAATCCTTAAAAACTATTCGGTGGATATTCTGGGAGACGATGCCCTGTTTCTATCGGCTAAGATTCAGCAGGAAAATATGAATGATAAAGACACCGCCATGAAGCTGTATCAGGAGATTCTTCAGAAGTATCCCGGAAGTATTTATACCGCCGAAGCCCGGAAACGTTTCAGAAATCTGCGGGGTGACGCAATAAATTAAGGCTAAATGCCATTTGTACCATAAAGTCCGTGGCTTGTGATACGAGTATGTACAGGGCCGCAGTGAAATGAGCCACGGGCTTTTTTTTAGTTTTGTGGACAAGTACCCCTCATTGTTAATAACTCAGACAAGTTATCCACATTTACACACCTATGAACAGCTTTTTCAAGCAAGGCCTTCTATGGGGTTTATTAGCAGTAAGTGGACCCGTAATGGCTCAAGACTCCACTGATAATCAAGAAGATCGTTTTCCTACCTGGAGCTACGGATCACAGAAATTGCAAAAAGGTCCCTGTGACGTATACCTATTCAAGTCGAATCAACACGCCGAGACGGTTGTGGATAACATTTTGAAATCGGCAGGCATGGGCTTTGGCAAACGCAATTTTCAGGTAGTCGAATGCCCCAATACCGATAACTGTTACGCGACTATCATCAATGGAACCCGCTACGTCGTTTATGATAACGCTTTTCTGAAGCTGGTGGAAAACCGAACCCAAACCGACTGGTCGGCGGTAAGTATCATGGCTCACGAAATCGGACATCATATTCTGGGTCATACGTCCGATGGTACGGGTAGCCGTCCCGACAAAGAACTTCAGGCTGACTATTTCTCGGGTTTTGTTTTACACAATCTGGGTGGAAGTTTAGAGAATGCTCAGATAGCTATCAAGCTTTTGCAAAACGAAGAAGGAGACTATACGCATCCACCCAAGCGTGATCGATTATCCGCAATTGAGAAAGGATGGCGAGAAGCGGATAATTTCTACCCACGTATAGCCAGTAAAGAACTCGCTTCCTCCCCTACCCCATCGACTTCCGTTGCCAAACTTCCGTCGGCACCACCCGTGAACAAGGTGGATACTAAAGCTCCGGAGATCGCTCAGACGGGATGTCTGGCGGGCAATTGCGACAATGGTACGGGGCTCTACGTAAATCGGAAAACGCTGGAAAAATACGAGGGAGACTGGAAAGAAAGTCGCCCCAATGGTTTTGGAACGCAGTATTATTCAACGGGCAAAAAGAAGTACGAAGGAAACTTCCTCAACGGACGATTCGATGGCAAGGGTACTTTATGGTATACCAACGGGGCTATTTACGCCGGTGATTTCTCCGCGGGCCAATGCCATGGTAAAGGAATGTTACGGTACGCCAACGGCGATCGCTACCTGGGTGATTTTAAAAATGGCTACCGCCACGGAAAAGGGAAGTATATCTATGCTAGTGGATACGAGGAAGTGCTGTATTATTTGAACGATAAACGGCAACCCTAAAAATAATGGTATAGTATTTACAGAGACAAGGCCGGATTCCGGCCTTTTTTTGTGCATAATCCAGCCACTTTTGACGTTCAATATCAAAATGTTTTAACTTGAACTTCGAAAAGGAATATATTGGACCTGTACCACTATGGAAACACAGACCCTAACACCCCGCCCTCCCATGCGTGAAACGCACTATCCCTACGACAGGGTTTTTGATATACTCCCGCAGTATGTGCTGCAAACCAATAGCGACGAAGCTTTAGCCTCCAAAATCAATGGAGCATGGAAAAAAATAACAGCTCAGCAATTTGCTGAGCAGGCCAATCAGGTAAGCCTGGGCTTATTGAAAATCGGTATCGGCAAGAACGACAAAGTGGCGATCATTTCGAATAATCGTCCGGAGTGGAACATGGTTGATTTCGGCATTCAGCAAGTAGGAGCCGTATCGGTACCCCTGTATCCGACCATTACGATTGAGGATTACCGCTATATTCTACGCGATGCTGGAGCGAAAGTAGTTTTTGTATCCAGCAAAGACTTACTGGTGAAAGTACAGCAAGCGGTTCAGGAAGTACCAACGGTGCAAGCCATCTACACGTTCGATGCTATGGACGGAGCTACGCACTGGTCAGAACTTACTAAACTAGCCAATCCAGACCATCAGGAAGAACTGGAACGCATCAAAGACAGTATCCGCACGTCTGATTTATTGACCTTAATTTACACATCAGGGACGACAGGCACGCCTAAAGGGGTAATGTTAACGCATCGGAATATCGTTTCGAACATTGAAGGGGTAAATCCATACATGCCCATGAAGCCCCACGAACGGGCCTTAAGCTTTCTCCCCTTAAGTCACGTTTACGAGCGTACCATCCTGTACGTTCACATGCGGTACGGCGTTTCCATCTTTTACGCGGAGAGTATGGAAACCATCGCGGAAAATTTACGGGAAGTAAAACCCACTGTTTTTACCACCGTACCCCGTCTGCTGGAAAAAGTATACGACAAAATCGTAGCAAAGGGATATGAACTGAAAGGTATTAAAAAGCAACTTTTCTTCTGGGCGTTGAATCTGGGCCTCCGATACGATCCCGTACAGGACATGGGATTCTGGTATAATACGCAGTTGAAAATTGCTCGTAAATTAATCTTCAGTAAGTGGCAAGAAGCTTTAGGAGGTAAAATCCGCATCGTAGCGACGGGTTCAGCGGCTTTACAACCTCGCTTATCCCGGGTGTTCTGGGCGGCTGGAATACCCATTGCCGAAGGGTATGGATTAACGGAAACTTCGCCGGTAGTATCGGTAGGCCGGGTTGACCCGCCGGATCTACGGGTAGGATGTGTGGGTACAATCATACCAGAAGTTGAAGTGAAAATCGCCGAAGACGGAGAAATTCTGGTGAAAGGTCCTAACATCATGCAGGGCTATTACAACCAACCGGAACTAACAGCCCAGGCTATCGACAAAGATGGGTGGTTTCACACGGGTGACATTGGAGAAATGGTAGAAGGCCGTTTCCTCAAAATTACCGACCGTAAAAAAGAAATGTTCAAAACCTCCGGGGGTAAGTATGTGGCTCCGCAGCTGGTAGAGAACAAACTCAAAGAATCCAAGTATATCGAGCAGGTACTCGTCGTAGGTGAAGGTCAGAAATTTCCGGCGGCTCTGATCGTACCTGAGTTTGGAGCATTAAAAGTATACTGCAATCTTAACCAGATTGAATTCACTACGCCGGAGGAGATGGTAAAAAATGAGAAGGTTTTGGAGAAAATGCATCAGGAGGTGGAGCGGTTGAATGAGAGCTTTGCTCAGTATGAGCGGGTGAAAAAGTTTAAAATGCTAGCTAAGCCGTTTACGCTGGAGGCTGGTGAATTGACGCCTACCCTAAAATTGAAACGGAAAGTAATTTACAAGAATCATCAGGCTGTTATCGATAGTATTTATGAGTAATTGAATAATAGGTTTAAACTAAAAGGGCTTAGCAACATCAGTGCTAAGCCCTTTTTATCACTAGAAAATGAGTTTATACAGTAGCTCTCTTTCGCCAGATCCAATAAAAAGGTAATCCGGTAGCCATTAGCAAAAGTCCAATCATGGCTTCCGTAGTACGGGTAAATAAAGTATTGACTACCAGAAATGCACAGAAGACCAGAAAGAGTCCAGGCACGATTGGATAACCAATGACCTTATACGGACGGTTGACATCCGGCATTTTTCTACGAAGAATGAATACACCTAAAGTCGTAGCTCCGTAGAAAATGAAGGAGGCAAAAATGAGCATGTCGGTTAATTGATCGAAGGTTCCGGATAAAATCAGTACCGAAGACCAGAAGCCCTGAATCCACAATGCTTTGGAGGGTGTGTTGAAAACCGGGTGGATGTAGTTAGCTGTTTTAAAGAATAACCCGTCTTTGGCCATGGCGTAAAACAAGCGGGAAGCCATGAGAATGGTACTGCTTGTACAGTTGAACGTGGTGACCAGGATTAATAATGAAATCACTAAACCCCCTCCATTCCCCAGAAAATGCCTCACGGCCACTACCGCAGCAATACCATTCTTAGATTGATGGACCGCAATAATGTCGTCAATCGGTAAAACGTAGAAGTAAACGAAGTTCATCAAGAGATAAATCGTCATGATGATGAGCGTGCCAATGGTCAACGCCCAGGGCAAGTTTCGCTGAGGATTACGAATTTCACCGCCAATGTAGCCAAGGTTATTCCAGCCTTCGTACGCCCAGAAAGCACTTAAACAGGCCAGGGCTAATGCACTCGCTAGCGTACCACCGGACATTTGCTCAGCGTCGAAATTCACCGAAGGCTGTTCAATATTCGCCCAATTGCCCGTAGCTGAGAACAAACCCAGAATAATGATGACCAGCATGGTGGAAATCATGGCTACCGTCAGAATTCGGCTGATGGTTTCGCCCATTTTCAAGCCCCGGGCATTGAGAAGCGTTAGAATCAGCACTAGTCCGATAGCTACCAGTTTGACGCTCAGGTTATCCAATGGTTGTAAACCAAGCACGTGTATGGCAGCGAGTGATTCGGGGGTAGCCGGCAACGTAATAAGTGAGCCTAACGACTGAGCAAAAACGTAGGAAATGGAAGCAATAGAGGCCGTTCGAATGACTGCGAAGTTGGTCCAGCCCAGCAAAAAAGCAAAGAATCGATTGTAAATCGTACGGAAATAAACGTATTCACCCCCCGAATCCACCAGCATACTAGCTACTTCAGCGTTACTGAGCGTTCCGGCCAGACTAATCAATCCGGCCAGTAACCAGGCCGCCAGTACCAGTCCCGGTGACTGCAACTCCGCCGACATAGGAGCGACTTTCTTAAACACGCCCGTTCCAATAACGGCACTAATCACAAAAACAATTCCGGAGACCAGACCAATCGAACGCCGAAGGTGACCCTGAGATTCAGGCATAGAAGCAAATTTTAGTTGGGAAAAGCGGTTAGATGAAAAAGCAAATTCGGAAAAAAATGGCGAAGTTGGTATAGTTTTCGGTCTAGAGTTTTCATGTATACTAGCTGACGACAATGTTTATTACCAAGTGATAGACAAGTTTACACCCTACCTATACGACTCTTCTAACGTTACTTGAAATCAATCGTTAACCCCAAAAGGGGTTTAACAAATAGCCCCGTACGCCATGCGAGGAATGCCAGAATTGGTTGCCAAGGCAATTGGAAACTGCCTCCTAGTAAGCACAGGTTTGGAAACCTGCACCAGTTGGTTTTACTCAAAACTCACAACACTAAACTCAAAACTCAAAAGATAACCCGCAACCCGATTCTCTATGTAACTTTGTCTTTTACGAAGCAAATCAGTATGGCTCTTACTACCCTTACGGCTATTTCGCCCGTAGATGGCCGCTATCGTCGGACTACGGAATCGCTGGCCCCCTTTTTCTCTGAATTTGGGTTAATACACTATCGGGTTCGGATAGAAATCGAATATTTTATTGCTCTTTGTGAGCTTCCGCTGCCCCAACTCGCTGATTTTGATACCTCGCTGTTCGATCAGCTACGGTCCATCTATACCGAGTTTTCTGAAGCGGACGCCCTGCGAATCAAGGAAATTGAAAAGACTACCAACCACGATGTAAAGGCGGTAGAATACTTTATCAAGGAAAAACTCGCCGATCTGTCCATTGAACAGTACCTGGAGTTCATCCATTTCGGGCTCACTTCGCAGGATGTGAATAACACCGCCATTCCACTTTCCCTCAAAGAAGCGATGGACGCCGTGGTCACGCCCGCTTTCGAAGAGGTTATCTACAAGCTTAGTTCGCTGGCGGCTTTATGGAAAGATATTCCGTTACTGGCCCGTACGCACGGTCAGCCCGCGTCACCGACCCGCTTGGGAAAAGAATTACAGGTATTCGTTGAACGCTTACAGCAACAGCGGAACCTGCTCGTTCAGATTCCCTACGCGGCGAAATTTGGCGGAGCGACGGGTAATTTCAATGCTCACCACGTAGCCTATCCGGGTTTCGACTGGCCGGAATTTGGTAATGATTTTGTGAGTAATCTCGGTCTTTGCCGCAGTCGGTACACCACGCAGATCGAACATTACGATCATCTGGCAGCGATGCTGGATACGCTCAAGCGTCTCAACACGATTCTCGTCGATTTCTCGCGGGACGTGTGGAGCTACGTATCCACCAATTACTTCAAGCAGAAAATCAAAGCGGGGGAAGTAGGTTCTTCCGCGATGCCGCATAAAGTTAACCCCATTGATTTCGAAAATGCAGAAGGAAACCTGGGCGTAGCCAATGCTTTGTACGAACACCTGTCGGCCAAGCTACCCATCTCTCGTCTGCAACGGGATCTCACGGATTCGACCGTTCTGCGGAACCTGGGGATGCCATTGGCTCATACGCTCATCGCCCTGAAGTCGCTGGTGCGGGGTATGGACAAACTGGAGTTGAACGAAGCCGCCATCCACGCGGACCTCGAAGCCAACTGGGCCGTAGTGGCCGAAGCCATTCAGACGGTACTGCGTCGCGAAAGTTATCCACAACCGTATGAAGCACTCAAGGCCCTTACCCGGAAGAACGAAGCGATCACGGCGAAGACCATTGCCGAGTTTATTGAGACGCTGGACGTATCAGAGGCCATTAAAGCCGAATTACGGGCCATTTCGCCGTTTAATTACCTAGGTGTAATGGAATAAAGCAAAAAAGAGGGTTTCATTCGATTTGTGGACAAGTGATTTGAATGTGGAAAAAACTGTGGATAACTTGTTGACAGTCAATTTTTAATCGACTGAAAATTGCTCCGAGCTAGACGCTGAGATTTTGATAGAAAAATGGAGCTGTATCTTTGGCCAGCTATAATTCATTCTCAGCGATCTCAAAAAGCCTTTTGGTAGAGCCGTTTAAAAAATTTCAGCGAAAGCCCCGGTCGGTCATTCAGGCCCGCCGGGGTTTTTTCGTAGGGAATGTTTTATTTTTGAAGAATGAAGATTTTACACACGGCGGACTGGCATTTGGGAAAACGCCTGTATCAAACTGATTTGCTGGAAGACAGTCGCCGCTTTGTAGAGTGGCTGCTGGCAACGATTGAGGAACGACAGATTGATGTGCTGCTGGTGGCGGGCGATATCTTCGATACAGCCCACCCATCGGTGGAAGCCATGCAGGTATACTATGATTTTCTGAAAGGACTCATCGCTTCCAAATGCCGTCTGGTCATTACGGGCGGCAACCACGATTCGGCGGCGGTCCTGAACGCTCCCCGTGAAATTCTGCGACTACTCGACGTTCACGTTATTGGTGGTGCCTGCGACGATTGTTGCGAGGAGGTATTGCCCCTACTCGACCGCCGGGGTAATCTACAGGCGGCCGTAGCGGCTGTACCTTTTCTGCGGGATCGGGATCTGAAGCGTTCAGTTGAGGGAGAAAGTTTTGAAGATCGCCGGATGGCCGTGCGAGCGGGTATTCAGCGTCGGTATGAGCAGGTGCACGCCCACGGTCGGAAAACCTACGCCAGTGTACCCGTATTGGGGATGGGGCATTTGTTTGTCAATGGCTCGGCTACATCGGATAATGACGAGAAATTACACAGCATCGGTACGCTGGATTTATTCGAAGTCAACTTGTTTCCAGCGTTCGATTATCTCGCTCTCGGACATATCCACCGACCCCAGATGTTGGGGAAAATGGAATATGTTCGGTATTCAGGTTCACCAACGGCCCTGAGTTTCAGCGAGCGGCTGGATGAAAAGCTGATTATTCAACTGGAAATCAAAAATCAAAAGGTTGTTGATATTCAGGAACTTAAAGTGCCGAAGTTTCGACAACTACGGCGGTTCAGCGGTTCATTCACCGAAATTGAAGCAGCCGTTGATGCGTATCAACATTCCGATGTGTTACGAACGCTGGCTGAAATTGAAATTCTGGAAGAACACCGCGATCCCATGCTGATTGACGTGGCGAAGAGCTATTTTCTCAAGCTCAATCATCCCCACCTGTCCGTACTCAACTGGCGGTTCAAATTTCAACAACAGTTAAAAACGACGGACGAACTGTTTGGGGAAACCATGGCCCTGCCCGAACTCGCTCCGACGGAGGTGTTTGAACAATGGCTCCAGGAAAATGCGGAGACAGAAGAATCCAAAACCTTACTTACCGAAGCCTTTCAAGAATTACTACATAGTCTGTAAGAGTTATCCACATAAGTTATCCACATTTTTCAGCGGGGGGTTGATAAGATCGCATGCGTATTCTAAAAGTATCTTTCGAAAATATAAATTCGCTACGGGGACAGCATACCATTGATTTTCAGAACGAGACGGCCTTTCGTACGTCCAACCTATTTGCGATTACCGGGCCAACGGGAGCGGGAAAGACCACGATTCTCGATGTAATTACGCTGGCTCTATACCACCGTACCCCCCGATTGGGCGAAGTCAATACCAATTTGCTGGAAAAACTCGGTGGCGTACTGACGCGTGATACGCACGCGGCTCAAGCCGAAGTGACGTTTTCCACACCTGGTGGTACGTACCGGGCCAAGTGGGGTTTGCAGCGGGAAATGATTAGTCGCGGGGCCAACAAGGGGCAGTTTCGACTGGATGAATATGCTGAAATTGCCGATGTGGATAACAATGTCATACTGGCTTCCAAGAAGAAAAAAGAAGTACAGGAAGAAATCAAAAAGCGAATTGGACTGGATTACGAACAGTTCGTTAAGGCCATTTTGCTTTCCCAGGGTGATTTTGCGGCTTTTCTAAAAGCGAAGCGAGAGGAACGAGCCGAATTACTCGAGCGGATCACAGGTACAGAAATCTACCGGAAGCTCGGAATGCAAGCCTATGCCCGCTGGCACGATGACTACAAACGGGAAATCGAGCAGAAACAGCAATCACTGGATTTACAGAAGCTTTTATCCGACGAAGACGTCACCGAATACGAAACGCTCATTAAAGAGTACGACGAGCTTTGCCGACGGGCCGAGACCGGACGGAAAGGCCTGGAGGTACAGTTGCAGCGGAAAGTACGGATTAGCGAAATCTGGAAATCGCTGGAAGCCATCCGGCAAACGGAATGGCCCACCTGGGAACGCGAACAACGCCAGTTCGACGAGCAGCATACACCCGCCCTGAGTCGGCACGAACGCGTACAGCAGTTTTCTGCCCAATTAACCGAATATCAGGTTCAGGAGCAGAACGTAAAAAATGCTCAGGTTCAGGCGGAACGTCTGTCCAACGAATACCAGCGGGCCCAGCAAAACCGTACGCAGCTGCTGGGAGATATTGCCAAACTGACGGGTGAACTGGTAACGGATCAGTCGGCTCAAAGCGGACTGGAACGGTTTCGGGAAACGGTATCCGGACTTGTTACTGCTCGGCAGGAAGTGGTTCAGCAGTGGCAATCGGCAAAAGAACAGGGTACGTACTGGCTGGATAAAACGGGTTCGGGGGAATTACAATCCTTCTGGAAGCGGGAATCGTACGGCGATTGTCTGGGCAGTTCGCGGGAATTGTGGAAAGAAACCCAGCGTCGTCAAACGGAAATACGAACGTTGTATAGCTGGGACATGCAGGCTAATCTGCCTGAAATTCGCCAGCAGTCGCAGGTCCGCCGCGATGCGTTACAACAGTTGGAAACACAGGTTCGTCAGTACGAAACCGTTCGCCGCCGATTGGCTGACTACGATCGTCAGGTAGACGAACAGCGGAAGCTGATACTGGCTAATGAACCCGCCTTGAAAACGGCCCAGCAGGCCGTTACGGAAGCTAAGAATTTAGTGCAGATTGCTCAGGAAGAGCAGCTTACCTTTATTCGGGAAACCTCCATTCCCCGCTTGCGTACGGAGTTACGTCCGGATGAACCCTGTCCCGTTTGTGGCTCTATGGATCATCCCGCCGAAAACAGGAGCGATGATCATTTCAGTATCGAACGGTACTTACAGGAATTGGCCAGTTTAAAAGCCCGTTTTGAAGCCCGAGAACGCTCGCTGAGTACAACGGAGCAGCAATTACGGCAGGTCGAACTCGTGACCAAAGCTGCGGAAGCAACAATTCAAACCCTGGAACGGGAGAAAATCCAGGCCCAGACGGAACTCCAGCCCATTGCGGAAGCGGTGGGAATGTGGAAAACTCAGTTAGCCATTGAAAAGATTGGTAAATCAGAAGAAGTAAAGGGTTGGGTGCAGGCGGAGGTCGAACGATTCCAGATACTCGAAGAACTGATTCAGCTACAGGAACGGAGCGATAGTCTGGCTCATTTTGGGAAACACCTGAAAAACGGCCTCGAATTCTTTCAGAAACAGCAGGAATACACCACAGAACTACAGAAACGCTATCCAAAAGACCCGAAATATCTAAACGCCGAATGCGACGAACTGCTCCGCAAACTGGTACAGAAAACGTTTTCACCGCAGCAATATGAACCAGAGCTTGTGGAAAACAAAAGGCTCTTATTGGATACGCAGGGAGTTTTCCACCACCTGCAGACAAAGTTATCCACAGAGTTATCCACATCGGGCTTTGCTAGTGTGGAAGAAGCCCGGTCGGCTTTGTTATCCACCGAATTATATCGAACCCTAGTTGAACGTAAAGAGCAGCTCATTCGCCGGAGAACCCAACTGGAAACTCAAATCGATAGCCTGACAAAAGAAGTAGAAAGTCTGGTACAAGCCGACGATTCAGATCGATCAATCGATATGTTGAAAAAGCATATTGAGGATTATCGCAATGATGAACGGGAGTATCTACAGAAAATTGGTGGCTGGAAGCAGTCACTGAAAGATAATGAAGCGAGTAGAGCCGAAAATTCCCGCCGGATTGCGGAAATCGCGGATCTCGAACAACGCTATAAAAAATGGCGATTACTGGCCGAAGGGCTGGGTGACCGCGAAGGAAAGAAATTCAATCAGTTTGCTCAGAAATTAACACTGGCGAATCTGGCCCGTTCGGCAAATAGTCGTTTGAAGGATCTCTCAGATCGGTACCTGCTCCTGCCGCCCGAAGGGGATGAGGAAAACCTGTGGGTACTCGATCGAAACTTTGACGAACGCCGGGCGGTAGCTACGCTCTCGGGCGGAGAAACCTTTCTGGTAAGTCTAGCTTTGGCCCTGGGTCTCAGCGATATGGTATCGAAAAACGTCCGGATTGAAAGTCTGTTCATCGATGAAGGTTTCGGTACCCTCGATCCCGATACGTTGGAAATTGCTCTGGGAACGCTGGAAAAATTACAGGCCGAATCTAACCGCATGATCGGGATTATTTCCCACGTGGAAGCCCTGAAAGAACGCATCACTACCCAAATCCGGCTTCGGAAACAGGCCAGCGGATTCAGTGAAATGGAAATTGTCGGGTAAACTAATTCGAGTTATCCACAGTTATCCACAAGCAATACCTTATTCACAAATTAGGAAAGATATGTCGATTACCTCACAGGCCGAATTGGCGGGAATGCAACAGGTGAGCGAAGCCGTCGGGCTGACGCTCAAGGAAATGCGAGCGTACGCCCGCCCCGGTCTCACGACGAAAGATCTGGATAATTTCGGTGGAAAAATCCTTAAGAAACTGGGAGCCCGCTCGGCTCCCCGCCTGAGTTACGGTTTTCCCGGCTGGACCTGCATCAGCGTGAATCACGAAGTAGCCCACGGGATTCCTACCGCCAAAAAAGTACTTCGCGAAGGCGACCTGATTAATATCGACGTATCCGCCGAGCTGAACGGCTTTTGGGCGGATAATGGCGGTTCATTCGTACTGGGACAGGATACCCGGAAGCACCAGCCGCTGGTCAATACATCTAAAGAGATTTTACATAAGGCGATTCACCACATTAAAACGGGCGTACGCATTGCGGATGTCGGTTTACTGATCGAAACGGAAGCAAAAAAAGCGGGATACCGGGTGATTAAAAACCTGGCTGGCCACGGAATTGGCCGCAAATTACACGAAGAACCCAGCAGTATTCTGAACTGTTACGACCGTTCAAACAAGGCTCGTTTCAAGAAAAATTCGGTGGTAGCCATTGAGACGTTTATCGCAACGGATTCTATGTACGCCAATGAAACCAACGATGGCTGGACGTTGATTGGCAACCGGGGCGGATATGTAGCTCAGCACGAGCATACCATTGTTGTTACGGATGATCAGCCCCTGATCCTTACGGCGATAAACGAAATCTGGAATTAGGAATTTAGTTTCGCCGCAAGA
>JAAIGE0100383510.1_pt1 | contig 19663 bp, 13 predicted proteins | sample 6487951 | NCBI WGS metagenome assembly JAAIGE01 (sample SAMN13974128, study PRJNA590717) | phyllosphere metagenome | biome: tomato field; feature: multiple bacterial spot infested tomato fields; material: tomato leaves; isolation source: leaves from tomato fields | host: Solanum lycopersicum ...
ATCGCTGCTGGAAGCGAGCCACTTCGTGCACACCATCGAACAGCGTCAAGGCTGGAAAGTGGCGTGCCTCGAAGAGATCGCGTACACCAATGGCTGGATCACTTCGGAGCAACTGGGTGAACAGGCTCAGAAGCTGAAGAAGACCGGTTACGGGCAGTACCTGCAGAAACTGCTGGATCTGGGATCGTTCTGATTTCCGGGCCCTCTTTACACTTCATACCGCAAGGCGATGGACAGCATGTCTTCTGTTTTTCCCAGGGTTGCCGTGCTGCTGGCCGCCTACAACGGTATGGAGTGGATCGAGGAGCAACTTGATTCCATTCTGAATCAGATCAATGTCAGCGTTGCCATCTTCATCAGTGTCGACCCGTCCACGGATGGCACTGAAGCACGCTGCGTGTCCTACGCACAGAACCACGCGAACGTCATTCTGCTTCCCGAAGCAGGTCCGTTTGGCGGGGCATCTCGCAACTTTTTCCGCCTGATCAAAGATGTCGACTTCTGCGCATTCGACTATGTGGCGTTTTCTGATCAGGACGATATCTGGCACCCCGACAAGCTCGACCGAGCGACTTCACGCCTGAGCTCAGGTGATCATGACGCTTACTCCAGTAACGTCACGGCCTTCTGGCCCGACGGCAGACGTATGCTGCTCGACAAGGCACAGCCGCAGGTCGAGTGGGATCACGTGTTCGAAGCGGCCGGCCCCGGCTGCACCTACGTACTGAACCGCACACTTGCTGATGCATTCAAGGCTTCACTTCTTGAACACTGGGCTGCGGCTCAGGATGTCGGCCTGCATGACTGGTACTGCTACGCGTTCGCCCGCAGTCACGGATTTCGCTGGTTCATAGACCCGGCCCCCGGCATGGATTATCGCCAGCACGCGGGCAATCAGGTTGGCGCCAACACTGGCCTTGCGGCGCTCAAGACTCGCCTGGGTAAAATCACGAACGGCTGGTGGCCTGCCCAGGTGTTGCTTATCGACCGGCTCACCGGTGGCAGTCAGGTGCTGAATCATGGACAGTCACGCTCTACCCGCGCACTGTTTTTTGGTCTCGTGTTCAAAGCCCGCCAATGCCGACGCCGCCCTCGCGACCAGGGTCTTTTCGTCATCGCCTGCCTTGCGGCTGTGCTGACGCGATAGTGACGCGTTCCCTGCGTTCGTGGCGCGAAAGCGACTAGCCACTACAAGCCATTGATAAATAAGATCAATGCCTATGCAACATTACTCGCCCGCGTCGGCTACGCCCCGAAGTAAATCGCCGGGAACGAGCAAACACCTAGCGTTCCTACGGTTAAATTCCCGCCATCGAATGTTCTCCGAAGGCCTCCTATGTTAATGTGCGCACCTTTGTTTGCGGCGTAATGACGCTCAACGGAGCAGCACGGCACGACCTGCCAAAACCCTTGTCCAAGGGCTGTTCCCTCTGGAGAGCTGTTTGTTTCGAGCCGGAGCGGTCTTCGTTCCGAAAAAACGATCCCGGATGGGTTTTGCAAAATTGTCATGTACTGAAAACCCTGAGTTGCTCGTCATCGCAACCCTATCGAAAAGACCTAGAACAACGATGCGTGCAATGTGCTCAGCAGTACTGATGACTCCCGTTCTCCACGCCGTGCAGAAGTCCTTCGCCGGAATCACTCATCTGCGCCTTTATCGCGTATGCAGTACCTCTTCAAAACGCTTTTTGCAAATGCCCTCGCACGCCGGGCAGCAAGCATCCTTTATCAGACGCTTTTCCAAACCAGTGCCGCATAAGTCTGCGCTGGTCAGTTTTTCGGAGATACCCTACGCATGATCGCAACCCGCCTCGCTATCCCTGACATCATCGTTTTCGAACCAAACGCAGTGCGCTTCGAAAACGAGGTATTTGCTTAATGAATCCCCACATGACGCCATCTGCCGGTCCATTGAGACTGGTACACAGCCTCTGGACAAACCGGTCATTGATTTCACAGATGACCCGACGCGAAGTCATCGGTCGGTACCGCGGCTCTGTCATGGGACTGGCCTGGTCGTTCTTCAACCCGGTTCTGATGCTGGCGGTATACACCTTCGTCTTTTCTGAGATTTTCAGTGCACGCTGGGTCGGTGTCGACACCGGCAAGGGCGGCTTCGCCATACTCCTGTTCGTCGGCATGATCGTGCATGGTCTGTTCGCCGAGTGTGCCAACAGAGCGCCCTCACTGGTAATGAGTAATAGCAACTACGTGAAGAAAGTGGTGTTCCCGCTGGAGATCCTTCCAGTCATTACCCTGGGCTCTGCACTTTTTCACAGCTGTATCAGCCTCGTGGTGCTGGTGATCGCACAGTTGTTGATCTCTCATACGCTGTACTGGACCGCCCTGCTCTTTCCGCTAATCCTCGTACCGCTGATTCTGGGCACGTTGGGCATCAGTTGGTTTCTGGCCTCATTGGGCGTTTACCTGCGGGACGTCGGCCATGTGATCACAGTACTGACCACGGTCCTGCTGTTCCTGTCTCCGGTTCTCTACCCGGTCGCCGCGCTTCCAGAAGTGTACCGGCCATGGCTGCAGATGAATCCTCTGACCTACATCATCGAAGAAAGCCGCAGCGTCTTGCTGTTCGGACATCTTCCTCAATGGGACAGCCTGGGCATCGCGATAGTCATCGGCTCGCTAATGGCGGTCGCAGGGTTCTGGTTCTTCCAAAAGACACGTAAAGGATTCGCTGATGTCATCTGATCAACCGGTTATCAGCGTAAAGAACGTCTCCAAATGTTTTTACACCTATGACAAGCCCCATGAGCGTCTCAAGCAGGCGCTTGTACCCAGGCTACAGCGTTGGTCAGGAAAACAGGCGATCACGACCTACGGTAAAGAGTTCTGGGCGCTGCGAGACATCAGCTTCGATGTCAAAAAAGGCGAGACTGTGGGCATTGTCGGGCGCAACGGATCCGGCAAGTCCACGCTGCTGCAGATCATCTGTGGAACGCTGGCCCCGACCCTCGGTGAGATTCAGACCCGTGGCCGGGTAGCGGCTTTGCTTGAACTGGGCTCGGGCTTCAACCCCGAATTCACTGGCCGTGAAAACGTTTACCTGAACGCAGCCGTGCTGGGCCTGACCCGTGACGAAGTCGATGAACGATTCGACGCCATTGCAGGCTTCGCCGACATTGGTGAGTTCCTCGATCAACCCGTCAAGGCCTACTCCAGCGGCATGGCAGTACGCTTGGCGTTCGCGGTACAGGCTCAGGTCGATCCAGAAATACTGGTCGTCGACGAGGCTCTGTCCGTTGGCGATGCGCGATTCCAGGCCAAGTGCTTCGAACGCCTGCGACAGTTGAAGGAAAACGGCACCAGTATCCTGCTGGTCACGCACTCCAGCGAGCAGGTTGTCACTCACTGCTCACGCGCCATTCTGCTGGAGCAGAGCAGAATCGAGATGATTGGCGAATCACGCCCCGTCATCAACCGCTATACCGACCTCCTGTTCGGACGTGACAAGAGCCCGATCACCGACAAGAGCCTGGACCTGGCCGAAGCGGGGCGTGTGGAGATTGCTCCGGTTGAAGCGGACAGGATCGCGCTGCGATTTGATGAAGATGTCTATGCAAGCCGGCCTGGTTATAACCCGCACGAGTACCGCTGGGGCGATGGCGCGGCGACGCTGCTTGATTTTCATCTGAGTTCGTCTGGCCGGGAGTTCCCCAACAGTGTCGAATCCGGCGAGGACATCGTACTCAATCTTGCACTGAGATTTAATCGGTTGGTCGTCAATCCTATCATTGGCTTCACGATCAAGACCAAGGAGGGAGTGACCGTATACGGCACCAATTCCTATATGCAGGATTGCGAGGGCGTGAGCAGGGCTGGACGCTCGGGCACGCAGGCAACTGCCTGCATCAAATTCAGGAACGCATTGGCGACGGGCGACTACTTCATCTCCATCGGTATCGCCTCACGCGAAGGTGAAGAAATCGTGCCCCATGACAGACGGTATGACTCCATACACTTCGTCGTCGAACCCACTCCGAAGCTGCTGGGCTTGATAGACCTCGGCGCTTCCATGGAAATTGAACCGGTACCCGTTGATGTTTGATCTTGCTAAGTATGGATATATCCGTGATGTAGATACGGCTGTTTGGGTGCGCTCGGATTATCAAGGCATTGCCTATAGCGACGGCGACAGAGCCGAGAATGAACTGGCCGCAATTGTCCGTGAAGCCAGCGATGTTTCCGTGCTGTCCAGCGAACTGCCACAGTACTGCACTGACTGGGCCAAGCTCTACCACCTGAGTTCCAGCCGCGGGAACCTGTTCCGCCCGTTCGAACATTTGTTGAAGGGAAAAACAGTACTGGAAATCGGCGCAGGTTGCGGAGCCATCAGCCGCTATCTGGGTGAAGCAGGTGCTGAAGTCCTGGCATTGGAAGGCAGTCCACGCCGCGCTGCGATAGCTGCCAGCAGGACGCGGGGCCTGAACAACATTACTCTGCTCTCGGAAAGGTTCGACGACTTCAAAATCGACCAGCAGTTTGACGTGGTGACCCTGATCGGCGTGCTCGAATACGCGAGCATGTTCAGCAACGACTCTGATCCGGCCTACGGTATGCTGGCGCGGGTTCGCAAACTGCTGAAGCCTGACGGTCATCTTTTTATCGCCATCGAGAATCAGTTGGGCCTGAAGTATTTCGCAGGAGCGCCGGAAGATCATCTGGGTATTGCAATGTATGGTATCGAAGGTCGATATCTTGATCGCCAACCCAAAACATTTGGTAGAAAAGAGCTTGAAGCGCTGATCGATCGTGCAGGCTTCGGCGCCTCGGATTTTCTATCACCATACCCCGATTACAAAATCCCTAATTCGATGGTCACGGAAAAGGGATTCAAAGCTGCAGATTTCGATGCTGCAGCGCTGGCTTGCCAGAACACCAAAAAAGATCCACAACTGCCTGTCGATACCACATTCAATCTCGAGAAAGCATGGCCTGTAGTGATCGATAATCACTTGGGCATGGACCTTGCCAACTCTTTTCTGGTTGTTGCTTCATGCCAGCGCGAGCAGATGGTGCCGGCGGACATTCTGGCTTACCACTACAGCACCGGCCGCAACGCGGCCTATTGCAAGGCCTCTGTGTTCGTAGAAACCTCGGAAGGCATTGAAGTTCAGTACCAGCGACTTGGCCATACCGCCGCCCAAACGGAAGATGCGGACGATACGTTCAATTTTATCCTGCCCGAGTCTCACGGTTACGCCAGAGGCTCGCTGCTGAGTCTGCATTTCCAGCAAGCTGCCACCACTCAGAACTGGACAGTTGAAACGTTTACTCCGTTTCTAGAGCTCTATCTGAAGAGCTTGAAAACGCTGTTGGCCAATGAAGGCTGCGCGGTGACACTCGACAGCGTTGAAGCGCGACTGCCCGGTCATTATATAGACGCAGTAGCGCAGAACATCATCCTTGATGGTGCGGGCGAGCCTCATCTCATTGATATAGAATGGGAGATGAAAGGAGGCGTGGAACTTGGTCACCTGCTAATGCGTGGCTTGTTGCTGCTCATCGCAGGCGCAGTGCCGTTTCGTTCAACCGCCACTATGATCAGCAGACGTGACTTCATCATTCAACTGCTGGGCGGCGCAGGGCTAACAGTACGCGACGAAGAACTCAACCGCTTTGCCGTTTTGGAGGCGATGTTTCAGGAAAAAGTAACCGGACGTGAAGCGGTAACTTTTTTGAACTGGGCTCCCGATGCCACGATTCAGAAAACAGGCTCTCAACCTAACGAGCCACCCAAAATGGCAACGCTCTACCTGGGGGATTCCCAAGGGGAGTTCTCCGAGGACCGTACCAGAACCCATCGCGTCCACGATGGATTCCAGACCGTCATATTCAGCGTGCCAGCGTCATTTCAGTGTGCATCATTGCGTTTCGATCCGACAAATATCCGACAGTCTTTTTCGATCAGTGCCATCAAGGTCTACACGACAAACAAAGAAGTCTGGGCCTGGAACGATAGCCTGGACTTGCCACTGACCGCGGCAGGCTCTACAGCATTTTCCAATGACGCCAACAGTACCCTGTTCATGGCACTCCATGATGATCCGCATGTGATGTTGCCTGTCGACCTCAATGCACTGATCAACCATGAAGCTTTTAAGGTACAGATTTCGTTCACACTGCTTACCGAAGCCCAGGTTGCCGAACGACTGCTGCAGCAGGAAGAGGAGCTAAAGCAGGCTCTTGAGACCACCACGGATCAGAGCATCAAGGAACACTCTGCCCTGGAGGCAATTGAGGCAGCGAATCTGGCAGAGCAGGAAAATCACCGTCTCGCGCTGGCTAACATCGAAATCGAAAACTTCTCTATTCAAGAACGCCACCGCCTTGCCCTCACGGAGCTTGAAGCCGAAAATCTGGCAATTAAAGAAGCTTATCTGTTGAAGTTGATGGAGGCAGAATCCGAGCATCAGGATATTCTGGAACAGCATCGCCTGCGCCTTGCGAAACTCGAAACCGAAAATAAGTCCCTGCAAGAAGAGCATCGCCTTGCGCTGGCTGGCCTTGATGAGGACATGTTGAACCTTAAAAAAGCTCAACAGATTGAAGTGAGTGAACGTGACGCCCACACCCAGACATTGCTGGAGAACCATCGACGTGAGCTGGAAGGCCGAGATACTCATATTCATAATTTGAATCTGAACATTATCTCGATGCACTCCTCCCGCAGTTGGAAAATAACAGCTCCTTTGCGGAAGATGGCTAAAGGCATTGGAAGGACTAAAAACAATATTACTTCGTTGCCTACGATAATCCGACGTGGCGGCGGCCTTTCAGGCACAGCAAAAAAAGCGTTCAAGGTGTGGCGAGCGCGGGGTATTGCGGGCGTCATAGCTCAGGCTAAATGGGCCAAGGGCGAGGCAGCGCACGAATCAAAAGGGAATCGTAACGATTACGCGTTGTGGGTGGAACGTTACGACACGCTGGATGAAGCGGGAATATCTCACATTACCAACGATGTGGCCGACTGGACCGACAGCCCAGTTATTTCCGTCATTATGCCTGTCTATAACCCGCCCCTTGACTTGCTCCGCGAAGCCATCGAGAGCGTACGTGCCCAGCTTTACACACGCTGGGAATTATGTATCTCCGACGATGCATCAAGTGAACCGGGTATTATTGAATTTCTGAAAGAGATCGCCGCTCAAGATGACCGCATCAAGATTATCTTTCGGGAACATAACGGTCACATTTCGGCGGCAAGCAACTCAGCCCTTGAACTGGCAACAGGGCACTTCATAGCCTTGATGGACAACGATGACTTGCTGCCAAGACATGCACTCTACTGGGTCGCTCGCACAATTCGTGAAAACCCGGATGCAGGCCTGATCTACTCCGATGAGGACAAGATTGACCTAAAGGGTGTCCGCAGTTCGCCTTACTTTAAATCGGACTGGAACGAATTTCTTTTCCGTTCGCAAAACATGGTATGCCATCTTGGTGCATACCGTAGAGATCTTGTGAACGAAGCAGGACAATTCAGGCTCGGATTTGAGGGCGCTCAGGATTATGATCTGGCACTGCGGTGCATAGAAAGACTGGACCGCAACCAGATTATTCATATTCCGCGCGTGCTTTATCACTGGCGCATCCATGCCGGTAGCACGGCGATGGCTGGCGAGGAAAAGCCGTACGCATCGTTGGCTGGTGTCAAGGCCCTGGATGAACATCTCCAGCGTAAAGGTGAGATTGGCGTAGCAGGGCTCTCAGCCATGGGAATGTATCGTGTTCGCTATACGCTTCCTGTGTCGCTTCCGTTGGTTAGCCTGGTGATACCTACTCGAAATGCTCACACCCTTGTCAAGCAGTGCGTAGATAGCATAAAGCGCCTTACCAGTTACGAAAATTACGAAATCATCCTGATTGATAATGGTTCCGACGATCCGGAATCGTTGGAATACTTTGCACAGCTTGACCTCGAAGAAAACGTCCGTGTGCTTCGTGATGACGGTCCATTTAACTATTCTGCTCTAAACAATGCCGCTGTGCGTATCGCCAACGGCGAATTAATAGGCCTTATCAATAACGACATCGAAGTCATTACGCCAGACTGGCTGAGCGAGATGGTTGCCATAGCCCTGCAGCCCAACGTCGGCGCAGTGGGTGCACGACTCTGGTATCCAGATGATACGTTGCAGCACGGGGGCGTTATCGTCGGCTTAGGCGGCGTAGCTGGCCACTCGCACAAAGATCTCCCCAAAGGTGCTCCGGGTTATTTCTGCCGGGCCGAACTCATTCAGGAATTTTCGGCCGTGACGGCGGCCTGCCTGATTGTTAGAAAAATAGTCTTTGAGCAGGTGGGTGGATTAGAAGAGGAGCACTTGAAAATTGCCTTCAACGACGTGGATTTCTGCCTCAAGGTGAAAGAGGCGGGCTATGTCAACGTCTGGACGCCGTTTGCAGAGCTCTATCACCACGAGTCGGCGACTCGCGGACTGGAGGACACACCTGAAAAACAGGAGCGATTTGCCAAGGAAATCGAGTATATTAAAACCCGTTGGCCGAAGATCCAGTTGGATTACTCATACAATCCGAATCTCACTCTGGACTATCAAGATTTTAGTCTGGCCTGGCCTCCAAGGACGACAAATTGAAAAAGCGTTACTTAATAGAGAGTTTAGCAGTCGATGCGAGCCAAGTTTGGGGAGAAGTCCGTGTTTGATAATGCACATGCAGGGAAGCCAGGCGATCAATTAGTGATCCGTTACCAGTTATTGTTGGGGATTTTCTATTTTCTGGTCGTGACACTTTGGTCCGTTGGCATTGGTTTTCACGGTGCACCCGATGAGGCAACGCATTTCTTTCTGTTGGAGTACCTGAAAACCTTCCATACGCTACCTGGTGCTACCGAGCCGAGCCAACTATTTATTGGTCCCATATCAGGCTGGCCTTGGCATCCTGGAGCTTTTTGGTACCATGGGCTTCCTTTCCCCCACGTGCTGGGGGCGCTGGTCACCTCTTACAGCTTTGGCTGGCTCTTGCCAGATGACTTGGGTTACCTCGCGGTACGGTCTTTCAACTGGCTGCTTGGACCTGTGTTTATTTGTGCTCTGTTTCGCATAGCGCACCGCTCAGGGATGCAAAAAAAGTCGGCAGCAATGGCGGCATTATTGATTGCCCTCATACCTCAGGTTTCTTTTGTCTTTTCCTATTTTAATAGCGATGCCTACGGACTCACGAGTATCGCATTGACATTAAGCGCTCTTTTAGGTTTTTCAAAAGCCCCCAGCAGACTGACCGCGATTTATCTGGGCGCCTCTCTGGGGCTTTTGATTCTGGCAAAACTTTACTTTCTGCCTGCACTGGTTTTTGTTGCAATCATGTTTTTTGCCTACCAACACTTGGGTAACAGGAGGCCTACTGAGCACCTATCGACCGTTGCTATCGTAGCGCTGATCATCGCCGCCCCCATGCTTGTCGTTACCTACCTGAAATTTGGTGAAATAACCGGAATATCTGGACAGTTGGAATTTGTGGCCATGCACAAATCCAACCCCGGGCTGGGTTTTGGGACTTGCTACATCGGGTGTGCTGACCACTTCTTCAATACCGAGACGATCTGGCCCTGGCTAAGCCTTGCCACGAAAAGCTATTTCTCGGTGACTGGCTGGATGGATACATACCTGCCTCCACCTTATTACATGGGTGCCGCATTATTACTGATTGTCTTCGTAGTCGGGGCAATTTTTCAGACCGTTCGCCTCTACACGCCTGACAGTAAAAAGCATTTCGTGCTCAACAACGTGCTGCCATTGGTTATGGTACTGGGGCTCTTCCCCTCAATCATTTTCTTTAGCATTCTAGGCTCACAGAACGCGCTGCCACAGCCTCAGGGCCGCTATCTGTTTGTTACCATACCTTTTCTCGCTATCCTGATCGCAATCGCTACGACGCGCCACGCCAGCGCTCAGAATTCCGCATCGATTGCCCGTGCTGTAAAATCAAACAGTTTTCATTTGAAATTTCTTCTGATTGTAGTCGTCTGGATGACATGGACGAACATGCTGGCCTGGAGCCTGAACACATTGCATCCGACGAATATTCAGAAATCAGCTATAGGCCGTCCTGTCATCGAAGCGATTCAAGACACACCGGCGCTTGGCGCGTTAAACGGCGTAACACTTGACGCCAAGCAATTGGCAAACCTCCTGTTCATCGATCATGGAGAGTTCTTGCTGAAGACCCCATTCAACCAACCCGTTGCAAGTGGAAATATCGATATCCTACGCCCTACCAAAGACGGCTGGGTTATCGGTGGCTGGACTTTTATTGAGCAAACCGATGGCATGCCTCAATATGTAGTCGCGGTCGAAGCAGGCAAGGTGGTGGGCGCAATCAAAATTGACCGGAAGCGACCGGATGTGGCAGCTGCACTCGCAAATAAAAAAGCGCTCAGAAGCGGTTATGAAGGCTCCATTGTGGCATCTTCATCACCTGAAAAATGTAACCTGAAGCTTTATACACTGACCTCAAATTTCAAAATTTTTGCAATGTCTGATGCTTGCGAGCCTATCAGTCGTTTGTCCCACTGATTATGGAAGTCCTCATGGAAAATATTCCTCTTTTCTCCGCCATCAAAGCCAACGCAGGCCTCGACTTTGCCACACCGCTGAAGGCAGTCCTGGACAGCCACTGGTATGTGCTGGGCAAGGAAGTCAATCTGTTCGAAGAAGAGTTCGCCGCCTACGTAGGCGTCTCGCACTGCATCAGTGTAGCCAACGGCTCCGACGCGCTTGAGCTGGCACTCAGAGGATTGGGTGTGTCGACTGGTGATCGCGTGGTAGCAGTAGCAAACGCCGGCTTCTACGGCAGCACTGCCATTCACGCGGTGGGCGCAGATCCCGTGTATGCGGATGTTGACTCGAAAACCCTGACGCTCTGTACAAAATCGCTTTCTGCTGTGATTGCCGAGTCCAAGCCCGCAGTCATTATCGTGACCCACTTGTACGGTCAGCTCGCGAACATCGAAGAAATCGTCAAGATCGCGTCCGCTGCAGGCATTCCGGTCCTTGAGGACTGCGCACAGTCCCATGGCGCGCGACGCAACGGCCAGCAGGCAGGCAGCTTCGGCACCATCGCATGTTTCAGCTTTTATCCTACCAAGAACCTGGGTGCACTGGGTGATGGCGGTGCCGTGGTAACAAGCGACGATCAACTTGCCGCCCGCATCCGCCAGCTCCGCCAATACGGTTGGGATCAGAAATACCGCGTTGCCATCCCTGGTGGCCGTAACAGTCGCCTTGACGAAATGCAGGCTGCGATCCTGCGTGTCAAGTTGCCGCATCTGGACACTTGGAACGAACAACGCCGTTCGATTGCCAAGCGCTACAGCGAAGCCTTTGCAGGACTGGATATGCAACTGCCGTGTTCAGTAGCAGATGATTACGTTGGACACCTTTATGTCGTGCGCGTCGAAGATCGAGCCGCGTTCGCAGCCGCCCTGAAGGAAAAGCAGGTCAGCACTGACATTCACTACCCGATTGCAGACCATAAACAACCGGCTTACAAAGTTGCGACCTCGGTCGCTCTGGACGTAACCGAGCGTACATGCGATACCGTCATCTCGCTACCATGCTTCCCAGGCCTGAGCGATGAAGAAGTCGCACGTGTCATCGAAACTGTGACGGCTTATTTTTCCAAGGAGCAATGATTTTGCTGACGTTGGTCATTCCCGTTTATCGCAACGAGAGCAATCTTCCAGACCTGCTCGCTGCGGTGACGGCACTGGATGTGCAGCTTGAGCACGCACTTGAAGTGGTGTTCGTGGTAGACGGCAGCCCTGACCGCTGTTACGAGATTCTGCGAGAGCAATTGCCCTCGCAGTCCTTCACCTCAAAGCTGATTCTGCTGTCGAGAAACTTCGGTTCGTTCATGGCGATTCGTACCGGCCTGCAGCATGGCACTGGTGAGCGTTACGCCGTCATGGCAGCGGACCTTCAGGAGCCGCCGGAACTGGTTCTGGAAATGAACAAGGTTCTGACACACGGCGATATCGATGTAGTGGTCGGGGTGCGTGAGGGCCGTCAGGACCCTTGGGCTACACGATCGGCCTCAAAGCTGTTCTGGGGCTTCTACCGACGCTATGTCGTCCCGGAGATTCCACCGGGCGGCGTGGACATGTTCGCTTGCAACAAGGCATTCAGAGATACGTTGTTGACTCTCGAGGAGCGCCACAGCTCCTTGATCGCGCAGATCTTCTGGATGGGCTATCGCCGTGAAGTAGTGACCTACACCCGGCAGGAGCGCGTCCATGGCACCTCAGCCTGGACATTGCGCAAGAAAATCAACTACCTGATGGACAGCGTGTTTTCATTTACGGACATGCCAATCAGGATACTGACTCGCGTCGGTGCAACTGGCTCAGCTCTGGCCGCTATTTTTGGCGTCTTCACGCTTATTGCAAAACTTGAAGGCAAGATCGAAGTTCCCGGTTACGCAATGATCATGCTGGCTATCACTTTCCTGGGATGCCTGAACCTTATGGGCTTGGGGATCGTTGGATCTTATGCGTGGCGCACTTACGAAAATACAAAAAACAGACCCTTGGCCATCCCCATGCGGATAGAGGGATTTGGAGAAAAAAATGAGCAGCGGTAAGGATTTCTTTGTTCACAGTCACGCTTTGTGCGAGTCGGAAAACATAGGCAAGGACTCACGCGTCTGGGCTTTTGCTCATATCCTGCCGGGTGCCCGGCTGGGAAGCGAATGCAACGTCTGCGATAACGTGTTTATCGAAAACGATGTCGTCATCGGTGATCGCGTCACGCTGAAGTGCGGCGTACAGGTATGGGACGGTATCACGATAGAAGACGACGTCTTCATTGGTCCCAACGCAACTTTCACCAACGATCTGTTCCCGCGTAGTAAGGTCTATCCACAGACTTTTGCTCGCACTATTCTCCGCAAAGGTGCCTCTCTGGGTGCCAACTGCACGATCCTCCCTGGCATTACCATCGGGATTAACGCAATGGTCGGTGCAGGCGCCGTTGTGACTCGCTCAGTGCCGCCCAATGCAATCGTGGTCGGCAACCCGGCCAAGATCATTGGTTACGTGGATGCCAAACCCGTCGCCGCCAACAGCGAAGCGCGTGCTGAAAAGGCTTCGCCTGGTGTAATCGCCACAACCGTAAAGAACGTCACCCTGCACACCATGAACGAAGTGTCGGACATCCGTGGCAGCTTGTCTGCTGGTGAGTTTGAACGCTCAATCCCGTTCAAATCCGAACGCTATTTCCTGGTTTACGATGTGCCGACAGCAGAAACCCGAGGAGAGCATGCTCATCTTCAATGCCACCAGTTTCTGATCGCTGTAAAAGGCTCGGTGCATGTTGTCGCTGACGACGGTGTCAATCGCGAAGAGTTCGTTCTGGACAAGCCTAACAAAGGCATCCATCTGCCTCCGATGACTTGGGGTATCCAGTACCGCTACTCGCAGGATGCAGTATTGCTGGTGTTTGCTTCTCATTATTACGACGCGGCAGACTATGTCCGTAACTATGAAGAGTTCAAATCACTGATCGCGAACGCTGAATAACGACTCGATGATGAATCAGGCTATCTCAAAATTTCTAAAGCAGGATTTTGCCCGATTCCTGATGTCAGGCGGTTTCAACACCGCCTTGACCTATGGACTTTACCTGGTCCTGCTGACATTTCTGTCATACAACGTCAGCTACACCCTCTCCTACCTGACCGGCATGCTGCTGGCGTATACCCTGAACCGATTCTTCGTGTTCAAAAGCCATCAGGGCATGCGCTCCATCATCTTGCTCCCCCTGATTTACCTCGTTCAGTACTGTTTGAGTCTGGCGATCCTGTGGTGTTGGGTCGAAAAACTGGAACTCGACGCAAGACTGGCTCCGCTGGTTGCCATCGCTCTTACTTTACCGGTCACCTTCGTTCTTTCAAAACTGGCTTTTTCCTCGAAACCAAAAAGCAATAATAGCTTTTAAAGTAACAGCACAATCCAGAAAGAAGAAAAAACATGCTGCCGATGAGAATCAGCAGCATGCCTCCTGCAGCAAGAGAGTAAGCTCCTGTCCCTTTACATCAGTTCGTGACTCTCGGAGGAAAAGCGATCGAGAAATCTTCAGCTGAAAAGGTCAGATTAGGGTTATAGAACGGATCATCATTGATGACGCCCCGCCACTTGCACTGCACGTATTCCACCTCACTCATAAAGCGCTGTATTTTTTCAGGCGTATCTTCAATACCCCGGGTTGCAGACTCGTGATGGTAAAGATCTGCGTTGGGCGTCCAGATGTTTTGATAACCGGCCGCCATAATCTTCAGACAAAGATCCACATCATTAAAGGCGATCTTGAGCTCTTTTTCGTTAAGCCCACCGACCTCTTCAAAAATTGATTTCTTCACGATAAGGCATGCAGCAGTCACTGCGGACATCCCCTGAATCAAAGCCGCGCGACCAAAATAGCCATGATGCCCTCTCGGCAACATCTTGTGAGCATGACCTGCCAGCGTCAGTGGCCCCATTATCACACCACCGTGCTGCAAACGGTCGTCGGGGTACCATAATCGGGCTCCGACTGCACCCGCATTAGGCTGAAGCGCAAGCGATACCATTTCCCCCAACCATTCAGGACTGATCACTTCAATATCGTTGTTTATCAGGCCTACAAGCTCACCCTTTGCATGCGCCACAGCGTTATTATTGATCGCAGAATAATTGAACTCGCCATCGTCCCTGATAACGGTCACACCTTCAAGCCTAGCGAGCGATTCAAAGTACTGCAATGATTGCAGATCGTCCGAGCCATTGTCGACCAAGATAATTTCATAGTGTGGATAAAGTGTTTTTTCGCGAATACTCTCAATGCATTGCTTTACCAACGCGTATGCATTGCGTGTCGGTATGATCAGACTGACCAGCGGTTTTTGCTCTGGCAAATCGTAATGAACACGGTACATCCCGAAGTCGAGCAGTTCTGCGTGCCCCGCTATTCCGGATCTTTTCAAGTGCTCATCAATTGCCCTCTGGCCTGCCGTCTGTGCATAAGGCTTTTCATCACTGGACATCGCAGTGCTTCCGGCATGCATACGCCAATGGTACAGGACACGAGGTATATGAATTATCTGAGCGGCATCGACCTGCTCCGAGCATCGTAACGCCAGATCATAGTCTTGTGAGCCTTCCATACCTATGCGGAAGCGACCGACTTTATCAACCAGTTCTTTCCGATATACCCCTAGATGACTGATCATGTTATGCGAGCGAAAAAGATAGGGGTTCCAGTCAGTTTTGAAGTAGGGAGATGATCTGACACCCTCTTCGTCAATCTTGTCTTCATCCGAGTAAATGATGGCCGCCTCGGGATGTTTATTAATGGTTTTAGCGACCCAAAATAATGCATGTTCCGGCAAGGCATCATCATTATCCATAAGGACAATGAACTCACCCTCAGCGATATCAAGCGCAGAATTACTCGCCTTTGAGATATGACCGTTTTCTTTTCGATAAGCGACTTTTATCCGATGATCTGACTTCGCACTCTGCTCAAGAAATAACCGCACCTGGTCGTCGGTTGAAGCGTCATCCGCAACGCATAACTCCCAGTTGAAATACACTTGGGTTTGAATGCTTTCGATCGCGTCTCGAAGCATATCTATTGGCGGATTGTAAACAGGCATAATGATCGACAACAGAGGCCTGAGCTTCCAATTGCCAACCTCTTCATACATGCCCAAACGGTCCATATCAGTGATCGTGTCGAACTGCTCGACCCACTGAGTGTAAGACAGAGGCCCCTCTTCAGTGGGTGCCGGATGGACAAGCCCGACGGTATCAGACGCGATTAACTCTTGACTAACACTCTGCTCAGGTGTAAACGGTGCGATATCATGCCCGCGTACGATACGCCTGATAGCGGCAACTAGCTTTCTCAGCGGAGACGTAATCTTCCAGCTGGTCGAGCCTTGCAGCTCCATTATAGTAAGGTTCAAATTATGAATGTGTGTATCGCGCTCGATCAAAGCGTTTTTTAAAGCGTCCTCTCTTCGTGCTATCTCAAGCTGAAGCTTCTCTATAGCCCCAGCAGCTTGCCTTTTTTGAAGGGAGTTCTCTTCGCGGAGACGCTTAAGCATGACTCAGTAACCTCATAATTCTCACAATCCCTCGATGGCACGTATTCGCGCTTATGGCAAAACAACGACCCGCGCTCCGTTCAACCGATTGCATGGTACACGACTTGTCTGGACGAGTTAAGTTTTCTGATGGCATCTTGCAGCGCGATGCTGTCTTCGACTGCGTCATAAATTCGCAATAGTGTTCGTCTGAATAGGAAATATGCGAGGTGCAGCAACGCCTGAGCGTAATACAGCCCAAGGCGCATGTAGCTATTCTCAGGATTCTCAATTAGTTAGCAGCTGAACGCCGAGCAGCAGCTACCCGGCTACAACAGCTTTTGAGTGCTGCTTGCGGGCACGCAACGAAACTTCGCAATGACTGATGGGATCGCAGCCATTACAGACCACAGCAGCCATGGTGATTCGAATATCAGCAGTCGAGCTGAACCTTCGGTCCCCGGCCAACGCTAACGGCATAGATGCCCTCTACTCGTTAAGCTCTGGAACCAGTGAAATGTCAAAAGACATATCAACCAGCTTAGCCTTTATGTATTGAATATCGTGAAAGCCAGCATTTCTTACAACTTCATACTTAAGAAACGGAAAACCCTCATCGAGCAAAGCTTCCCATTTAAAAATGGTAGAATTATTTTTGCCTGTATTAGGAAAAACGCACTCAACACTCAAACCCAGCGCCTTCAGCCGGCTGGTAAATGTCACTTCATAGTCACGAATAACCTTACTTTTGTCGGCATGGTTGACGACGGAAGCCCAGAACTCCTTAACGCCCTGATCGCAGATGGCATTTTTGCGAAGCAAAAGGAAAAAACTTTGGACGTGATCTGCATGCTCGTGATTTTCAATAAGGCCAATCACATCGGCAGACCTTGAACGTACTGCATCTATAAAAACCGGACCTGTTGCGTTGACAGGTCCAATGACGCTATCGTTTGTCAGAATGATCTCCGTGCAATCACCGAGCCATGGAAATCGTTTAATAACATGCGCCCAAGCTGCAAAATCATATCCGATATTTTGACGCACTACGATATGGGAGCACATCTCGTACAAAGACTCAGGGACTGTAACACTTCCAAATTCCGAAGCCACAATCAGAAATATAGAAGTATCACTTTTTGAAAGATGACTCGCATAGTGCTCCACGTGCGGCTTGATACTTCCATCCCTGCTATGGGTTATAAGCAACGTCACACGCTCAGCGGGGTCAGACAGTTTAAAAACTCGCAGGAATGCAGATTCAACCTGTTCACCCCACTTTAGAGGCTCAGCTCTGCGCAGAGGCACGCCAGCCTGCATGCCGAACTCCAGATAATGCTTAAGAGGGTTACCTGTGCAGCCTGTCTCTTTTATATAGGCAACCGCATCGAATCTAGGCGACGGATTGAACCCCTCTGCTCCGTATTTGACAAAATGTGTCAAAGGCTCAAGATCGCCAAGCTCATCGCTGTATGTTCCCCTGTAATACGAAGGCTCAAAAAACGGATTGGGTTCGTATCCCAGTCCGCTGCCCGTTTCGAGATAATGAAACAGACAGTTTTTTACGTGATTTCTGGAATCTGGATGGCATTCCATATACCAGTCACTTCGAAAAAAAAAGCTTGCCCATCGCCCCTCAGAACAACCAATCGTTAAAAAGTGATCGATAGGATCAATACCCGTACCTACGACATCCGGATAGTGCTTCAAATAGAAATCAGGATCAAATATGCCCGTGCTGAGAAGGTATTCCTTATCGCGAGAGCAAACAGTATATATTCGCCCTTCAGCCTGGCCGAATTCGAGATAGTGCTGGTTTGGATCGACCCCAGCCGCTGCAATATCAGGGTTCAGACGAAGATAGTCAGAGGCTGAAAAGTCTGCGGGAAGCACGTTCATACTAATTCTCGACTCATTAATCTAAAAAACCAACGAATGACGTTCGCATGAGATCCCCCTGATGCCTATCGGCGCTCCTCATTAATGACAATCAGCGCCAGCAGCCACATGAGTGTGCGATGCTTCACCACAGTACAGGGGTACAGATCAAAGCAGGCGAACATATTGATATACCTGACCTTTTACGACAAGTGCAGGCGGTGAATTATTATCAATCGGCTACTCCAGACGTTCGTTACGGGAACCCACAATGCGACGGTAGAAGACAAGACCTCTAAATGCGCCCCAAAAATGCGGCCAGCAAGAGACTCATGTTGCCTTCCGGCGTTTGCCTATAAATACCTGCCTTTCGGAACGCGACCAGACGTTTGTAAAAACGCTGCTGACGGCCGCTATCGAAATACGACAACACGTTCCGATTCTCCTCAGTGAGCAACGTTTCCATTTTTTTCAAGACAAGAATATTGGCATCGTTCCATTCGACAAAACGTCCGGACAACATCTTGCGCAGCCTGATCAGCCTGTCTCTGGAGCTTGCGTTGGCCCCGATCAGATTGCCACTGTGCTGGCGATAATCAAGGGTCGGCTCAGCCTCATAGATCACCTTGCCGCCGCACCCTGTGACTAAAAGGTAGGCCAGCCAGTCATGGGCGATCAAGGGGGCTCTGTCAGGCAGTTGCAGGAGTAACTGACGGGCAGCACGATTGATCAACATCGTGTTGGCACCCGCGATACTCTGGACCAGCGCATTTTGAAAGGACGGGGGCCTGGTGAAGAGCTTCGACACGCCGATCACATTCAGGTCAGCGTCGACCAATCGGGTGGTGGAGCAATAGAGTGCCGGTTTCTTTCCGCTGAGCGATTCGAGGCGGCCGACGCTGCGTGTCAGCTTGTCGTTGAACCAGATGTCGTCCTGATCGCTAAAAGCAAAGTAGTCACCTTTGAGTTCCGGACGACGAACCAGTGAAATGAAGTTTTCAGCGAACCCGTTGCACGGGCCGTCGAAAATGATCAGGCGATCAGAGCCCCAACGATGTTGGTAATCGAGCAGGATGTTCCGGGTTTCGTCTGTCGATGCATCGTCAGAGACGTAAAGCGTCCAGTCCGAGAAGGTCTGATCGTGGAAGGAGTCCAACTGCCCCTTGAGATAGGCCTCACCATTGTAGGTGCACATCAGGATCGCAACATGTGGCTGGCGCGCAGTAACCTTGGTGAGGTCCTGTCCCCCCACCGGGCTCGCCTCTCTGATCATGCCTTTCTCGTTAAACTGGCTGCTCAAGAAAATCTTCACTTGCAAAAGCAGAGAATATTACGCTTTGGATGCACGCTAGTCAGCCATTACCTTACCGCCAAAGGCACCACTGATCGAAGTTTCATCATTCAGATCCGATCCAATGACCATGGATACAAAAAGACCGGCCTGGAATCCCACGTGCCGGTCTGTGTGTCTAAAACGATGCAGACAGCCTCACCCCAACCGAAACCGCGCCGTATTCCCACTCAACGCCTGACTCCCCTGGCTCAACGTATCCGCCGCCCGGTTCACTGCTCGAGCGCCTTCAAGCAAGCGACCCGCAGCCTGATCGACCTGTTGGATATTGCTGCTGACCTCGTCTGCCGTGGACGCCTGCTCTTCAACAGCGGTGGATATCTGCACTAGCGTGTC
>JAAIGE0100341359.1_pt1 | contig 19641 bp, 16 predicted proteins | sample 6487951 | NCBI WGS metagenome assembly JAAIGE01 (sample SAMN13974128, study PRJNA590717) | phyllosphere metagenome | biome: tomato field; feature: multiple bacterial spot infested tomato fields; material: tomato leaves; isolation source: leaves from tomato fields | host: Solanum lycopersicum ...
CAGACGCCAGAAGACAACAGCCGCGACGAAAACTCCGACGAGAAGAAGATCGACGCCGGGAACGACCCGCTCATCCACACCGTGCGCGGCGTGGGCTACATGATCAAAGCGCCGCAGTGACCGTCTCCCCCGGCACGGCCGCAGCCCCGGCCTCCCCTCGCGGCGACGGGCCGCGAACCGCGACGCCGTGGGCCGCCTGGAGCCTGCAGACGCGCCTCATGCTGACGGTCATCGGCATCGTCGCGCTCACCCTCATCACCAGCGCCATCGGCCTCGGCGCCACCATCGGCACGGTGATGACGGGAACGCTCGACACGCGCATCGAGGTCACGGCGCGACAGCTCGACCTGTACGAGACCGGCTACATCCCGCAGCCCCGCGTCGCTTCCGAGGTCATCCGCAACACACCGCGCATCCCCTACGGCTTTCTGCTCGTGGTCCAGTCGCCCACCGGAGAGATCACGGGCGCCTACGTCGACGACGAGGCGAATCTGCGCCAGTTGAGCGACGACCAGCTCGACGAGGTGGCCATGAGCGTCAGCGTCGAGACCGCATCGACCATCGACATCGCCGGCATCGGCAGCTACCGGGTGCGCCCCATCTCGGCGGGCGAGATCACCGGATACGCCGGCATGCCGACGGCAGAGCTCAACCGCCCCGTGACCGACATGGTCACCACCATCGTGCTCGTGACCGCGGGCGGTCTGCTGCTGCTCGGCGCAGCCCTGGCCGTGGTCATCCGCCGTTCGCTGCGCCCCCTGCGCGCCGTCGCCGACACAGCCACGCGCGTCGCCGCGCTGCCGCTCGCGCAGGGCGAGGTCGAGATCCGCGAACGGGTGCCCGCCGCCGAAGCCGACGACCGCAACGAGATCGGTCGCGTCGGTGCTGCGCTGAACACGCTGCTCGATCACGTCGACGCCTCGCTCGACGCCCGCCAGCGCAACGAGGAGCGCATGCGGGCCTTCGTGGCCGATGCGAGCCACGAGCTGCGCACACCCCTCGCCTCGATCCGCGGCTACTCCGAGCTGTCGCTCCGCGCGATGCGCAACGGTCTTCCCGGCACCGCCGAGAACACCGAGCAGGCCCTCGAACGCATCCAGGCGCAATCGCTGCGCATGACGAGCCTGGTCGAGGACCTGTTGCTGCTCGCCCGGCTCGACGAGGGCCAGGAGCTCGTCTACGGCGCGGTCGACCTCACGCGACTCGCTGTCGACACCGTCTCGGACGCCCGGGCAGCCGGCCCCGATCACCGCTGGGTGCTCGACGTCGGCGACGAGCCGGTCGTCGTCGCCGGCGACGCCACCCGCCTGACGCAGGTGGTCGCGAACCTGCTCGCCAACGCGCGCGTCCACACGCCGGCGGGCACCGAGGTCACGGCATCCGTCACCGCAGAAGGAACGACCGCGGTGCTGCGGGTGCACGACGACGGTCCGGGCATCGACCCGGCCGTCGCCGGAGAGCTGTTCGAGCGGTTCTCTCGCGCAGACCGCTCACGCGCGCGCCAGACCGGGGGCACGGGCCTCGGACTCTCGATCGCGCGAGCCATCGTGACCGCTCACGGCGGCACGCTCGGCGTCGCGAGCGAACCGGGCTCGACGACCTTCGAGCTGCGGCTGCCGGCGCGTCCCGCCGACCCGGCGACGAACGCCGAGGCTCCCCTCGGTTCGGCCGCGAGGAGCGACGACGACCGGGACGGGGACGAGCGTCGGGGGTGACGCCGTCACCCCCGACCGCGAGCCGCGCACGCGGAGTCGTCAGTAGCCGGCGAACGCATCCGTGGTCAGCGACCGTGCGCGCTCGAGGGCCGGCGCGAGGTCGGCGATGAGGCGCGGGGGTCCCGAGACGAAGGCATGACGCTCGGCGAGGTCGGGGACGAGGTCGCCGAGGCGAGCGGCGTCGAGTCGCGCCGCACCTCCCCACACCCAGCCCTCGGGCAGGTCGGCCGGCTCGTCACGGGTCACGACGACGACCGGGATGCCGGCGGCCACGAGATCGTCGCGGAACGCCAGCTCGACCGAGCCCGACGCGACATAGACCATGACCACGTCGCGATGCTGAGCCTCGCGGCGCAGGTGCCGCAGCTGCGAGACGAACGGCGTGATACCGATGCCCGCGGCGACCATGAGCACTTTGGCGTCGGTGCGAGCGGGCAGCACGAAGTCGCCCCACACGCCCGTCACCGGCAGCGCCGACCCCTGCTCGACGGCAGCGAGGGCCTTCTTGTACGACGACTGCGACCCCTCGCGGATGGCGATGCGCACCTCGGGCAGTTCTGCCGGCGACGAGACGATCGAGAACTCGCGGCGCGTGCCGCGGGCGTCGGGCCGCTTGTGCGGCACCTCGAGCTCGAGATACTGCCCCGGACGGAAGCGGAAGCCGCGGTGCGCCCGGAAGGTCAGCTCGCGCACCGACGGTGTCAGGGCGGTGCGCTCGACGAAGGTGAGCCTGACGGCCGATCGCAGGGCGAACGCGAAGGCCACGAGGTTTCCGATCAGCAGCGCCCGCTCCTGTCCGAGGCTCACCTGCCCGATGAGGATCGGCCACCCGGCGAGCACACCGACCACCGCTGCCACGACGTACTGCTGCGAACGGCGGGGAGGCAGCGTGAGGGGCTCGGAGAGCATGAAGGCGCCCAAGAAGAGCAGCGGCGACGACCAGACGACCTGCCCGATGACGGTCGGGGTGATCTCGAGCGACGCGGCCGAATACTGCACGACGGTCCGAGCGATCGCGACGGCGAAGGCCACGACGAGGAAGAGCCCGACGACCCGCACCTTCTCGGTGCGCATGAGCACCACCAGCCCGAGCATGAAGACCGGCACCGCCAGCAGAGGCGAGCCGACCCACCACCACGACGAGCCGAGGTCGGGCAGCCAGACGCTCACCACCGTGAGCACGGAGGCGCCCACGGCGGCGGGGTTGAAGATGTGACGTCCCTGCCACACCAGCAGATACTTCGACGCAGAGGCGACGGCCCCGGCGAGCGCGATGCCGACCAGCTCGATCGGAACGCTCGTCGGTCGCAGCACGAACAACAGGATGAGCGCGGTGATCAGCGCCGACTCGATGCGCCACGGGCGCCCCAGCACGCGCTGCGCTACGGCGTCGACAGCCATGATCGAGACGACGAGCACCACGAGGGTCACGACGAGATCGAGAGGATCGGCCGAGAGCTGGCCGGTGAACGAGAGCGGGAAGGCGATCAGCGCGAGCGCGGCCAGCGCGAACAGCACGAGACGGTACATCGAGACGCGCCCGAGCAGACCGTACAGCCGGTTCCAGGTCGATTGGACGAGAGGGATCACGTGAACAGCTCCGCTTCGCATTCGGGAGAGAACTCGACCACGCCGTCGCTGCGCATCCGCACCCACGACGCGCCCCACGCGGCCGCGAGACGCGGGCCGCCGTCGAAGAACAGGGCGGTGGCGACGGCATCGGCCGTCATGGCTTCGGGCGCGAGCGCCCAGGTGGCCGCGTAGCGGCGGACGGGCTCGCCCGTGCGCGCATCGAGAACGTGGTGCAGACCGTCGCCCCACGCACGGCGGTTCGTTGCCGAGGCGCAGAGCGCCGCATCCGTCACGGACCACACGCCGATGGCGCGGGAGGCGTCGTACGGGTGCTCGAGCGCGATGCGCTGAGGGATGCCGCGAACGGCGATGTCTCCGCCGGCATCGACGACGACGGCGTCGACACCGGCCGACAGCACCGTGTCGCGGACGAGGTCGACGAGGCGCCCCTTGCCGAGCGCGCCGACGTCGAGGGTCCGCGGCTCGGTGAGACCGAGACGCTCGTCGTCCCAGCGGACCACGTCGCGCCACGCGCGCGGCGCGGCGACGGGACCGCGGTCGACCAGCGAATAGGACGAGTCGTAGCCTCGACGCGCGAGGGCGTCGCCGACCAGCGGGTTCACGGCGCCGTCCGTCGCCTCGTCGAGGGCGAGATAGGCCTCGAGCATCGCGGCGGCGTCGGGAGGCGCGGCGATCTCACCGCCGCCCGCGGCGAGCGTCGACACGAGCGAGTCGGGGCGGAACCTCGACCATTCGCGGTCGAACAGGTCGATGACTCTCGACACCTCGGTGCGGACGCCCGCGGGCAGCGGGTCGACGGTGTCGATCCGCCAGCGGGTGCCGATCGCGTCGAAGCCCCAGGCGGGTGCCGGCGCATCGGACGGGTCGGCACCCGCGGGCGGGAGGGTCATGCTGCGGCGTCGGCGCGGATCTCGTCGACCGCAGCGTTGAAGCCGCCGCTCGTCAGCGACGAACCGGCGACACGGTCGACCTCGATGTCGTCGATGCTCTTGCCGACGACGAGTTCTTCGATGCCCCCGATGAACTCGCTCTGGTACTGCTCGCTCTCGCGACGCGTCGGCTCTCCGGTCACCTCGACCGCGGTCACGGTGCCGCTCTCGAGCGTCAGCGTGACCGTGATCGTCTCGGTCGACTCGGGCGTCTGGTACGAGCCCTCGGCGGTGTACTCACCGTCGGTGTACGCCCCCGAGGCGGTCGTGGAACCGGCGTCGGCGGTGCTGTCGGTCGTGCCGCTGTCGGTGGTCGACTCGGTGGTCGAGGCCTCCGACGACGTGTCGGCGGTCGTCTCGGCCTGCCCGGCGCAACCGGCCAGCAGCGCGAGGCCGGCGACCGACGCGGCGGCTGCCCCGACGCGCAGCGGACGGGGAACGGCGGTGGTGCGGATCATGATGGTCCTCCTTCTGTCGTGCCCCACCCGGAGGAGGGCAGATCAAAAGTACCGGCACGGGTATTCACGAACCCTTCAGTGCGCCTATGCGTTCGCATAGAATCGCGGCTCCGGGCCGATCCGCCGTCATCGCTCCGCCCGCGAGCGCAGGGCTTTCAGCCCCTCGACCGCGAAGAAGATGACCACGGCGAATCCGAGCGGCAGCAGCCACGCCTGCGGCGACAGCGGCCGCGACTCGAACAGCGCGTTGAGGAACGGGACGTAGGTGTACAGCAGCTGCAGCACGAGCAGCGCGCCCGCGGACAGCCAGATGACGCGGTTTCCGCGCAGCACGTCGAGGGTGAGGCTCGATCGCGACAAGAAGCGGCAGTTCAACAGGAACGCCAGCTGTCCGAGGGCCAGCACCGACACCGCGACGGTGCGCGCCGAGTCGAGGTCGGCACCGGTGCTGCGGGCGATGAAGAAGGCCGCGAGCGTGGCGCCGCCGATGAGCAGAGAGACGACGAGCACGAAGCCCAGTTCACGCAGAGAGATGATCGATCCGCCGCCTGCGCGGGGCGACCGTTGCATGATCCCCCGCTCCGCGGGTTCGTAGGCCAGAGCGAGCGAGAGGGTCACCGCCGTGACCATGTTGACCCACAGCACCTGCACGGGCGTCAGAGGCAGGGTCAATCCGAACACGACGGCGATGAGGATCACGAGCGACTGCGCGCCGTTGGTCGGCAGCAGGAAGATGACCGACTTGCGCAGGTTGTCGTAGATGCGGCGGCCCTCGCGGATCGCCGAGCGGATCGTGGCGAAGTTGTCGTCGGCGAGCACGATCTCGGCGGCCTCTTTGGTCGCCTCGGTGCCCTTGATGCCCATCGCGACCCCGACGTCGGCACGCGTCAGCGCCGGGGCGTCGTTCACGCCGTCGCCCGTCATCGCGACCACTTCGCCGTGCGACTGCAGCGCACGCACGATGCGGATCTTGTGCTCGGGGCTCGTGCGCGCATACACGTCGACGTCTCGGACGACGCCGGTCAGCTGCTCCTGAGACATCGCTTCGAGCTCGCCTCCGGTGAGCACGCGCGTCGGGGCGGCGTCTGCCGAATCGATCAGTCCCATCTCGCGGCTGATGGCCACCGCGGTGCCGGCGTGGTCACCGGTGATCATCTTGACGCGGATGCCGGCGCGGTGGCAGTCGGCGATCGCCTCGATGGCCTCGGGACGCGGCGGGTCGACGATGCCCCACAGGCCGAGGAACTCGAGGTCGTACAGGTCGTCGATACCGACCCCGTCCGACCGGGTCGGCTTGCGCGCCGCGGCGAGGACCCGGAGTCCCTGCCCGCTCAGCTCGGCGACCGCTTCCTCCCAGAACGACCGGTCGAGCGGTTCGGACCCCGACTGGCCCCGCTGCACCAGTGATCGGTCGAGCAGCCGATCGGGCGCCCCCTTGACCAGCAGCGCGCGAGAGCCGTCGGCGGCTTCGTTGAGGGTCGCCATGAACTTGTTCGCCGAGTCGAAGGGAAGCACTGCGATGCGCCGGGCACCGGCATCCTCAGATCCGCCCCCGCCCCTCATGGCGGAGCCCTTCAGCGAGACGACCTTCAGCGCGCCCTCGGTGGGCTCGCCCACGAGCGACCACCGCGCGGCGCCGGCTGCGTCCCCGGGCGCGCCGGGCCCGCCGCCGTCTGCGGACTCGACGATGTGGGCGTCGTTGCACAGACGCGCGACGGCCAGCAGTGCGGCCAGGTCGCGGCCGTCCCCCTCCCGCTCGGCAGTGATCTCGCCCACGGGCGCGTAGCCGAGCCCCGAGACCTCGTAGCGGTTCGACGCGGTGACCATGCGTCGAACCGTCATCTCGTTCTTGGTGAGGGTTCCGGTCTTGTCGGAGCAGACCGTCGTCACCGAACCCAGCGTCTCGACGGCGGGCAGCTTGCGGGTGATCGCGCGCCGCTTCGCCATCTGCTGCACCCCGATCGCGAGGGTGATGGTCACCAGCGCCGGCAGCCCCTCGGGAATCGCCGCGACGGCGAAGCCGATGGTCGCCGAGATGAGCTCGGCGAACGGCATCCCGTGTCCGTACCGGCCGATCAGCAGCATCACCGCCGCCATGCCGAGGATCACGAGGGTGAGCGTGCGTCCGAAAGCATCGAGCTGGCGGGTCAGCGGTGTCGCGAGGCTGCCCGCCTCGCCCACGAGCGACTGGATCTTGCCGATCTCGGTGCGCGCGCCCGTCGCGGTGACGAGGCCCCGCCCCTGACCGGCCGAGACGATCGTTCCCGAGAATGCCATCGAGGCACGGTCGCCGACGCCCGCGTCGTCGGCGACGGGCTCGGTCTGCTTCGACGCCGGCACCGACTCCCCCGTCAGCGCGGCTTCGTCGACACGCAGCCCGAACGCCTCGAAGAGTCGCACGTCGGCGGGAACCTTGTCGCCCGGCGCCAGCCTGACGACATCGCCCACCACCAGATCGGCTGCCGCCACGGTGCGCCACCCGCCGCCGCGGCGCACGCTCGCGTCTGCCGACAGCATGCCGCGGATGCCCGCCAGCGCCTTCTCGGCCCGCCCCTCCTGCGCGAAACCGATCACCGCGTTGATGATCGCGACGCTGAGGATCACCCACACGTCGAGCCAGTCCCCCATGACCGCCTTGATGGCCGCCGCGGCCAGAAGAATGTAGATCAGCGTGTCGTTGAAGTGCGACAGGAACCGCAACCACGCGGGCGTGCGCTTCGGCTCGGGCAGCAGGTTGGGACCGTCGGTGCGCAGACGCTCCGCGGCGTCGTCGACGTCGAGGCCGGACGTGCGCGAGCGGAACTGCGCCGCGACCTCGTCGATCGGGCGGGCGAACGGACGCTGAGGCGCGAGATCGGCCTCGGTCTGAGGGACGGTCATGACGCCACAGTACTGGGCCGCGACGCCGACCCGCGACGGCTCCTGCGGGTCAGGATCGCCGGCGACGCGCCGCGGCTGAGACGAGCCTCAGGCGGCGCCGTCGAACATGCTCGTGACCGAGCCGTCTTCGAAGACCTCTTTGATGGCCCGCGCGAGCAGCGGGGCGATCGGCAGGACCGTCAACGCGTCGAACCGCTTGTCGTCGGGCAGCGGGACGGTGTCGGTCACGACGACCTCGTCGATCGCCGCATCCTGCAGCCGCTCGACCGCCGGGTGGCTGAAGATCGCGTGGGTCGCCGCGACGATGACGCGCTCGGCACCGCTGTTCTTCAGTGCCTGCGCGGCCTTGACGATCGTGCCGCCGGTGTCGATCATGTCGTCGACGAGCAGGCAGACACGACCCGCCACGTCACCGACGATCTCGTTCACCGTCACCTGGTTGGCCACGTTCGGGTCGCGGCGCTTGTGGATGATCGCGAGAGGGGCGCCGAGGCTGTCGGACCACGTGTCGGCCACGCGCACGCGGCCGGTGTCGGGCGAGACGACCGTCAGCTTCGCCCGATCGGCCGCGCTGAGGGTGTTCTCGAAGTGCTCGAGCAGGACGGGCTTGGCGAAGAGGTGGTCGACCGGCCCGTCGAAGAAGCCCTGGATCTGCGCCGCGTGCAGGTCGACGCTCATGACGCGGTCGGCACCGGCGGTCTTCAGCAGATCGGCCACGAGGCGGGCGCTGATGGGCTCGCGGCCCCGGCCCTTCTTGTCTTGACGCGAATACGGGTAGTACGGCGCGACGACGGTGATGCGCTTCGCGGAAGCCCGCTTGGCGGCGTCGAGCATGATGAGGGTCTCCATGAGCCACTCGTTCACCGGCGGACCGAACGACTGCAGCAAGAAGAAGTCGCAGCCACGGATCGAGACCTCGAACCGCGTGAGGATCTCGCCCGACGCGAACGTGCGACGCTCGGTCGGCACGAGCTCGGTGCCCAGCGCCGTCGCGACCTCACCGGCCAGCGCCTCGTGCGAACCGCCCGAGGCGACGACCAGCCGCTTCTTCGTCTTGGCTACCAGCCCCGGGGCGATGCCCCGTGCGACGTCGAGATCAACCGTGTTCTTCTTGCGACCCATCGTCCGCTTCCTGTGACGACCGGACGCGCGCCGCGGCTTCAGCGGCACCCGTTCCCGGTCTGTGCTTCTCGACCCAACCCTCGACGTTGCGCTGAGGGGCGACGCTCAGAGCGAGAGCTCCCGCCGGGACGTCCTTGCGGATGACCGCACCGGCGCCCGTCTTCGCGCCCTCACCGATCTTAACCGGCGCGACGAAGACGTTGTGCGAGCCCGAGTGCACCTCGTCGCCGATGACGGTGCGGTGCTTGGCGAGGTCGTCGTAGTTGGCGGTGATCGCACCGGCGCCCAGGTTGACGCCGCGACCGATCTCGGCGTCGCCGACGTACGACAGATGGGGCACCTTGCTGCCCGCCCCGATCACACTGTTCTTGGTCTCGACGAACGTGCCGATCTTGCCGCGCTCGCCCAGCTGAGTGCCGGGCCGCAGGTACGAGAAGGGTCCGACGGTCGCGCCGGCCCCGATGACGGCCAGCGTGGCATCCGAGCGGGTGACCGAGGCGCCCGCACCGACCTCGCAGTCCGAGAGGGTCGTGTCGGGGCCCACCGTCGCGCCCTCGGCGATCGCCGTGGCGCGCAGGATGTGCGTGTTCGGCAGCACCGTGACGTCGGGCGCGAGCGTCGCGGTGACGTCGATCCAGGTCGTCGCCGGGTCTTGGACGGTGACACCCGCCAGCTGCCAGCGACGGACGGTACGGGCGTTGAGCAGACGGCCCGCCTCGGCGAGCTGCACCCGGTCGTTGACGCCGACGATGACGCCGGGATCGGCCACCACCTGGGCCGCGACGGCGAGGGCATCGGCACGGAAGAGGCCCACGACATCCGTCAGATATTTCTCGGCCTGCGCGTTGTCGGTGTCGATGCGCGCCAGCGCATCGCGCAACGGGCCGACACGGAACGCGTAGACGCCCGCGTTGATCTCGTCGACCGCGCGCTCGGCGTCGGTGGCGTCCTTGTGCTCGACGATGCGGTCGACGCCGCCGGCGGTGTCTCGGACGACGCGTCCGTAGCCGGTCGGATCATCGAGACGGGCGCTGAGAAGAGTGGATGCCGCGCCCGACGCTCGGTGGGCACGCAGCAGGTCACCGAGGGTGAGGTGATCGAGCAGCGGCACGTCGGCACTGAGCACGAGCACGTCGCCGTCGAAGCCGGGCAGCGCATCGAGGGCGACCTCGACGGCGCGGCCGGTGCCGGGCACGTCGTCCTGGTCGACCACGACGACCTCGGGCGACACGCCGAGCACGGCTTCGGCGACACGGTCGCGTTCGTGTCGGACGACCACCAGCACGTGCGCCGGCGCCAGGTCGCGGGCCGTGTCGAGGACGTGGCCGACGAGCGGACGACCGCCGATGCGGTGCAGCACCTTCGGCAGCGACGACTTCATGCGCGTGCCCTGGCCGGCGGCGAGGATGACGACGGCGAGGCCGGAATCGAGGGTGGTGTCGCTCATGCTCCGCCGCCAGGACTCGAACCTAGACCTCACAGCTCCAAAGGCTGTCGTGCTGCCATTACACCACGGCGGAACGCCGCCATCGGGCGACCCGACCAGTCTGCCAGAGGCTGACGGCCCCTGCCTGCGCACCGGCCCGGCGACCGCGATAATGGCACGCATGGCACAGGAGTCCGACGAGGTCGATCGCATCGTGGGTGCGTGGTCGCTTCAGCGGCCCGACCTCGACTTCTCGCCCCTCGGCGTGCTCTCGCGCGTCGACCGACTGTCGCGTCATCTCGATCGCGCCCGCCGCGAGGCCTTCCGGCGCAGCGACCTCGAGCCCTGGGAGTGGGACGTGCTGTCGGCGCTGCGGCGCGCGGGCGAGCCCTACCAGCTGAGCCCCAAGCAGCTGCTGCAGCAGACACTCGTCTCGAGCGGCACCATGACCAACCGCATCGACCGCCTGGTCGGCCGGCGGCTGGTGCGACGCGAGGCCGATCCGGGCGACGGGCGCGGCATCCTGGTGACGCTGACGGACGACGGCCAGATCCGCGTGGATGCGGCGATCACGCGCCTCGTCGACGCCGAGGCCCTTCTGCTGGCGAGCCTCTCTCGAGCCGATCGCGATCGCCTCGCCGCGCTGCTGCGCAAACTCTCGCTCGGCTTCGACGCGTGAGCTGCCCCGCGCGCCCGCGAACGGTTCCGGGCGGCGGACGCACCGCTCTGGCCTAGCCTGGAAGGCAATATGGCGCATCTTCTGGGAGCCGAGGGGCTTCACCTCGAATATCCGACCAAAGTCGTCTTCGACTCCGTCTCGCTCGGGGTCGACGAGGGCGACCGTATCGGCATCGTCGGCCGCAACGGCGACGGCAAGTCGAGCCTGCTCCGCATGCTCGCGGGTCTCGTCGAGCCCGACGGCGGCCGGGTGACCGTCCGCGGCGGCGTGCGCGTCGGCGTTCTCTCGCAGACCGACGATCTCGATGACGACATGCTCATCCGTGACGCGGTCGTCGGCGACGTGCCCGAACACGAGTGGGCTGGTGACGCACGCGTGCGCGACGTGATCGCCGGGCTGCTCGCCGATCTCGACTGGGACGGCGCGATCCGCGGACTCTCGGGCGGACAGCGCCGACGCGTCTCACTCGCCGCACTGCTGGCCGGCGACCACGACGTGCTCTTCCTCGACGAGCCCACGAACCACCTCGACGTCGAGGGCATCGCCTGGCTCGCCGCGCACCTCAAGCGCCGCTGGTCGGCATCGTCGGGCGCTCTGCTCGTCGTCACGCACGACCGCTGGTTCCTCGACGAGATCTGCACCGCCACGTGGGAGGTGCACGACCGCATCGTCGAGCCCTTCGAGGGCGGGTACGCGGCGTACATCCTGCAGCGCGTCGAGCGCGACCGGCAGTCCGCCGCCATCGAGGCGCGCCGCCAGAATCTCGCTCGCAAAGAGCTCGCCTGGCTGCGGCGCGGCGCCCCCGCACGCACGTCGAAGCCGAAGTTCCGCATCGACGCCGCGAACGAGCTGATCGCCGACGTCCCCGAGATCCGCGACCGCGTCGCACTGCAGTCGCTCGCCGTGTCGCGGCTCGGGAAGGACGTCGTCGACGTGCTCGACGCCGGCGTCGCCTATGGCGATCGCACGGTGCTCGAGAAGGTCGAGTGGCGCATCGCGCCCGGCGAACGCACCGGCATCCTCGGCATCAACGGCGCCGGCAAGTCGACGCTGCTCGGCCTGGTCGCGGGCACCGTCGTCGCGACGGCCGGGCGGGTCAAGCACGGCAAGACGGTCAAGGTCGCGACGCTCTCGCAGCGGATGTCGGAACTCGACGAGCACTTGGCCGACCCGGTGCGCGTGGTGATCTCGCGTCTGCGCACGAGCTACACCATCGGCTCCGGCTCGAAGGCGCAGGAGCTCACCCCCGGTCAGCTGCTGGAGCGCATGGGATTCACCTCGGCGCAGCTCTCGACGCCGGTGAAAGACCTGTCGGGCGGGCAGAAGCGCCGGCTGCAGCTGCTGCTCATCCTCCTCGACCAGCCGAACGTGCTGATCCTCGACGAGCCGACCAACGACCTCGACACCGACATGCTCGGCGCGATCGAAGACCTGCTCGACTCGTGGGCCGGCACCCTCATCGTCGTCTCGCACGACCGGTACTTCCTCGAGCGCGTGACCGACCAGCAGTACGCGATCCTCGACCGGCGGCTGCGTCACCTGCCCGGGGGCGTCGACGAGTACCTGAAGCTGCGCGCCGCTCAGGCGAGCGCGTCGACGCGGGGCGCGGCATCCGGCACCGCCGCGGCCGGCAACACGGCCGACAGCGCGGCCGCATCGGGCGCGCCGGCGCTGTCGGGCGCCGAACGGCGGGCCGCCGAGAAGGAGCTGTCGTCGATCGACCGCCGCCTCGAGAAGCTGCAGGGCGAGATCGCGAAGGTGCTCGACGCGTTCGCCGACGCGCACGACGATTACGACAGGCTCGTCACCCTGCAGCGGCGTCGCGACGAGCTCGAGGCCGAAGTCGGCACGCTCGAGGAGCGCTGGCTCGAGCTGGGCGAAGCACTCGGCTGACGCACCCTGTGCTCGACTGACGCACCCTGAGCAGCACGAAGCCCCCGGGACGCGGTCCCGGGGGCTTCGTTCGCAGCGCAGTGCCGTGTCAGGCCAGGTCGTTCTCGGCGAGCCAGGTGCTGGCGATCTCGTCGGGCTGCAGCTGGTCGACGGTGCTCTGCACGTTCAGCGCCACGAGGGCGTCGGCGGTCAGCTTCGCCTGCACGGCGTTGATGACGTCGGCGATCTCGTCGGCCACCTCGGCGTTCACGACCGGCACCACGTTCGACGCCAAGAAGAGCCCCTCGGGGTCTTCGAGCACGACGAGGTCGTCGGTCTGGATGCGCGGGTCGGCGGTGAAGACGTTCGCGAGGTTGATCGTGCCCGCGACCAGGTCGTCGACCGTCGTCTCACCCGTCGCCTGGAATCCGGCCTCGACACCGTAGGTGTCGAGCAGGCCCGACGGACCGTAGGGACGCTGCTCGAGCTCGGCGGGACCACCGAGGGTGAGCGGCTCGGTGACGTTGGCCAGATCGGCGATCGTCGTGAGGTCGTTCGCTTCGGCGAACGCCGACGTGACGGTGTACGAGTCCTGGTCGCTCGCTTCTGCCTGATCGAGCACCGTCAGGTTCTCGGGCAGCGCCTCGGAGAGCGCGGCGTACACGTCTTCGGACGTGCGGGCCTCGGTGTCTTCGTCGAAGTACTGCAGCAGGTTGCCGGTGTACTCGGGGAAGAGGGTCAGCGATCCGCTCTCGAGTTCGGGCAGGTACGCCTCGCGCTGACCGGTGCTGAACTGACGCTCGACCTCGAAGCCGGCGCCCTCGAGCGCCTGGGCGTAGATCTCGGCGATGATCTCGTTCGAGTAGTAGTCCTGCGAACCGACGACGATCGTGTCGCCGGCGGGCGTGGCCGCGCCGTCGGCGTCGTCGTTCGCGAGCGGGTCTGAGCCCCCGGCGCAGCCGGCGAGCAGGGTGGCGGCGGCGAGAGCGCCGACGCCGGCCGTCAGAAGACGGCGACGGATGATGCGGGACATGGGTTCCTCTTCTCGGTGGGTGCGTGTGTCTCTGTGGGTGCGGGAAGGTGGGTTCGCTCGCGAGCCTCGCGGCCCGGACGGATCAGGCGGCCGCGGCGCCGGCGACGAGCGGCCGGCGCCGTTTCTCGGGGGCGGCCGAGGCGGCGCGGACGCCGTGGGGCACCGACATCCGCTGCAGCAGGGCGAAGACCGCGTCGAGGATGAGCGCGAGGAGGGCCAGCACGATGGCGGCTCCCAGCACCTGATCGATCGCGCGCAGGTCTATGCCCTGGATGATGCGGAAGCCGAGCCCGCCGAGGTCGGTGTAACCGGCGATCGTGACGGTCGCCACGACCTGCAGCACGGCCGAGCGCAGCCCGCCGATCAGCAGAGGAAGCCCCAGCGGCACCTCGACCCGCCACAGGATCTGCCATTCGGTCATTCCGACCGCGCGCGCCGCATCGACCGTGCGCCGGTCGATCGCCTCGAGGCCGCTGTAGGCGCCCGCCAGCAGGGCCGGGATCGCCAGCACCACGAAGGTCACGAAAGCCGCCTCGACCTTCTGCGTGACCCCGAACAGCAGGATCAGCAGGATCAGCAGGCCGAACGACGGGATGGCGCGCGCTGCGCCCGAGATGGCGACGGCGACCTCTCGACCGCGGCCGGTGTGGCCGATGGCCCATCCGAGCGGGACGGCGATCGCCGCCGCGATCAGCACCGAGACGAACGTGTAGAACAGCTGCTGACCGATGAGGGTGGGCAGGGTGTTCGACCCCGAGTACTGGGCCGGGTCGAAGATCCAGGCGAAGGCGTCGAAGAAGATGTTCACGCGGTGACCTCCGAGGCGGCGCGGCGTCGAGCCCGACGGGTCGGACGCGGCGACGCCACGCGCGCCCAGGGCATCACGAGACGGCCGAGCAGCACGAGCAGCAGGTCGATGACGAGGGCGATCACCGCGACGGCGACGATGCCCGCGAAGACTTCTTCGAGCAGACGCCGCTGGATGCCGTTGGTGAACAGGTAGCCGAGGTTGGTGACGCCGACGAGGATCCCCACGGTGGCGAGTGAGACGGTCGAGACGGCCATCACCCGAAGCCCCGCCAGGATCACGGGACCCGCGAGTGGCAGATCGACCGCCCAGAACCTGCGGAAGCCGCCGTACCCGACGGCCGTCGCCGCCTGGCGGGTCGCGGTGTCGACGGAATCGAACCCGTCCGCGACCGAGCGGGTCTGGATCGCGACCGCGTAGATCGTCAAGCCGACGATGAGGTTCGTCTCGGTTCGGATGCCGTAGCCCACCGCGCTCGGCAGCAGTACGAGCAGAGCGAGCGACGGGATCGTGTACAGCAGGCCGGTCAGGGTGATGACCCAGCCGCGCAGCAGGCGATACCGCCACGCGACCCACCCCAGCGGCACGGACAGCACGAAGCCGAGAAGGATCGCGATGACGCTCTGGCGGATGTGCTCCAGCGAGAGCGAGAAGATGAGGTCGAGGTTCGACCAGATCCACGACACGTCAGGAGCCGTCCTCGACGAGGGTTCCCGCGGTGCGCCCCTCACCGTCGACGAGCACCGCTCCGCGGTCTGTGCGCTCGATGCGCAGCGCTCGTTTGCCTCGATCGGTGCCGATGAAGGCTTCGACGAAGGGGTTCGCCGGGTCGCGGATGATCTCGCTGGGCGAACCCACCTGCAGTTTGTCGGCGCCGGCTGCCAGGATGACCACCTGATCGCCGAGGAGGAAGGCCTCGTCGATGTCGTGCGTGACGAACACGACGGTCTTGCCCAGATCTCGCTGGAGCCGCAGCAGCTCCTGCTGCAGCTCGTCGCGCACGATGGGGTCGACGGCGCCGAACGGCTCATCCATCAACAGGATGTTCGGGTCGGCAGCGAGACCCCGGGCGACGCCGACGCGTTGCTGCTGGCCGCCCGAGAGCTGCGCCGGGTAGCGGTCTGCGAGCTTGGGGTCGAGGCCGACGGTCTCCATGAGCTCGAGCGATCGCCGACGCGCATCGCGTCGGCTGGTGCCCGTCAGGACCGGCACGGTGCCGATGTTGTCGGCGACCGTGAAGTGCGGCAGCAGCCCCGAGTTCTGCATGACGTAGCCGATGCGGCGTCGCAGCTGCACGGGCGAACCCGCCGCGACGTTCTCGCCGTCGATCTCGATCGCGCCCGAGGACGGTTCGACCATGCGGTTGATCATGCGCAGCAGCGTGGTCTTGCCGCACCCCGATGAGCCGACGAACACCGTCGTCTTGTGAGACGGGATGACGAGCGAGAAGTCCTGAACGGCCCGCGTGCCGTCGGGAAACTGCTTCTCGACGTTCTTGAATTCGATCACGGAACGTCAGCTCTCTATCGAGATCGAGCGATCGAAGGAGACGTAGCCCGAGAAGTCGGTGCCCACCCGCTCGATCGCGGTCGCATAGGGCGTGGGGTACGACCACGCCAGGTCGGACTCGCCCGCGACGTCGAAGTACTGCGCGTCGCCCTTCCACGCGCAGCGGTAGGCCGTATCGGACGGCGTGAGCACGCCCTCGGCGACGCTCTCCGGCGGAAAGTACCAGTTGCCCTCGATGCGCACCAGCTCGTCGTCGTTCGCCTCGGCGATCACCGTGTCACCCCGTCGTGCCCGCATGATGGCACCGCCCTCCGTCGTGGATGACCACGGTAGCGCGCTCCCCCGACACGTCGGGCGATGTTGCGTCACCGCGCGAAATGCACTAATCCGGCGCCCGTCGGCGCCTGCAGTCAGTACCAGACGCTCAGGCGCGGCGTGACATGCCAGGCGAACACGCGTGCCAGCGCCGCGGCATCCGAAGTCTCGATGCGGCCCGCGCGGGCGAGCCCCACCGGAGACACTCCCCCGAGGTAGATCGCCGCGAGCTCGGACGCGCCGAGGGCGACCCGGGTCGCACCCGGCGACCCCGACGCGTCGTCGAGACCGGGGGTGACCGTGCCGACGCCGTCGGCGTCGACGCGCAACCCGTAGGTGCCGGCTGCGAAGCCGAGCGGGTCGGCGACCTCGATGACCAGTTCACCCGGCGCCGAGTACCGACGCCGCTCGAGGGCGGTCGCCACGTCGAGGATGCGCAGGTACTGATGATCGATGACGCTGACGCGCGCGGCCCGGCGGTCGTCGATCATGTGCAGCACGGGTTCGTCGACCGCGCGCAGCTCGGCGCGGACGTGGGCGACGAGGTCGAGTTCGAGCACGTGGCGCCACAGGGCGGCGTAGGCGTCGTCGGTCGTGGCGATGAGTGCGACGACGGCCGCCGTGCTCTGGGTGTTGTCGTGCTCGTGCGGCGACACCGTATAGGTGACGATGCCGCGCGCGACACCGCGCTCGTCGGTGTATCGGACGCATCGGATGCGGCCGCCGTCCTTCGCGTCGGGCGCCGTGCCGGTGTAGCGGTCCTCGTGCCCCGGCGGCAGCGACACCTCGCCGGGCGCGGCCCCCCGGGCCGCTTCGTGCAGGTCGACCACGACCTCTCGTGCGTGCTCGCGCGCGACGAAGTCGAGGCGTCCGGCGGGCGCCGCTCCGATCCACCGCACGCGGCGGGTATCGACCTCGAGGGTCGCGGCCGAGGCTGCCGACGCGAACCCGTAACGCCCGTAGAGCGTCGACTCGCTGACCGTCAGCATCGCGATCGGGGCACCCGCTGCGCTCGCGGCTCGCAGCTCTCCCTCGAGCATGGCTCGGGCGATACCGCGTCGACGGTGCGTCGGGGCCACCGTGACGGCGCTGATCGCCCAGCCTGCGACCTCGCTCCCGGGCACGGTCAGCAGCCCGCCCCACGACGCGACCGTGGCGACCGGCGCGCCGGGGTCGACCGCCGCGGCGTCGAAGACCCCGATGAGGCGCTTGCCGGTGTTGCGAGCGCGCCCGGCCGTGACCTCGTCCGACGAGGGCTCGCCGGCGTGGAAGCCCCGTACGACCGCATCGAGCCAGCCGGGATAGTCGTCGGATGCCGCGGCCACCGACCGGTAATCCAGACCCGCCTCGGCGAGCCTGGCGCGCGACCGATCGTCGACCGGCGCCGATGCGAAGGAGGTGTGATCGTCGGCGACGGGCGGCTGCTCGGTCATCGGATGCTCACTTTCGCGCCGGGCACGGGGCCGTGGACATGGCGGGCGACGTGGCCGGCAGCGGCGAGCTCGGACTCGAGGCGGCGAGCGTCGTCGGCGTCTGCGGCGAGGAAGGCGACCGTGGGGCCCGACCCCGAGACCAGACCCGCGAGGGCTCCCGCGCGTCGACCGTCGCGCAGGGACTCGGTGAGTTCGGGGCGCAACGAGCACGCAGCCTCGTGCAGGTCGTTGCGCAGGCCCTCGGCCAACAGCGACGCGTCGCCCGAGCGCAATGCCTGCAGCACGGTCGGGTCGACGTCGGGCACCTTGGCCGGCGCGATGTCGGGGCGGCGCGCGGCGCGGAGCCGATCGAGCTCGCCGTAGACCTGCGGCGTCGCGAGCCCGCCCTCGGCGACGACGAGCACCCAGTCGAAACGGGCACGGCCGAGGACCGGGCTGAGCCGGTCGCCCCGCCCGGTGCCGACGGCGCTGCCGCCCAGCAGCGAGAACGGGACGTCTGCGCCGAGCCTGGCCGCCATCTCGTGCAGAGCCGGCGATGTCAGCCCGGCGCCCCACAGCGCGTCGCACGCGACCAGCGCGGCCGCGGCATCCGCCGATCCTCCGCCCATCCCGCCCGCCACCGGCACCGACTTGCGGATGTCGAGATGCACGCCGCCGAGGTAACCGACTTCTCGAGCGACCATGCGCGCGGCACGCAGCGCGAGGTTGCGGTCATCGCCCGGCACGTCATCGACGACGATGCCGTCGTGCCCGATCACGCGCACGCTGAACTCGTCGGCGGGCGTGGCCGTGAGGTCCTCGTAGAGCGAGACGGCCTGGTACACCGAGGCCACGTCGTGATAGCCGTCGGGCTGTTCGTCGCCGACCTCGAGGAAGAGGTTGATCTTGCCGGGAGCCCGAACGCGAACGCTGTCGGGCACGGCGCTGAGGCTCATGACCCGTCCGGCCCGTCCCAGAGCCCGCCGATGCGGCCGGCGATCTCGTCGATGCGGCGCAGCTCGTCGTCGTCGAAGTCGGGCGCGTCGAGCGCTGCGAGGTTCTCGTCGAGCTGAGCGGTGCGCGATGCTCCGATCAGCGCCGAGGCGACGACCGGGTCGCGAAGGGTCCAGCGAATCGCGAGCTGCGCCAGGCTCTGGCCGCGCTCGCGGGCGATGTCGGCCAATTCGCGCAGCCCCGCGAGCGCGTCCGGGGAGAGTCGACCGTCCTCGGGCAGCGAGAAGCGCTGCATCGACCGGTCGGAGGTGCCGTCGTCGAGGTAGCGACCGGTCAGCAGGCCCTGCTGCAGCGGCATGAAACCGATCGCACCCATGCCGTCGGCGCGCAGCTGGTCGGTGAGCCCGTCTTCGATCCAACGGTTGAGGATCGAGTACGACGGCTGATGGATGACGAGCGGGGTGCCCAGCTCGCGCGCGACGGCCGCGGCCTTGGCGGAGTTCTCGGCGGTGTACGACGAGATGCCCACGTACAGCGCCTTGCCCTGGCGCACGAGGGTGTCGAGGGCGCCGACCGTCTCTTCGACGGGCGTGGTGTCGTCTTCGCGGTGCGAGTAGAAGATGTCGACGTAGTCGAGGCTCATGCGGGTGAGCGACTGCTCGGCGCTCGCGAGGAGGTACTTCCGCGATCCCCAGTTGCCGTAGGGCCCGGGCCACATGTCGTAGCCCGCCTTCGACGAGATGATGAGCTCGTCGCGATACCTGCCGAAGTCTTCGCGCATCATGCGGCCGAAGTTCGTCTCGGCCGAGCCGTAGGGCGGGCCGTAGTTGTTGGCGAGGTCGAAGTGCGTGATGCCGCGATCGAACGCGTGTCGGAGCACCTCGCGCTGGCGGTCGAACGGCACGTTGTCGCCGAAGTTCCACCACAGACCGAGCG